>Ga0255763_1000804_pt1 | contig 34271 bp, 30 predicted proteins | sample 041ome_2_FD_179963 | JGI IMG/M metagenome (GOLD analysis project Ga0255763, IMG submission 179963) | Coastal salt marsh microbial communities from the Groves Creek Marsh, Skidaway Island, Georgia - 041406US metaG (version 2) | ecosystem: Environmental > Aquatic > Marine > Intertidal zone > Salt...
TCCGTGTCGTCGTCGTCGTCGTCCTCACACCGTCGTCGTCGTCCTCTCACACACGTCGTCGTCACACCTCTGACGTCACCGGCGGCACACCCGTCAGTCAACGCCCTCGGCGTCGTCCCGAGGTCGTCGTCCCCGACGTCGTCGTCGTCGAAACCGTCGAAACCGCGGGAAACCTTTTTGCGGGTGTGTGGGGGGTCGTCGAGTCGTATAGTCGTAGAGTCGTCTATGGTGGTCATACAAGACACAGGTATATATATATATAGCACAAAACACACCTTCACTATGTAATCACGCCCACACCCGAAAAAGTGCCATGGCGTGGATGCGACGCTAAACGAGATCGCGGGATATTTTACACTTGAGTCAGTCACCCCTTCGAGGGTGACGTGGGGTGTGGGGGTGTGTGTGTACGTGTGTGTACCCATCTTCCCTTAGGTTCACGATTGGTATACGCACCCTATAGTGGGTACATACACCGCCATAGATGGGTCGGACATTCGATGAGTGCCGCGGTGCCGCGGTGGTGCCCGTGTGTTATCTAAACGCCTCGCCCATCGCGGGGCGACGGTCCGAGGCGCGATGGTGGTTGACTGTCGGACGACGACGACGACGACGACGACGACGACGACGACGATGAATGAATGAATGAATGAATGTGGCCGACGATGCGTGGCATGGTATATATATGTTGTCATTGACACTCTTCGTGCGATTGATCCATCGTCGTCGTCGTCGTCGTCGTCGTCGGTCGTCGTCGCGTGGTGTCATGATGTCATCACGCATGCAGACGTTTTATTACTACGTCTGTGGCGCATCGCCAGAGCTCGACGCGGGATCCCACATCTTTTGAAGTGCACGCGATACATGAACGACGCACCCGGGCCGAACGAACGCGCGAACGATGATACACTGAAGAGGATGCATGGTGATGTGGACATGACCACGGACGACACGCGCGTCGTGAGCGAAGTCAAACGCGAGTCTGGTGCGTGCCCATGAAGGATTACTCGACGACGACGACGATGATTACTCGACGACGACGATGCGCGAACGACGACTGACGACGAACGACGACGACGACGTGCGATACGTAGATGATCAATGCTGGATATGTCTCGATGGTGATACCGCAGGTCGCGAGGTACGACGACGACGACGACGACGACGACGAACCATCAACACACCACCACCACCACCACCGACGATGCGCGCCAAAAAAAAACGCGGGGCGCGGAAATATCTTTGTGTGGGACCCCTCGCGGATGCGCGCGCGCGTGGGTGTGTGCTCGCGACGTGACGCGTCCTCTGCGCACGCATAGACTGACGTATTATTATACTTGTGCTTTTTCATCACGCAGTTGTATCATCCGTGTGCGTGCCCGCGTTGGGCGCACGCCAAGTGCATGGCGCGTTGGCAATTACAGTGCTCGGGCAAGCCCGAGGAGGTGATGTGCAAGTTTTGCGCGATGCGGTTGCCAGACTGGAGAAATACGTTATTTCAAGACGTTGTGCGTGCGAATGAAGACGTAGTGGCGGTGACGAGACATGACAGCGATGAAGAAGAGGAAGATACGGCGACGACGAGTGCACCAGTCGAAGATGCGGCGGCGCCAGGAGAAATTAAAGGGGACATCATCGTCAAGTTTAACAACATTTCGTTTCGGTGCCAGGTGCGCACGGGGCCGGAGGGGTTGGCGGATTTTATGCGACAAATTCGCGAACGATGCGGGATACCAGAGGATAAAATGAAGTCATTAAATTTGACGTACAGATGCAAAGACCCGTCAAATGGCACACCGATGACTTTGGAAGGGTTGAACTCGAGCGCGTTTGACGCCGCGGTGTTGTGCTCTGCGGTGCAAGATAAAATGAAACACCAGTCTCGAGTGAATTCTGCGGTGCAAAATCCGCTGAACTCTGAAATTACCTCTAGATCTTGTAGACGCCTTTCAGGTGAAGGCGGCAGACAATCATGCGATGGCCGGCGACGATCGCACGATGGCTCTGAGCTCGTGAGTGCGTTTCGTAAATACGAGTAAACGCGCGCTCTCGTCTCGGGCCGAGCACAACGAACACCACCTGTATACTTTTTTCCCATCGCCACAGCGCTGTGGCAACTTTTGTTGTACTGCCTTTTGCAAATTAATATGAATGCGATCCAAGACGCGATTTTGATGTAATATGCTGATGAAATCTTGATACTATAATGTGCTATATTGCGAGCCGGATTGATGGTTTCAAAACAAGTCCGCGACCATGGACGCGGCGTCATTTTGTCCTTGGAAACCACTCAATTTAGCCAACTCTTCGAGCGTTTGCTCGCCTTCTATCTTTTTACCGTTAATAATCCACGTCGGGAACCCTTCAACTTTCGCCGCATCGCAGGATTTCGCCACAGGCGTGCCGCGTTCCCACCCATCTGGGAAACACTCGACGTACGGAATCTCCGCCCCGGAGCCGAAGTATTCTTTTTGCTCGATGCAGTGTGAGCACCAGAACGCACCATACATCTTCGCCCCGGTATCTGCCAAGTGTTTCGCTAATGCACGCGAATATTGCGTCGATGTGTTGTCGAGCTTGACTTGTGCGTACTCGAGCTTCATGCCGGCGGTGCTCGCCTTGTCGCCGTCGCCTCCCGTGAGCACGATGCTCATCGACGCGAGGGTGACGAGATACAACGCAATCGCTGCAGGAAGCGCTTTTCCGCTTTCTTTTGAACTTAAACCGGCAAAACCAACTCCAAAGAGCGTCAACGACAAAGCCGCAGACGTCAAACAATACACGCACTCCACGCCACCGAGCTTCACCGCGAGGACGAAGAGCAAATAGGAGGAGACGCCAGCCAATCCCGTGGCGCCAAAAAATAGCAAAACTCTCGCCCGAGCGTAGGACGACTCCAACTTGCGATCTCTATTTTCACCTTGCGCGACGAGTTCTTTTTGGATGCCATTTCCCCAGAACGCCAAAGCCGCGACCAAGGCGTACGCCACCGCTCCGTACGCTGAGAGCGGAGCGCCAAACAATTCGGCATACCCGCTATTCAACGCCGTTTGACATCCACCCACTGGACACGCCACGTCCCCGCCCGTGAGCTTCTGAATCGCTAGATATGTTGATTCTAACGCTCCAAACGATGCCAAAGCTCCCGCAACTCCTAACGGCGGTCGCTGTAACGGCCCACTTTCCACGGCTAACACGGCGCGTCTATCCGGCGCGCGAGGTGTCGACGCGTTCGCATCTACAGCATCCGTTAACGCCGGTGCCGTCCCAGGCGCCGCCGTAGACGTCGCATCACTCCCATCTGCATTCGTCGCGCGGGTCATCGTCACCCGCATCGCGGTCTCGGGCGCGCGACGACCGCGAACGACCGACATCGTCGTCGCGATCGATGTCGACTTTGGCCCCGTCGTCGTCGTCGTCGTCAACACCGCTCGTCTCACCGACGTATTCCCGGACTGCGCGCGCGCGACCGACACGCTCATCATCATCGCCATAGTTACCACCCCGTCGTCGTCGTCGTCGTCGTCGTCGTCGTCGTCACGTCAGCAAGTGGCGATATTGATATTCGAGTGGATAACGCCGACAGAACGCGACGCAAGCGATGCTCACGCGCGTCAGCGCCGCGCGCGACGTCGGCGCCGTCGTCGGCGGGCGTCGGCATCAGCGTCGGCACCGCATTGGTCGCCGCGTCGCGCCGACGGCGGCGCTGACGGCGGACGATGAGGGCGACGGCGGTGCGACTGGTGAAGTCGCGCGGCGTCCAGCAGCTGCGAGTGCGTTTACTGCGGCGACGAAGACGGCGGTGAATCCGTTCGGTGCGCGGCAGTCGGCGACGAAGACGGCGATGGATCCATTCAGCGGCGGCGGCGGGACGAAGGTGCCGACGAAGGCGCCGACGAAGGCGATGCCGGCGACGCGCGAGACGCCAAAGTATCGCGACTGGGACGACGTCGAAGTGTATGAAGTGCCCGCTGGCTTGCGACGGGAAGGTTCGATAAGGAACACGTCGTTCGTGGAGTATAAATCGTTAGAAGAGCTGTTTCCAAACACCAAGTTATCAGAGACGTTTCATGGTGACGCTGGTTTTCGTACGGATATTCGGCGGGCGATGCGAGACGACTTATTCATTCCCGACGAGAATTTGAGCCCCGAGAAAAACGCCGCGATGCGTTCGTTATCGAGCTCTGTGCACGTGAATTGGTTTGAAAGTGCCACAGGTTACGCATCGCTGACGAAGACGTTTGAAAAGTACGGAGTGGTTAATTTAACGGGCGAACACTTTATCCGCGCTTTGGGCGGTTTGTGTCGAACGCCGTGTCACGGCACCTTGATTGACATTGCGAGTATTGGCAAGCAAAAGATTCGTCACTCTTGGCATCAAGACTCTGGATACGAGCGATTCACAGTCATGCTTGGGTTTCCCGCGCCGACACCATCAGAATCCTTGCCTCCAGGCGTAGGCGTCTTCACGCACGCCGTCAAGCTTTCGCACGCGTTGAAGCAACCGAACGCCCAAGGTTCGGTGATTCAATGGGAAAACTACAACCACACCGAATGCGGAACGGACGTAGAATTCGACGTCAAGTACATCGCTCGTCCTGTGTTCGGCGTCGGGTGCGAAGTGATGGTGTATTGCGACGCTCATCACGTGCACAGCGCCCCCGACGAAGCGCATCGAGAAGCCGTGTGGCGCTTCATGTAATCTACTAGCAATAGCAATAGCAATAGCAACAGGGCGCGCACGCATACACATGTGCGCCCATGTCAATACACCATCTCTACTAGTGATATATATCAACACCTTATCTCTAGAGCGACGACGACGATCGAACCGTCTGTCTGCGCACTCAACCGCACTGCGCGACTCTCTCGCGCCGACTCGCGGCACTCGCGCATGGTGAAACTCAGTCCGCTGTGTCACGTGCAGAACGCACACAGAGGTGAAGTGTGGTGCTGCGCGTTCACGTGCGATGGACAAACAATCGTCACTGGGGCGAACGATGAAGTCGTGCACGCGTGGAGCGCACGCAGTGTGGATTCGGATTCGGACGAGACGCAGCCGTTAACGAGAACACAGACGTCGCATGGGCACGTTTTAGGGTGCGTGGGGATGGATTGTGATCCAAACACCCCATCGCGGTGCGCGGTGACGGCGCTAGATGGAGTGACGCGTTGCGTGGATGTGCGACAAGGGACGTCGACGGCGACGACGAGCGCGAGCGCGCCTCCGGGACAAGGTTGGGGCGTGGCATTCGATCGCACCCCGGGACAAAGTCGTTTAGCCATAGCCGGTGGCTCAAAATCATGCGTAGATGTGTACGAAATTGACGACGACGGTCAAGGCACGCACAAAACGACGATGATGTTTCTAGAGCCGAGCGCCGAGCGTTTCGCCCAAAGCGTGGCGTACGCGCCGGATGGATCACGCATCGCCTGTGGCGCCATGGATGGCACCGTGGGCATATTCGACGCACACACTGGAACATTTCTCCACGCTTTACGCGGTCACGCCCGCCCCGTGCGTGACTTGGCCTTTGCCTCCGATGGTAAAACTGTCTACACCGCGTGCGACGACGGCTACTGTCACGTCTACGACGCCCACAACCGTTCGTTAATCGACTCCTTAGCCGGTCACACGTCTTGGGTGCTCAGCGTCACCACGAGTCCAACATCATCAAACGCCATCGTCACCACATCGAGCGATTGTTCCATCAAGCTCTGGGATTTATCCACTCGCGCGTGCGCGCAAACCATGACTGACCACGTCGACGCCGTCTGGCGCGCTCGTTTCGCCCCCGACGGCGCCACCCTCGTCGCCTCCTCCGCCGACGCCTCCGTGTCCGTATTCAACTTTGTATAGTCACACATATAGTCACACATAGTCGTTCACCCAGGTCACCTATTATATTAGTATACTACTAGTACCTCCGTCGCCTCTGTCACCCATCCACCCATCATCGCTCTGTCGCCCAGCGAAGGTTCTTTCGAAATCGAACTATAGTCACTCACTCGCTGTGGACGAGGTCGAGGTCGAGGTCGAGGTCGAGCGCGGGAGTGTGCGCGGGAGTGTGCGTCGCGCGTGACACAGAGAGGTAAGGGTTTAGGTTAGGGTATCATCGTCGTCGTCGTCGTCCGTGTCGTCGTCGTCGCGTCCGTCGTCGTCGCGCCCCGTCGTCGTCGTCGTCGTCGTCGTCATCATCCGCCGCCAGGTAGGGCACGGACACGATGATGACGACATCCATGATGATGATGATGATGATGATTTGTACTGACGTTGGCGGTTATGTTGTACGTAGGTAAACCCTACGCTCTATCGCGTGTAGTGTGATCTTTTTTTGTGTGACGTGACGTAGGTTGCGTGCGCGTGACACAGAACAACAGAGGAGGAGGGTTCACGCGACGCGTAGAGACGGAGGACAGATGCTGGCGCGATGCGCGCGCGCGGGGTGTCCGGGGACGACGCGAACGCGAGGGACGACGACGCGGTTGACGTCCAAGGGGAAGAATGATGTGAACGTGGTGTCGTTGACGTCGTCGAGACGGCGGCAGAGATGCTCGGTGGTGACGTATGCGGCGAGGGATTACTACGAGGTGCTCGGGGTGTCGCGCGCCGCCGACGGCAAGGAGCTCAAACGGGCGTACCGGCAATTGGCGCGAAAGTATCACCCAGACGTGAATAAGGCTGCGGATGCCGAGGAAAAGTTTAAGGAAATCTCAAACGCGTATGAAGTGTTGAGTGATGATCAAAAGAAGTCTATTTACGATCGGTACGGTGAGGCTGGTTTGAAGGGCGGCATGGGCGGCATGGGCGGTATGGGCGGCATGGGTGGCGACCCGTTTAGCAACCCGTTTGATTTGTTTGAATCGTTTTTTGGCGGCGGCGGCGGCATGGGTGGCATGGGTGGCATGGGCGGTGGTCAACGCCAGAATCGTAACCGCCCCACGCAAGGCGATGACGAGAGATTTGATCTCGAAATTGACTTTCTCGAAGCCGTCTTTGGGGTTGAAAAAGAGCTCGACACGATGCGGCTTGAAAACTGCGACAAGTGCTCGGGGAGCGGCGTGAAGGCTGGGACGAAACCTACGACGTGTGGTACGTGTGGTGGTCAAGGTCAAGTCGTGGCTACCGTGCGCACGCCGCTCGGGAACTTCCAGCAAGTCACTGGATGTCAAGCGTGCGGCGGCACTGGCCAGAGCGCCACCCCGTGTCCGTCGTGCGGCGGCGACGGGCGCGTGCGACGAAGCAAAAAGATTCAACTTCGCGTGCCTCCGGGCGTTGATAAAGGCTCACGTTTGCGCGTTCGCGGTGAAGGCAACGCAGGGCGGCGTGGTGGTCCGTCTGGTGATCTCTACGTCTTCATCAACGTCCGCGACGATCCCGAGTTGAAGCGCTTTGAAAATGTCAACATTAGCTCGAACGTGACGATTCCGTACACGCGCGCGATTTTGGGATGCACTGTCAAGGTTCGCACCGTGGATGGTCCGGTGGATTTGAAGATTCCCCAAGGCGTGCAACCCGGATCGACGTTATTGATGGCTAAACGAGGTGTGCCTCGTTTGGGCAATGACAGCATTCGCGGTGACCATTACGTCACCGTCAAGGTCACCATTCCGTCCAAGCTCTCCAACGAAGAGCGCGCGCTCATCGAACAACTCGACGCCAACGTCAAGTAATGCGGTTGAGCTCATACGCATGCGAAAAGAAGTAACAAACGAGTACACACACACACCAAACAAAACAAACGCATTTAATCAGAAAATATAGATATAATTCTTCTCGTCTACTAAAGTCTACTACTCCTACGTTGTACACCGACGCGGCTTATCCACCACTGTTGTTTGTTGTCGTTTACCGTCGTCTCCGCGTCGCCTCCATCGTCGTCGTCGACGACGATTTACCTGACCACAGCTAACACGCGCGTAATCAAGGCTGCTATAATCGCCGCAATCACCGCACCGCGCACATACCGCGTCACAATCACCACCACGGAGGACGGCTTCATCGTCTGTGTCTGTGTCTGTGTCTGTGTCTGTGTCTGTGTCGTCGCGCGTACTTTTGCACTCAAATCCTCCACGCTCCGCACGCGCTTCGTCGTCCGTCGTTTCGGCAGCTCGCTCCCAGCCAAGCCAATGCCCACCGACTCGCCGTCTTCAATCTCCGTCAACCGCGCCATGATGTGATGTGAAGTTCGCGTCTCGTGATGTCACGTGGTGTCCCCGTCACAGTCGAGCGCATTCGTGACGACGATGTTGACAACGACCGTTCGTCGGTCGTTCGCGCGTGGAGTGCGGGGGACATCACGCGCGTGCATGCATGCGATGGCGTCCTCGACGACGAGGGGCGACGACGGTGGTGTGGTGCGGGGAAGGAGCGAAGGCGGCGACGTCGTGGGCGGCGTGAAGAGGATGTGGATGACGACGACGACGACGACGACGACGACGACGACGAGGGCGATGATGACGATGATGTGGGGGGGAGGGTGGATGGGGTTTCGAGGGTACGCGACGCAACCGTCGTCGTCGACGTCGAAGCCGAGGGTGAATGGAGAGGTACGTTGCTTGGAGACACGACGTTTGCGCTCGCGCTCGCGCTCATGGCTTTACACTTCCTTACTAACCGTGAATACGTACGTCATAGATTGTAGCAAAGTTTATTCGATTAGTGAGAGATTCAGATGATGGGGAATCGACACATGAGATAGTATCCGTTCCGAAAGCTATCGCGGAGGCTAAAAGAGCTGGGTTGGATTTGGTTGAGGTGAATGGTAAGGCGTCGCCGCCGGTGTGTCGATTTATGGACTACGAACGCGTGAGATATGATCAACGAAAGCGTGATAAGGAGAAGAAAAAAGTGCAATCACAAATGCAAAAGCGGGATGAAGTCAAGGAGATTCGATTAACGGCGAAGATTGATAGTCATGACTTGAACGTGAAGATTAACGCCGCCTCGCGATTTCTAGACGCTGGCTATCGCGTGACTTTTAGAATTATGTTTAAAAATTCCGATGGTATCGCCATGGAAAAGCGCGCGGCGCGCGGGGCGGAGATCATGCACAACGTCATGGGTATGTTAGAAGATTATGAAATAGTCACCGTGCCCAAGATGATTGGCTCCAATCACATGTCTGCCAGCATCAACAGGTCGACAAAGAAAAAGAGTCAAAAAGAGGTTGTTTAATAAATTTACAAAAGATTGCTGCTGCTGCTGCTGCTGCGCTCTATAAAGTTCTCTACTACTTTTTGGTCCATATGCAAAAGTCTTGTCCAGACAATGCCACTTTCCACGCACCGTCGGCGTGGAACTCACCCGGTCCAATCTTCATCAACAAGTTGTCGTCGATGACGGCGGCGTACACGCTTTGCTCGCATCGCACGATGCTCACAGTGCTGCGGCAATGTACGCCTGATTCTTTGCGAATGCTAATCATGCGTTCGATTGGTTCGTGTAAGTGACCCCAGTTGTTGTCAAAAATGTGATCCCAAAACACCGTAGGCGTCCCAGGGTGAGTCAAGATGTACGCGTACCCTTGAAGCTCTTTGCCGCGCGGAAACCGCCAGTGACCTTGCGTCGAACCGGTGTCGTGGTTTTCAACAAACGTTACCGCACGGCTCGGCCACCACCCCATCACCCCGGGTGGTTTACCTGCCTTGTCTGAAAGTCGCCAGTATTCTTGACGCTCGAACACGGCGTGTAAGATACCTTTTGTGGTGACGTCAAACGCGCCAGCGAGACCGCCCGCGGCGTTGATCCAGTTGACGATGCGTTGTCGATGCGCGTCTTGATTGTACTCTGGCGCGTCATACTTGTAATCAAGGGCATCCCAGAACTCACCAACCGCGAAACCAGGTTGTGTGGCCTCCATGTAATCCTTCACGTGTCCGCCCCAGAACCCACGAACATAATCAAGACGCCAACCGTCGTAGCCGACTTCTTTTTGAAGCCATTGCATCCACTCTTCTAAATCCGCCTTGACAAATGATTGACTGTGATCGACGTTTGGCGCGGCGTGGAAAAAATCTCCATCCGAGGGCGAGCCTTTACCGCCAAAGTTGGGATCGTCTGCGACAATGGCTCGGGCATCCCACGCCAATTTACCTCCAAACTGATTCCAAAGACCTTCGGGACCTTGCGAGTGCGCGCACCGGTGGTTCAACACGGCGTCGCCCAGACTCATGACGCCGTTTCGACGCAAAGCTTTGATCAAGCTCTTTAGTTCATCCACAGTACCATAGCGGGAGTTCAAATCGTAGTAGTCACGAGGCATGTACCCTTCAAGGCTGACGCTATCCGTGGGTGGTGGTAACCAAATCACCGTAAACCCGATGCGACCGATGGTGTCGGCGAGATTTTCAACATTGGCGTACCACGACGACGGAGATTTTGATGACTCCCAGTTGAATCCTTGCAACAAGATTTCCCGACCGTTACCAACTGCAGAGGTGACGCGAGAAGATGCTGTTTTAACAGGCACGGGCACCGGCTCAGGCGTCGGCGGGGCCACGACAACATCTGGAACTTGTTCAACTTCAACGAGCTCGGGGCCTTCGATGACAGGCGCCGCCTTGGCAACGACAATTTCTTCTTCATCGTCTTCGTCGTCAATGATGCTGATATCAGGCTTGGGCGCGACCTCGACTTCGACTTCGATAGCTTTTTCTACCTCAGGTTCCAGGACGGCGACATCGGCGACTTCAACGATTGAGTTGAGGTTCATCTCCGCCGCGCGCGCCACCGCTGCCATGGCAACATCCGTGGCGTCTCGCATATCTTGCTGCGACTTGGCATCAAGCGTCGACGACGCTGCCGCGGCTTCAGGCATGGGAATAACGAAATCATCACCATTATGATCGACCCAACGCGTGCCATTGGCCTCCTTCAATACGAAACGAACCGCGGTAGGAGCGTTCCCGAGCTCCAACTCGACGTAGTTCAACGTGCTCAATCCATACAGCGGGCTTTCGAAACGCTTCATCGGCGTCTCGCATGCCTTGTCCTTATACACGCTCGATCCCATCGGTCGCCATGACTCTGGGGGTAACGACCAAACATCAGCACGCGCACCGCGTGGAACGATGCCCCAATGAAGCACTAAATTCCAGGGCACTTCAGCCTCAACGCGCAGACGAACGCCGCCACCCTTGGGATCCTTTTCAACCAACGCCCCGATGGTGTATTGGACTTCTTTTTCATTGTGCACGACTTCTTCAATCGTGTTCGTGATCACCCAAGATCCCTCGACAAGCTTGACTGGTAAAGCTTCGCGCACTTCACGCTGAATAGTTCGCGATTTCTTCACCATCTTTTTAATAGTCTTGGGCTGCGGCGGCGCGACTGGGCCTTCGACGACGGGCTCAATCTCGAAAACGGGCGGTTCTTCTATCGGTCCATTCGTCACAGGTGGCATGATCTCTTCTTCCTTCTCCTCTATCGTCGCTTGAACGTCATCCATCGCCGATAATGGAATCAACGTTGGAGTTTCTGAAATCGCGAGCACTTCTTCGACGTCAAACGTGCTGCCGCGGAGCAAGTTTTTCATGGCTTGGATGCCGCTCGCGAACACGCCCAAATCTGTTTTGTCGGCTAAAGGCTGCGGGTCTACCGGAGGAGCCATGACGCGAGATGTTGAACCATCAGGTGAAGGTGTTGCATCCTCGTCTTCATCGAAAGAAAACTTCACCGCACCATCCGCCTCGTCGACGTCTGGCGTTGTTACCGTGGCCGCGTCCTCAGCCATCGCTGGTGTTGGCGGTTTGTCTTCTTCTTCTTCCTCGTACACAATCTCCTCCACTTCTTCTTCGTACTCTTCCACGACGCTTAAAGTCGTCGTCACAAACTCTGGCGCCGGCGGTTGCGGCAACGGCACGTGAAAGAATCCACCCTTTTCTTGATGCAACCACTGTTCGAGCTTCTTGTCAAAAAGCACAAAGTTAATCGCATAGTCGCCATCTATGATGTCACCTTCGATGACGCAATTCAATTTCCCTTCATCCATACGCCCCGTTTGAGATTGCGTAAACATCGTTTGACACACCCCCACGGTTTCCGTCGTCAACGGGGGACGAATGTGCTCGGCGGGCGTCATCCACTGATCCCAGTGTTCCTTTGTCGGCGCCACGCCCCAGTGAAGCAACAAGTGTTCAGAAGCTAAATCCGTCTCTACAGTCACGCGATATCGCACGCCGTTGGTTTCCACCTTCATGGTGAGCTTATTAGCCACGCGAACGCGTTGCGTCGCCGCGTAGGATTCTTCATAAAAGCACTCCTTAGCCACGCTCGCGGGAGCCTCAAGCTCAATCGCATCGTCAATATCCGCCGCCGACGCATCGTTACCAAATAAAACGCGCGTTTTCACGCCCTCACCGCGACGATGACGCGAATTACCGCCCGCCGTCGTCGTCGTTCCCACCCACGGCCCCGCGCGCAGGCGCGTTGCCGCTCGACTCCCGCCATCACCAGCCCCGCTTCGATACGTCGTCGCCATCACGCGCGCGTCGAACACTCTCGCCGGTGACGACGACCTCGACGACGGCCTCGACGACGACGATGCTTTCCCATCAAATCGCTGTCGCCCGCCCGCGCCGCCGCCCCGAGTCCCTCGCGGCGTCGGCGACGACGACCTCGACTGCGCCCGTGACGTCCCACCAGCGAGCACCGCGGATGATGTCAACACACCAGCCGTGCTGCACCCCACGCTCGACGTCGCTCGCGCGTCGAGCATCGTTCAGAAGCGATCAATCAATCGCGATCCCAACCACCCTGGAAGATGCGATCGGTCGATCGATGATTGCGACGACGGGCGACGCGTACGGGGACGATGACGTCTCCAGGCGTAGGGTGATGCGTGACGATGGGCGGTTCTATATCACCTCGCGCCGCCACCAGTCTCGTGCGTCGCTCTGGCGTTCGATCGCGGCGTCATCGACGGCATCGCAGTCAGCGATCGTACAAGTGAAATCCGTCATTGTGTGTACATGGTCATTGGCGGGACAACGGAGCGCGCGCGGAACATCTGCTCTGCCTGGCGCGAGGAGGAGGAGGACGCGTTGGTGGTGGGACGGTGTGATTGTGATTTGTATGTGTGTGTGTTGTGTTACATGGTGAGTATTAATGAGGATGGTTGCGTGCGTGCGCGCGCGCGCGTGCGCGATGCTAATATATATAAATGGGCCACTCAACCACTGGTACCGGTACGGCATAACCACCATGTGTGTGATGAATAATATACCATGGTGATGGTGGTGGTGGTGGCTGTCGACGCGATTACGCGATGAGGCTGTCGATGACGTCCTCGTCGGTGGCGTCAGCGCGTCGTCCAGGAACTGCTGGGCCGACGACTTTATGGTTGGGATTGTCTAAACGGTTGAAATCGTCGTCGTTGTATACCTGGGCGACGGCCACGGAGACATCGTCGACGTTCAAACCCGTGAACAAAGCGTCATAGGCGGCGTCGACGTCGGCGTCGACGCGGGGCGGTTGGACGCGGGGCGGTTGGACGCGGGGCGTCGATGGGCGTTGCGTTGTCGTTCGCGTCGACGGCGCCGGCATGCGTCCGGCATCAGAATCTTGCTGCTGCCGCTGCTGCTGCGGTAATTTATATCCACGTTGGACGTATGCGTGTAGTTGCTTGGAGCACTCTTGATGACGTTGTTGAAGCTGATGGACAATCATTTGTTGGCCGTGCTGTGCGCGACGAATTTCATTGACGTGCGCCGGGCTCAACTCTGGATGGCTCAACATTTTCACGCATCGTTGTTGATTCAAGTACGCTCGGTTCAAGCGCATGACGACGTTGACGAGCTCATTTTGCAAACGTACGGCCCGAGCCCTGTCTTCTGCGGAGAGCGACGCGCTCGAGTTCGCCGCGACGACGGAGTCGCGCGAGGCATCCTCGCGCGCCGCCGACGCCTGTGCGAGCATTTGTACGTCAAATCGCGCGAGACGGTGGTTTTGCATCATTTGCAATCGCAAATGTTCGTTCGCCAAGTGTAACGATTGCTGACTCATGTCGATTTGACGCGCCCGACGCTGGTGCGCTTCAAATTGCGAAATGAAATTGTCGGGGTCGTTTTCATCAAACAACGTCCTGAAGCCGTCTTCTTGGGCTTGCGCCTCGGTGACTTTACGCTTCAAATCCCCAGGCTTCTTCGGCTGCAATGGTTTTAATTTACTCACACGATCCAGAATGGCATTCTGGCGCTCGGTGTCCTGATTCTCCGGACGCGACAGGCAAGACTTCGGAGCCGTCTCCGTGCCGCATCGACCTTTTTTGCTACGTTTACACACGTCGCACTTGTACGACGCTCGACCAGTGGTCGAAGGCTTGGATCCCGCGCGTTCTTGCGGTGGTGCGGCCATCAATGACGATGAACTCCAGTTACGATTTAATCCCGACTGTCGCGACGTCGTGGACGCCGTGGTCATTTTCCTCGGCGGCGACTGGTCAGACGTTTCGGGCGACGTCTCGACCATTTTGTGCAACCCCTCCGCGCGCCACGCGGCGACGAATTGAGACTCGGCAAAGTTGCAAATATTCACAATCGCGTTGCCTTCAGGGTTGTACAATCGACAATTATCCCAAATCAACTTGCTCGCCTCCCACACTTCGAGCGTCGTCGTCAGCTCACGCGTCTCAATGCGCCGCAACAGCGTGCTCAAATCCATCGGCTGCTTGACGACGTCCAAATAATCTGGACAATTCATCATCTCCGGGTCTACTGGTTCTCGAAAATAATACGCCGCCTCTGTCTTGATGAAATTCCTAATCACTCGCGCACATGTCTCCAGCGCACGTCGCGTGGCGCGCTCCTTACCATCCACCTTGGACACCATGTGCCGGCGTTGTTTTCCGTCGACATTTACCGGGTGCACGACGCTAGCGACGGCTTCGCCACCGACAACACCCACTTGACTACCGTGTGAATACGCAGGCGCAGACGATCGCGGAACTTCAATCGCCTCGCGCGATATCCCAACTGACGGTATGCACACCAATCCGCCCCGTTCGCCAATGCCCTTGTCCCGCCACGTGTGTTCAAACACGCGCTTAACCTCTCGCAACGCCTCCAATCTATTCGGCGCATTCTCCCGCGTCCATCGCTCTTCGAGCACGCCCCACGTTCGCTTCACATCTACTAATAATTCATCCGTACTCTCGTATTGTTTATTCAACGCACGCGTAGTGACCCATTCCAGTCGTCCGCTCGGGGTATCCGCGCTCGCGCTCGTCGCGCGCTCCGCCTCCTCCGACGACGCAAACGCCTCCTCCGCCCTCACATGTCGCATACACGTCCGCGTACACTGTTAGAAAAACAAAAAATAGTGTCATAAACACCACACGCATCATCGTCAGTCCACGAACACCCACCACAGCCGCGCCAAGCGCCCGCGCGCGCGCGTCAACCGTAAATATCCTCAACAAATATCCACCACCCATCACGGCGATCGATGACCGTCGTCGTCCCAACACCCTCCGTCGCGCTTCGACCGACCCACGACATCACGACGCACGCGCCAACCTCAACCACGCCCACGACATCCACGCCCACCCGCGCGCGATCGCGAATCCCCCGCGTCACACCTCCAGCGTCGCTCGCCCCAAACGAAACCGTATCCACACATCATCATCACGCATCCACGACGATCGAATGCGTCTCTCATCCATCGACGCGAATATGTGCGACATGCGACCACGCACCTCTAGAGCTAATCGTAAAGCCCCGCCTCGCGCGAGCACTTCGTCATCCGCGCGCATCCGCCCGTGGCGTCGTCGTCCGTCGAGTGTCGATGACGACGACGCGAATGACGGACGACGAGGACAAAGATCGGACCGTCGGTCGAACCAGCGGGGCGCGATCGATCGAGTGCGCGATCGATCGAGTGCGCGATCGATCGATGTCGGGTGTCGATGGATGTCGATGGATGTCGATGGATGTCGATGGATGGGCCGAAGCGGAGGCCACGGGGGTGGGTGGGTGGGTTTCTGGTCGTGATTGGTGGATGTCCGACCGACCTGACCTTGCGAGGGTTTACGAGTGGTACACACAGGACGCCTGACGATGGCGTCGTCGTCGTCAGCGCGTGACCGCGGGCGGTGGATCGGGATCGGGCTGACGTGGTGACGACGACGACGACGACGATGATGATGACGATGCCCGTGGCGTCGACGGTGGTGGCGACGGCGACGGCGACGGCGGGACGACGACGCGGTGGTGGTGGTGTTCACGAACGACGCCATGGGTTGGGGCTGACGATGCGGGCGCGCGGTCGATGCGTCGCGGGCGGTGGGACGCCGAGGAGGACGACGACGACGACGGTGCTCGTGCGCGCTCGTAAAGGCTTGCTCGCGGAAAAGTTTGCGGAGAGCGAGGAGAATGATTCGCCTTCGCCTGGGGCGGGAGAGGCGGGTGAAGGTGAGGACGCGCGCGCGCGAGGGTGCCCGTGCGGACGCGACGGGAAGAGCTACGGCGAGTGTTGCGCGCGTTTGCACGATGGTGCGTCGACGAGCGCGACGCCTGAGGAGGTGATGCGAGCGAGATTTACCGCGTACACGCAAAAGCGGTGTGAATATATTGTCAGCAGTACGCACGATGATTCAAAGGATATGGCGCGGAACAACTTGTTGGCGGATGCCGAACGCACGGTGGCGCGCATTCGGTTTTTAAAGTTTCGCGTCAGGCGCAGTACGGTGCCGAGTGATGGTGAAGATGGTGATGCGTACGTGACGTATGAGGCGGATTTTGATAAGGGTGCGAAGAAGGCCAAGTCGTCACGGACAAAGGCGAAGACGTTGGCGGAGCGCGCGCGGCTGCGTAAAGACGCGACGACTGGAGCGTGGAAATTCGTCGATGCCGTGGCGCTGAATGCGAACACGATTGACGACGATGGGAGCGAAGATATTGGCGACCAAGGGTTTGGTTCCGCCGCTGGGCGCAAGAATGGCAACTTGCATAAAATCTTTTAATAACAAACAACTTGTTTCAAGCGCCGCACTCTCCGCCTCGTCGCGCCTCGTAGCGCAAAGACACACACGATGCGTACGTCCCTACTCCGCGAGTTCGCGCGTGCGTCATCGTCAGCGATGACGTCGCTTGCGTCGACATCCTCGTCTTCGCTTTCGCGCGCGTCGACGCCGTGGCGCGCCGTCGACGCCGCCGTCGCTCGCGGTTTGCCCTCGATCATGGCTTCTCGCGGCGATGGGTTCACGCGCTCCTACGCCAAGGCGGCAAAGAAGCAATCGAAATCCAAGGCTTCACAAGGTAAATCTAAAGGTCGCGGTCCGTCGCAGGCGACGATTAGCGCCAAGGCGGAGTCGACGACCAAGGGGAATAAGGATACGTACCTTCGAAGCGTGGCGCCCGTGGACTACGAAGTTGAACAACTCTCCGACGAGGAGTTAGCTGAATACGAAGCCAAGGCGAAGGAGTACTCTAGACGTAAACTTCGTGCGGATCGTGCATTCATGGCGGATATCAATCAAAAGATTAGAATTAAGATGGCGGCGATCGATGCGTTGCCGGCGGGGCTGGTGCGAGAAGCGGCGCTCGTGGAAGACTTGGAGTTATTTCCTTTGAAGCGTAAGCTTCCGAGCTTTACGCCGGCGATTCCGGGGTACTACGAAGAAAAGCAGCGCATCGCGGAGGAAGCTGTGAGTTCAGGGGCGGCGTTGCGTCGGTAGGGGCGGCGCATATAGTGATAATAGAAACTTTTCAATATCAACAACGTTTCGCTATGGTGGTGTATGGCAGAAATCTCAATCTTTCGCGTGGTTTACATGTTCTCACGAAGCACCTTGACGACAGACTTGAACGCGAACCATTCCGGAATGTCTTCGCCACCGCGCAACATTTGGCGAAACTTGGTACCGCTGAGCTTCTTGATGTTGAGACCCTTTTCCTTGGCGACGTCCGCGGTGACGTAGCCCTCCTCTTCAGTGTACACAACGTTCAAGCTCGGAACGGTTTGCATGCCGAGCTCAGCGGCGTTCGCCTTGGCCAAGTCTTGAGCATCGTATGCGCCATAGAAATCTTCGCCATCAAGGGAAGACTTTGAGCCAGCCATATCGCGACCGATGATAAAGTGCGTACAACCATAGTTCTTACGAATAATCATGTGCTGAATAGCTTCGCGCGGACCCGCCATGTGCATGCTGTAAGGCAAGTATGCCCAGCGAATGGCCGGGTTCTTGACTTCTTCCGCGAGCGTGACGTAGGTCTTGTAACGAACCAAGCCAGAGATATCGTCATCTTGCGTCGGGCCCATGGTGGGGTGGACGAGGCACACGGCGCCTTCGCCGACATTGTCGGCGTGCAAGGCGCGCGTGAAGAGCTCATAGTGCGCACGGTGCACCGGGTTACGGCATTGGAAAGCCACGACATCCTTACCTGCTGGCAAGTTTGCGCGAACTTCCTCGGGCGTCGGGCACGGGAACGGGCGCGGGGGCATGTTCAAGCCTTCGATTTTACCGCCGATGTAATACTTGCGGCGTTCCATGGAAATCATAGCCACGCCCGGGTGCTCGATTGAGCTCGTGCCATAGCACATCTTCGCCTCCTTGGGCTTGTTCGGCTTCCACTTCGACTCCACGGTCAACACACCGACATCCTTGCCGTTGTACTTCAACAACACGCGGTCACCAACCTTGGTGTCCTCGCACGCCGTGTCCAAAACAATAGGCAAACCAAACAATAAATTAGACCCCTTCAAGCGCATGTTCTCCACCGTGTACTCGTATTCGTCCTCATTCATGAAACCAGTCAACGGCGAGAATCCACCAACGGCTAACAATTCAACATCGCATGCGTTACGGTCGCTCAATTCAAGCGCGCGGTTGCAGCTCGCGATGGCTTTCGCCTTGGCCGCGTCATCCTTCAACATCAAGTTGACAATCTTGCCTCCATGCGGCTCGATCAAACTATTCGCGCGCAAACCAAAATCACGTCGTTGTCAGTCATATACAATATCCATCGTCGCAATCGCACGATCAACTCCCCGAAGAATTGCCTATGCGCGCGCGCTCGATATCCGCAAAGATACCTCAACGCGCGCGCGCGATCGCATCAAAACTCGCCATCACACCCCGCGTGCGCGTCTCTCACGCGCCACACGCGATCAAACCCGCACACACACATCCCTAATATTCCGAAACGCGCGCACAAGTCACCCACCTCGCGCTCGATGCGAACCCACGGCTCGGATTCAACGCGCCGTGGCGCAACCCCATCGCGGGCGCCGTCACCATCGAGCTCAACGCTGGTAACGCGTCGCACGCGAGCGCGGTGGCCCGAACGGGCGCGCACGCGCTGGCATTGGTGCGGATGATACCTCTCAAGGCGCGGCGGGCGGTGTTCGCGCGAGACATGGCGATCGACGCGGTGCGCTGTGACGCGATGGAGCGCCGCTTTCGCTGCGGACACCGCGGTCTAGGGTATAGACATACTCGTACTCTACACGATTTATGCCTCTATAATTATCACTCGTGTCACGCTGTCGGTGCATCGGCATCGGATGGCGCCGACGTCGGCACATTACGACTCCCAAATACGACGACGATCATGTTTCGACGCAACGCCGCGCGCGCGTTAGGTCAACTCATGTCCAGGTACGTCTCAGTGCGATGCGTCGCGACAGACGCGGGTCGAGGCGCGACAACCGGGCGCGTGATGGCGCATGGAAAGTTGAGGAAGCACATGGATTGGATGCGTCGATTGTCGGTTGTCGACGCGCGGCGCGCGATGTGGGAGTCCCCGAGCGCGACGCGATGTGATGATAATGCGTATCGGGCGCGTTCAGCGCGGTCTCGTCGCCTCTCGATGCGCATGTGGCTGACCACGGGGTGTTTTTTGTATCGCAGGACTGGCGGCTCTGCACCCGCGGCGTCGACGAGCGCGGGCGCGGTGGCGGCTCGAGTGCTTACGCCAGGGATGAGCGCGCGTGGGGTGTACGGTACGCGAGGATATGCGAAAGATTTGCGTTTTGGAGTCGAAGCGCGGGCGTTGATGCTCGCTGGATGTGATAAGCTCGCCGACGCGGTGAGCGTGACGCTCGGTCCAAAGGGGCGAAACGTCGTCATCGAACAACAATACGGGCCGCCAAAGATTACAAAGGATGGCGTCACCGTAGCAAAGAACATCGAGTTTAGCGATCGTATGATGAATCTCGGGGCTTCTTTGGTGAAACAAGTGAGCGTGAGTACGAATGATGTCGCCGGGGATGGTACGACGACGGCGACGGTTTTGGCGCGCGCAATTTTTAGCGAAGGGTGCAAGAGCGTCGCGGCTGGGATGAATCCGATGGATTTACGCCGTGGTATCAACGCCGCGGTTGAAAAGGTGGTTGAAGAGTTGAAGAAGAACCGCAAGATGATTTCCACAACGGAGGAGATTGCGCAAGTCGGGACTATTTCTGCCAATGGTGAGCGGGAAATTGGTGACCTCATCGCGCGCGCGATGGAAAAGGTCGGCAAAGAGGGTGTCATCACCGTCGCGGTACGTATACATGTTTGATTTTTTTCTTTGATTTCTTTTTCTCGTCGATTGAGGGTGATGATAACAAATCTTAGCCTAAAGCCTGTGGGGCATTCGTGTCTTTCACTTTGCGCTGCTGTGGGCATTATGTCATAGTTACACTGACTCGATACGACGACGAGAACGCGATACACTCACGCGTGTTCACGTTCGCATTCGTTCAAGCGACTGACAATTCATGTGGTATTTTTCACACGCATCATAGGATGGTAAAACCCTCGAGAACGAGTTGGAAGTCGTCGAGGGTATGAAGTTTGATCGCGGGTACATTTCCCCGTACTTTGTCACGAACCCGAAGACGCAAAAGTGCGAACTTGAGAACCCTTACATTCTCATCGTCGAAAAACAAATCGCCGGCCTCACGCCGCTCTTGCCGGTTCTCGAAAACGTGCTCAAGACGCAACGACCGCTCTTGATCATCGCCGAAGATGTACAGTCTGAGGCGTTGGCAACGCTCATCGTCAACAAGCTCCGCGGCGGCGTGAAGATTTGCGCCGTCAAGGCGCCTGGTTTCGGCGATAACCGTCGTTCGAACTTACAAGATATTGCCATCCTCACTGGTGGTACCGTGGTGAGTGAAGATCTCGGGCACAAGCTCGAGAACGTCGATCTTTCCATGTTAGGTAGCGCCAAAAAAGTCACCGTGAGCAAGGATGACACCATCATGTTGGATGGCGCAGGTGAATCGAGCGCCATTGAAGAGCGCTGCGATCAGCTCAAGGAAGCCATCGCCGATGCGACGAGCGATTACGACCGCGAAAAGATGCAAGAGCGCCTCGCCAAGCTCAGCGGTGGTGTCGCAGTGCTCAAGGTTGGTGGCGCTTCTGAAGTCGAAGTGGGCGAAAAGAAGGATCGCGTCGTCGACGCGCTCAACGCCACCAAGGCGGCGGTTGACGAAGGCATCGTCCCGGGTGGTGGCACCGCGCTCTTACACGCCAGCAAAACCTTGAAGGCGCTCGAAGATTCCATGACAATCTTCGACCAGAAGATTGGCGTGCAAATCATTCGTGAAGCAATCAAGATGCCGATGCGTACGATTGCCAAGAATGCCGGCAAGGAGGGTTCTGTCATCGTCGAAAAAGTCTACGGCATGTCCGACATTGGTATCGGTTACAACGCCGCAACGGATGAATACGTGGACATGGTCAAGGCTGGAGTGATCGACCCCTTAAAGGTTGTGCGCACGGCTTTGACTGATGCCGCGTCGGTGTCTTCGCTCATGATGACAAGCGAGTGCATGATCACCGACATCAAGGAGGACAAGCCCGCGTTCATGCCGGGCGACGGCGGCATGGGTGGCATGGGTGGCGGCATGGGCTTTTAAATTTCTAGCATACAACTACATATCTGAAATACAATTTTCTATCAATCAAGCGTGCATTTATACATGATCAAAGTGCCGTTAGGTCGTCGTCATCGAGTTCCTCAAATGACGGCGAGCGCAGCTTCTTCACGACGCTCTCCGCGAGCGCGTCGTCATCTAATTCCTCGAATGACGGTGCGTCCGGGAGCATTTTGGCTAAATTATACGACTCTACGAGAACTTCTTCGCTCAATTCGCGCCAAGGTCCTCGGGTGCCACGACATTCGGGGTCGTGACATCGCTGGTAGTAGGCGTTTTCCCGAAAATCGATGACGAACATGACGTTGTTGCTCTTGTGCGCGCGTTCAATGTTTTCGCAGTATCGATTTCCAAACAAATTTAATACGAGCACGCCATATTCAGGAAATGCCGTCCATGAACGCACGGACGCGCCATGATGGGCGCTCCATCGATCAAAGTCGTGACAGACGAATGCGGCGGTGCGTGGACATGGACCGATGGAGTTGCCGCCGAATTCAGCGCGATTGCGTGATGCCACTGTACCGTTACGGTACCCCTGAAATTGCTTCCCTACGAGCACAGATGAATGAGTGACACCAGGGAATTGGATTAATTTAGGATTTGGTCCAACATGCGTGGCGCATGACTTTAAGAATGTCAACCGATCGGGCACGTCTTCTTCTTCGCCCACGGCGCGCTTGGTGTTTTTCCAAAACCGCGACGTCGGCTTCAAAATTGGTTTTTGCCCTCCATCCTTGTCTCGTTTACTCGACAAATACAGACGAAACACTCGATTGCGCGTGTACACACCGAGATCAACAAAACTTTCATGTGCTTCTTCGTCATCTATGTTTTTGCGCACGAAGAGCGCGGCGCAACGCGGGTCGGTGTCTCTGGTTGCCGCCACGCGCGCCCAGAGTTTACGCACGAAGTGCGCGCAGTGCGCGTTGTTTGCAAACACTTTTCGACCGGGTAATCTGAAAATCAAATGACGGCTAAACTTTGTCGCACTCGTACTGTCGAGTTCGATGATGTGTTCTTCAGGTTTGAAATCAGACGCGTCGATTTCATCCGTCAGCGCAAACTCCTCGCACACGAGGGCTATCAAATAATCCGTCAACGTTTCGCCGTGCACTAAAGGGTTGGCGAGGATTGAAAACTCCAGGTCAAAGTATAGATAACACGGTGTGTTCTCGACGATGAGTTCGTAGTAATGTCGCTCGTGCGCACCAAGTCGCTCGTACTTGCTCCATAACTTGTCATGCGTCGTCGCCAAGTATTGTCGCTTTCCCGACGCGTGATGCTCGCGGCAAAAGTATCTCCACGTGTAATCTTGATTGGCTAATTTTAACGCCTCAACGCGTTCAAACATGTCTTGCTGACGGCTTTCGACGACCCATTCGCTTTCATCATTAACACTTTTGGCAATTTTAACCTTTTTAATCGGCTTTGGATCGACGCGTGCGTCAGCTGACGCTTCATCGCCGTAAAAATCAGACGACCCTAGCGCGCGCACGTTTTTCAGCGCGGCGGCAAACAGTTCATCCTTTTCTTCCTTTTCTTTGTTCCGACGAGGTTTAATCTCGATGCGTGGATCGTATACGATATCATTTGGCATCTGCGTTCATTATGGAGAGAAAAAATGTTTAAAGCTCGTCAGTTTTCACGTACTCAGTGGCGAAACACAGCGTTCTTTTTGTCCGCGAGGCAAAAAATTTCGACCAACTATGGCTCACTACGTCACAAAGGCGTAACAAGATGGAAGAATGGCCTTTTAATGTAGCGCTAACAATATCTGGAAAGTGACACAAAGCACACCATCCGGTGACATCGTAGGCGCGAGAATTGGAATGTGCCGAACACTAAATTATTCCACCGCAGACTGCAGCCGCGACGGAGACTCAACGGATCGACGAGTAAATGTGCGCCACCGCGAGACGTCTCGGAGTCGATGGCGTCCACTCGGAGAGTTGTCAAGCCATGGCAAATCAAGCTAAAATTTTGATCACGAGCGCGCGAATGAGACGGCACACGTACCTTTGATGTGCGGTCAAAGCATCATGATTTTAGTATTTAAATTGAAAACCTGCGCGCGCGATGAACCAGGTGAAAAAAAGACGTCGTCAGTCTCGCGAGAGCGAAACCAAAACACTTGATGGTAAAAATCATATGGCGATCTCAATGGGATAATAAAACGCCGATGTTAACCTCAGATTACGGTTTATCGATCACAGCAAAGCTCAGCTGACACGCATGAATGATTGTTGTGCATTGATCATCACCGGTTAACGTCGACGCCGCGTACGGTTTCCTCGCGCGCCCGACGCGTCGGACAAGGCTGAAAGGTAGTCTACACGAGTGTTCGGACAATGATATATACATATATGGTCATGTGTCGTCATTCACGTCGTTCATGGTGCGTTTGAAAACCGTACGCGGTGAACAGAGATGCATAAAAAAACAAAATCAAGTCTCAACACGACGACGCGGACGCGGGACAGACAGACTGACACCCAAGGTTTGACTCAGTATAGTGCGTAATTAGTTCAAAGACAATGGCCACAAAGTCTCGTACAAGAGGTGTCAGAATAATGCAATCATCACCGTCGCGCCCATGGGTGTCTGTACGTCGTCCGTCCCTCCATCGCCGTGAAACCTTTACAAAGAATGCGTTGGATGGATGACCTCAGCCGCCAGCTTTCGGATCCACCCACGTCACGAAGAACTAAACAACACACGAATACCGACGCGCGCGAGGTAGGACTTCACACGCACCTCGCATTCATCGACGCTACGAATCCATGTCTGTCGTCGCCCGTCGTCGTTGCGTCGTCGTCGTCGTCGCGTCGCATTCTCACCACAAAAGCAGCTCTCCCTCTTCTCCTCTGAAAGCAAAATAAGGACAAAACGACCAATCACGAACCCGGGCTCCAAACGGCGGCTCAAATTTCCAACTGACGCCCGCTGAGCGGCACTTGAACGCACGACGACGACGTGGACGACGACGACGACGACGAGGACGACGTACGCGGTGTAATCACGCACGGCATTCGCATCACTTCGCTCGAGTGGCACACGCGCGCGCGACACACGCATCGCCGTTGGACGCATCACATTTCGCAGGCATGGGTGGCGGCTCGGCAACGACACCGATGAAGACGAAACGCGCGAGCGCTGACGGCGAGGGTGATGGGAAGCGCGCGAAGAAATCGAAAAAGGAGAAGAAATCTAAACGCTCGGAACGTGGTGATGAGGGAAAGGTTGATGGTGATGCGCGTGAGGGCGAGGAGGGTGACGTGGGAGGAGAGGTTGCGGAGCGCAACGAGGTCAAGGTTGATGGTATTTTAAGTGCGACGAATTTCGAGTCTTTAGAGCTTTCTGCGCCGACAATGCGAGGTATTGACGCTATGGGGTTTAAAACGATGACTGAGGTGCAAGCGAGATGTATACCGCCGCTTTTGGCGGGGAAAGATGTGCTCGGGGCGGCGCGCACGGGTTCGGGGAAGACGCTCGCGTTTTTAGTGCCAGCAGTGGAATTGTTGTACCACGCTAAGTTTATGCCGCGTAACGGAACTGGAGTCATGGTGTTGTCACCGACGCGTGAACTGGCACTGCAAATTTACAACGTTGCGCAGCAAGTGATGGAGAAGCATTCACAAACGCACGGGTTGATTATCGGTGGCGCGAATCGACGCGCCGAAGCTGAGCGTTTGATTAAAGGTGTCAACTTACTCGTCGCCACCCCAGGGCGGTTGTTGGACCACATGCAAAACACTCGAGGGTTTACGTTTAGCTCGTTAAAGGTGTTTGTCATGGATGAAGCCGATCGAATGTTGGATATTGGTTTCGAAGAGGAGATGAAGACGATTGTGAAAATGTTACCCAAGGATCGACAGACGATGCTTTTTAGCGCGACGCAAACCACCAAAGTTGAAGATTTGGCGCGACTATCACTCAAGTCGCCGATTTATATTGGCGTCGATGATTCACGAGCGGTGTCTACGGCGACTGGCGTTGAACAAGGGTACTGCGTGGTTCCAAGCGAGCAACGATTTTTGCTCTTGTTTACATTTTTGAAGAAAAACTTGAAGAAAAAAATCATGGTGTTCTTTTCATCGTGTAATTCGGTCAAGTATCACGCCGAATTGCTCAACTACATCGACATTCCCGTCAACGATATCCATGGCAAGCAAAAGCAACAACGCCGAACGACGACGTTTTTTGAGTTTTGCAAGGCGGAGCGCGGAATTTTGCTCTGCACCGACGTCGCGGCGAGAGGTTTAGACATTCCCGCCGTGGACTGGATCATTCAATATGATCCTCCGGACGACCCTAAGGAATATATCCACCGTGTTGGTCGTACTGCTCGCGGGACCGACGGTAAAGGTCGAGCTTTGTTGTTTTTAATTCCCGAGGAGTTGGCGTTTTTAAAATACTTGAAGGCAGCCAAGGTGCCACTCAATGAGTATGAATTTCCGACGAAAAAGATTGCCAACGTCCAAAGTCAGCTCGAAAAATTGGTGGAAAAGAACTATTATTTGCACACGAGCGCACGAGATGCGTACAGAGCGTACATCTTGGCGTACAACTCGCATACTTTGAAGGATGTGTACAACGTGCACTCGTTAGATATGAACGCCGTCGCGACGTCGTTTGGATTTCATCGTCCGCCCAAGGTGACTTTGAATCTCGACTCCAAAGCGAGTAAATCTCGAACAAAATCACGCGGTGATGCTGGCCCAGGCACGGATTACCGTCGCCAAAAAGGTACAGGGCACAACTTTAGCGCAACGAACCCGTATGGTCGCAAAGACTCCAAGGACACTCGTCAGTTTGTTCGCGGCTAGATAAAATCGTACAGTGACTCTTCACCGCGCGCTGTGTTGTAACATCACATTCGTTCGTTCGATCATTAATTAAACGACTTAAGTGTATATCGTCGGTATTACATTCGTCTTCATTCTACTAAAACAACGGCGTCGAGGACGCCACGCCCGCGCTCGGCGCGTCTACTGCATCGGGTCCAACTTGATTGGCTTTGACGACCCTTCGCGTTCACACGCCTGCCGTCTCGCCTTCGCCGCCGCCTCCCATTCCGCGTTATTCACCGTTCCAGGCAACACACCTACGCGCACACGCACGCGTCAGTACACGTCACACACCATTCATTTCATTCACGTTCGCGCATCACCTAGGGTCGCCCATCGTCGCGTCGTCGTCGTCGTCGTCGTCGTCGTCGTCGTACCTCCAAACACATTCGCCACGTTGGTGGCGTAGAAACACACCCCACCGGCGGCGAAAAACGCGCCGAGCGCGCCGATCAATTGTCCAGCACTCGCACCGCTCGACATCGTCGTCGTCAACTGCCGCGACCACGCGCGCGCGATCGTGCACCCCTCTCGCGACGATCGATCGATCCGATCCGATCCGATCGAGAGATATCGTCACAATTGAACCTGGCGGTGAAAGGGTCTTGTGTGCGCGATCGATGTGTGATATCGATCGAACACGGGACCCGGGGGATCGAATCGATGGGACGCCGAATGTCCGAATCGCGGCGTTCAAACGACCGCGCGGGCTGGGCTGTCTGTCGCGGTGTCGCGCGTCAGAGGGCGACGACGACGACGGTGACGACGACGACGGCGACGGTGCGCGTCGAGAGTGGGGTTTTCCGTGTGCGCGTCCGTGTGTGCGTCGCAGAGAGAGACGGGCGGACGGACGGACGATTGATTGATTGATTGATTGATTGATTGATTGATTGATTGATTGATTGATTGTTTCATCGTGACTCGGTGCGCGTCATGGGTGCGTCGTCTGGGGACGCGCCGCGCGCGCCGAGCGGCGAGATCGCGGGCGCTCGAGCGAGGACGACGCGCAGTGCGTCGTCTGCGCCGGGGCGACACCACCGACGAGTCGAGGTGGAGGATGACGCGGAGCGTCTCGAGTTGATGGCGCTGTCGCAACCCGACCGCGTGACGTACGACGACGGACGACGACGGCGCGTGGGTGGTGGGGCGACCGCCACCGCGGGTACGAGTGATGCTGCAATGCGTCGATTGTTAGCCATGGGTGCGGTGAACGCGGCGGCGGTGCGGAAGAGCGAGGATGGGTTACGCGACTGGTTGGGCGACGCCGCCGAAGACGTCGGCGGCGCGCTCGGGACCAAGCGCGCAAAGGTGGCGGCGTCGACGGCGGATGTGAGGGATCACGGCGCGCCGGTGATGATGGATGCGATGCATTCGCCGCCTGGTCTCGGTCGGTCGAGCGTGGATGGCGGTCGGCGACGGGCGTCGGATGACGGTGAGCTCGTGATTGAGTTGTTGAAGAATTTGGAGGATAGTTTACAATCGAGTCCGGTGAGCGAGAACGGCGGTCGCGAGACGACGACGATGACGAAAGGGTCGACGAAGGAGGAGTCTAAGGCATCGTGCGTGCATGGGCCGTCAACGACGGAACTTACGGTTGATGATGCTGCGTGGAGCGACGAGGACGATGAAGACAGCCAAGCGATGCTCGAAGCGATTTCTCTCGCCGAAAGGAATAAAGAGAAGAATGCCTCGCGGTCGCAAACGGAACAACCCACGCAACCGAGCACGGAGGCTTCAGCAGTTTCATTCGATGATCTCGAGTGCGACATGGGAGATGATGACGAGCTGTTAGCGGCGTTGGAGATTGCGGAAAAGGCACGCGAGGTGCAGAAGTGCGTCGCGCCGGCTACGAGCGTCTCGCCTCGCCGCTCGCCGCGCGCCAAGGCTGCTCAAATCACAGCGGCATCTGATATAGCTCGCGTGAATGTGAAACTAGAACATAGTAATACGGTGAAAATTGAAGCTCGCGCCGAGGGCGCCGCCGCAAAGGCGGAGGAGGAGGCGTTGGATGCGGAAACGGCGCTCGCCGAAGCTGAAATTCTTGGTGCCTGGAACGTGGAAAGCATTAACGCGGGTGCGAACGCGGATTTGATTGATTCCATCGTCGTTAAAGGTGCAGGAGGCGCGAGGAAGACAATTGTATTTAAGGATGAATGGAAAGAGACGCCGGCGACGCTTGGTGACTCAGTGCGATTGCACTGCGTGCCGGGAATTGAAGAGGCGGATGTTTTGAGTAAGGATGTGATCGAGCTCACGCGCGACGGAGGGATTCTATTAGTGCTCTATCCAACGTTTTTACTGAGCGCAACGATGATTGGAGGGTCTTTTCAGTGCTTGCGTCGAACGGCGCTTCAGACACAGGTGCAGTACACGTGGGGCGACTCAAACGAGGCGGCAACCGTCGGTACAATTATGCATGAGCTCACCGAAGCTGCATTACTCGCCGCAGCGGGGCGTAACCCGGAGCCCATGGAAGTGACTGTTGAACGATTAATCAAGGCTGTGACGAACCAGCTGTTCGAGATTAACTTTTCTGAACAGGAGTTGAAGAAGCGCATCGACGAAACGATCCCCGGCATTCAAAAGTGGGCTGAAAAGCTCGCGTCGCTGTCTCGAGTTACAAAAGTTCCTAAACCCGCCCCAGGAGCAAACCCACTAGCGTTGATGAATAGAACGAATGCAGTGGAGCGACTTCGTAACAAATGCACGGCTGGCATCGATGTTGAAGTGCGTAAGTGGAAGGGTGCGTCAGCGGCGACGTTGCAAGTTGATGAGATTGTTGATATTGAAGAATTGATTTGGGCACCTAAACTTGGATTGAAAGGTATCATGGACGCCGTCGCGGCGGCGTCGATGCGAAAACCAAATGAAGCACTCCCGAAGCCGTCGATTATACCTCTAGAATTGAAAACGGGCAAGTGGAGAGATGCGGTTGAGCACGGTACACAAGTGTTATTGTATACGCTCATGATTGGTGAGCGTTACGGCTTGTCATCACCATGGGGTGTATTGCACTACACGCACGGTGGCGGTGAAGGCGAGAGTATTATCGTTCATCCTACAAACACCGAGCTCGGATATGTCATGCAGCGACGAAACATGCTTGCGGCGGCACTTCGGCCCACGGTGAAGGACGTCGTCGTCGTAGATGACCCTCCAGCGAAGATGGGTGAAGCGCGACTCGGCAATGCAAAACTTCCAAAGATGGAGCCACAAGATTGGTGCGAACGCTGCTTTTCCAACCAGGAGTGCTTTACGTTGCACCGCGCACTCGAAGGCGGTGACGGACACTCGAGCAAACTCGGTCAAATGTTTGACGACGCAACGGCGCACATCAATAAAGCGCACGAGGACGTACTCCGGAAGTGGATTGCGCTGATTGATCTTGAGGCGGCGGAATCGTTGCACAAGCGCGCGACGCCATGGTTGCCCGTCGAACTCGTGCTGCGTCGTGGTGGATTCGCGATTGACCAGCTGCATCTCGTTTCTGAGATAACCGAAGACTTGTCGAATGGCGATGGTAGGCACTACTACGTGTTTGCCCCGCCCATGTCCAGCGAAAGCACCGCCAAGAAAGCTGAAGTTGGAGACCGTTTGGTTTTAAGCCGTAATGGCGGGTTGACAGCGATTTGTCGCGCGCAGGTGATGGAAATTACGCAGTCACCTTCTGGCGTTCGCATTTTGATGTCCACCGAGCGACCTCTTCGTCTTGTCGATCCTAATGATAAGAGAGAGCCTCTGCCTGGTTCAGCCGATCCTGATACATTATGGCGAGTCGATAAAGATGGTGCCGCGCTCACAATGGCTGCCCGCTCGCGTGGGAACTTAGTGTCACTCTTTTCCACAGCGGAGCGAGCGTTACGATTGCGCGCACGAATCATCGATTTGAAGCCACCATCGTTTGCAGCGCTGGGAGAGCACCGACAAGAGATTCAGCGAGCGTTGAAAGACTTACCCTTTCCGATGAATGGTGAACAAATAGCTGCGGTGGAGAAGATTGTCACTGCGGAAGATTATGCACTCGTGCTCGGTTTGCCTGGTGCTGGTAAAACGGCTACGCTCGTCGCGGCGGTGAAAGCTTTGCGTGCCCAGGGTAAGTCTGTGCTGATTACATCGCATACGCACAGCGCAATCGATAATATTCTTGCTCGTCTCCCAGATGTGGGCATCACGGATTTTATGCGCGTCGGTGAGAAGTCGAAAGTTTCCCCAGCCGTTTGCGAGTACATGCTCGGCTCTGACAGATGGCACTACTCTGTCACGTCAGATTTGCACAAGATTTCCGAAAATGCCCTAGTTGTTGGTGCAACGTGCTACGCCATGGGTCATCCATACTTTCAGCGAAAGGAATACGACGTCGTGCTCGTAGATGAATCCGGGCAAGTGACTCTTCCCGCCATCATTCCGCCGTTAATCATGGCGAAGAAGTTTGTCCTCGTCGGTGACCATCATCAATTGCCACCGCTCGTGGTTTCGAAAGCTGCCGAGGCTGGGGGAATGAATAAGTCACTTTTCGCGTCGTTGTGTGAGGCACATCCGGACATAGTCATCGATCTTGCACTGCAATATCGCATGGCGGAGCCCTTGACGCGATTGCCAAATGTGTTGACGTACGGCGGCAAATTGCGCGCGGGCACGGAAGCCATCGCCAAACAAACGCTAACGCTCGATCCAGCGGCTGGCGTTTTGGCAAAAGCTCCGGAGTGGTTGAAGCAAGTTATGGATCCTACGCGCCACGTGGTGTTTTTGGATACGAGCACGCTCGGCGAAGTTGCGTTTGAGGCGAAATCGCCGACGGTGAACGAAACAGAGGCTTCGTTTATATTAGCCGTCATTGGTGCACTCGTCACGCGAGGCGTACAGACAGAGAAAATATGCACGTTATCTCCGTTTAACGCTCAAGTAGACTTGATTGGCGCGCGTTTGCGTGCCACAAAGTCTCTCAGCAATGTGGAGTCGCTTACGATTGACCGAGCGCAAGGTCGGGACATGGATGCTGTGTGCATTTCATTTGTGCGTTCCAACCCGCAATGTCTCGCTGGAGAATTATTAAACGACCGCCGACGATTGAATGTCGCCTTGACGCGCGCGAAAAAGAAACTCGTGATGATTGGCGCGGTGGATACCTTGGCGTCCTCGCCCGCACTTTTTGAAGCCTTCCAGCTCATGCGCGCCGAAAATTGGATTATTCCTCTTCCTTCAGACGCCGTAGGCTTTGCCGCAGGCACGGTTGTGTCTTATTAGCGTCACTCGATGCTGCTACCAACATATTGTTTGTTTGTGTTTTAATCATCTATATCCTAGTTCTATAGCTAAACCTGCTACACTAAAACAACACCTCGTCCAAGTGTTCGCTCAACCGACACGTCCCGCGCTCGTACGTCCTCCTCTGGTACGTCCCATCCGCATCCAACGCGCATATCTCCGCCAAAACTTTGCTCGGCACGCACCAACGTAAACATTCACGATCAGCAAGCTCCTCAGCGAGTTCGCGCTGATGATTATCCATCAAACGCTCGTTGACGACGACGAGCAGAAACGGCGCGCGCTCGCCGTGCCGCAACGTCTCAAACACCGACCCCGCACCCGCGTGCGAGATCACGAGCTTTGACGCACGCAAGAACGCGTCGAAATCATCGATGTAATCGTAAATTTCGAGCGAGAATGACAGCGCACGCGCGAGGGCGCGGAGTTTATCGACCGAAGGTGGCGCAGAGCCTCGACCAATCTGCACGTGTAGCCCATCGTAGCCTTTACGTTTAAGCGCCCGGATGACGTCTTCTGTGCACACAGCGTGCACGAGTTCGTCGAACGAGGTTGTCCCGACGGTGACTAACGCACGAGCCGATGCGGTGTGGTCGCCACGGGCGGTGGGTGGCATGGCTTTGCTCTGTCTATCGAGCGCCGCCCGCCGCGTTGTGAAGTCAACTGCGTGTGTTGTGTGTGCGTGCGTTACAATGTATGTCCCTAAATCGACGTGTGTCTCTAAATCTGCGAATTTTCGTGTGTGCTCAGCGCTGTGTTGTGATGCGCGTGCTCATCAGATGGTCGTTTCAATCAGAAATGCAAATGACATCCTTTGCGTGTTCCTTTGCGTGTTCCTTGGCGTCGCTCGCGTCGTGTGGATGCAACGTCAAAAATAACGCGCAATGGTCGGATCCAAAAAAGCACGTCACCGGGCGCAAACGTGCGAACTCTTCAACCATGGAATCTGTCGATAAGCGAACGGATTTCACGCGCGGCATTAACGACGCGCTGGCGATGAAATAATCGAGGCGCATGCCCGCCCAGTCGTACGCCGCGCGAATTGGCCCTCCGCTCCCCAATTGTGAACGCCACGTGAACGCTTGTCGATCACCGTGCAAGGCGCGATAAACGTCCACCAAACCACCTTTGAGAAGAATTTGCCCAAAGCGCTGGCGTTCAGGAACGGTGAAGCCCGCTGTGTGTACAAACATTTCTGGTCGCGGTCCGACGTCCACGTCGCGATGAGCGACGTTTAAATCTCCGCACCAAATCAAAGGCTTTCTTCCAGGCGCGTTGTGGTGCTTCACGAATGCCTCCATGCGCGCGTCCCAAAGCCGTCGGCGTTCCCATCTATCGGGCTTCGCACCGTTGTTCGGCACATATGAATTCATAAACACGAACCGTTCATATTCTAAAATGAGCACCCGACCTTCAGTCGTATCGATATCATCAGATGTCGTTTGCCCAATGGTTAACGTGCGCGATATCGATATCGGGGGTTTAATCCCACGCTTCACCAACACCCCCACGCCGTGATGCTTACTCGAACACAAACACCAGTACGCGTCGTACTCGTTGAACGGCGCGCGAGACAATAAATTCTCCATAAACGCCTTATCCGCCGCGTACTGCGCCTCGCGATCACCCATGCGCGTATGATCCCTACACGCACCACATCCGTTGAAACACATCACGTTTCGTCAGTCCACGCACGCGCACACGCACGCGCACGCGAACGCGCACACACACACACGCGCGCGCGCATACACGCACCACGGCTCTGCCTTCCCCCCTTTCCCTTTCCCCGCCCCTCCCGCGCATTTCAACCACACCTCCTGCAACGCAATCACATCCGGTCGTTCGCGATACATCATCTCCACCAACGCCGTCTTCGTGCGCGGAACCTTCTTCGGATCCTCCGTCTTATGCGCGCGCACGCGCGACAGCAACCCATCGGCGTTCCAGCACGCAAACGTCAGCGGCTCTCGCGCGCACGCGCTGTGCGGCGCGAACGACATCATCCGCGCGTCCTCCTCCGTCGCGCCTCGCGCGCGCTTGCGTTCGCGTCCGTCGTCGTCGTCGTCGTCCGTCGTCGTCCACATCGCGCGCGTCGGCGTGTGACGCCACGGGCGATGGACGCCATGCATGATGTCAACATCTACCCGTAATACATTGCATGACACCGCATCGCGACGTGCGCGCGCGCGCGACCGACGCCACGCGAGCGCACGTGCATCACTGGCCTTTGCTATGGCTCTGATTTTCGACTTTTGTGTGTCGTCGTCGTCGTCGTCGCGCGTGCGTGCGGG
>Ga0255763_1000817_pt1 | contig 33873 bp, 44 predicted proteins | sample 041ome_2_FD_179963 | JGI IMG/M metagenome (GOLD analysis project Ga0255763, IMG submission 179963) | Coastal salt marsh microbial communities from the Groves Creek Marsh, Skidaway Island, Georgia - 041406US metaG (version 2) | ecosystem: Environmental > Aquatic > Marine > Intertidal zone > Salt...
GATGCGAAGCACGAGTTTGGCGTGTGGGTGATACAGCTTTATCTTGTACAACTCATGGACGTCGTCAAAGGTCATGAGGTCCACGTCCTCGGAACGCGCAAACTTAATCTGACCACTCGCCTTGCACGGGTTGGCGTAAATGATGTTCGACGGGTCCACGTCGTGATTGATGACCTGACTGATTTCATTCTTACTCGCACAATCGAAACCAATGTCAAACTTTGAGAGAATTTTCGTAATAACTGGATTTGGGTTACACTTGACTGCGTAAAATGGTTTCACACGAGGGAGGTGTTCGACCCACTGTTCATATTGTTGAATAATTTTCTTCACGTTGACAATGTAAAAGGCGGAGTTATCGTCGTTGTTTTCTAAAAATTTACTTATGATGTCAATGGTGTTCGTGCATCCCTCTTCGAAGATTCGGATATCGCACTCCTGAATGATACTGACGATTTCTGGGAAATCAGACATGGTGCTACTCAACTAAAGATTCAAGTCTATAAATTACTATGTCTATCACACACACTGAGGCGTGTGCGCAATTTGGATTGAAACCCGTGTACAGGGGCATCACAAAGATTACAAATGAACGTTTTGTTTTACTCGTGAATACATCGTCGGGTAAGTATGAAGATGAAATTGACCAAGGCATGTTACGTTATGAGTTTCAAAATCAAAAAAAGAAACCAATCAAAACGTTCGGTGCAACTGGAAATAATAAGGAAATACTTACCATTCTCCAAAAGCATCCCGTCGTCGTGAATCTCATCGTTGGTTCGAAGAATTCGTACACCGTCACGCATGAAGCGACGCTGTTTGATATTGGGGTGAAGGATGGAAAACCGGTGTTTCACATTAGGCCGATTTCTCCCGTTCAAATGGCCATCAAGAACAAAATAGATGGGTTTCATTTCAATTCGACCGTATTCAAGCAACAACGAATCCTCGAAGAAGACATCCTCAACTTTATTAAAACCTATCAGAGTAGCGTGTGCACGAATGTCGTACACGCGTTCTTTTCACCCATCATCAAAAAGTTTTCGTGTGTAAAGTGTGGCACGAAAGAAAACTTGCAGTGCGCGCACACGTCAAAGACACGACCTGAACTCATACGACTCGCGGCGTCACGGGTGGACGCGGTCAACGGCACCAAGGACATGGGTGAAATCATCAAGCAGTTCATCAAGATGCACGGAGAACAGTCCGTACTCGTACCGATGTGTAAAACGTGTCATTACCTCTACGATAATTAAAGTTTCAATTGTAATATTAAAATATCTACATGAAACCTTTCCTCAAATGGGTGGGTGGAAAGACACAAATCATCGACCAAGTCCTCGCAGAGTTCCCGAGAGACATCGACACCTATCACGAACCCTTCGTCGGTGGTGGCAGCGTCCTGCTCGCCGTGCTCTCGAGTCCAAACATACGCACGCGACGGGTCAGAGCCAGTGACGCCAACCCCCATCTCATAGCCCTGTACAAACACGTGCAAGACGACCCCGAGGTCCTACACCGCGCCATCGATGCACTTTTTAGTGCATACGACGCCAGGGGTCCTGAGGAGAAGAAAGTGTTTTACTACGACCAGAGACTGCGGTTCAGAGAACTCCCATCGTGCACGGAAAAGTGTGCGCTCTTCGTGTACTTGAACAAGACGTGTTTCCGCGGTCTCTACCGAGAGGGTCCCCATGGATTCAACGTCCCCTATGGACACTACACCACCACGCCAAAGCCACCGACGCTCGAGGAATTACGAGCGGTTCAGGGTCTCATCAAGAATGTCGAGTTCACGACGTGTGACTTTCACGAGGCCCTGACACACGTGCGGGGTCCTCGTGATTTCGTGTACGCCGACCCACCTTACGCGCAGGAAACGAAGACGTCCTTTAAGGACTACACGACGGCTTCATTTGACCAGGAACTTTTATTTAAAGAACTCAAGAAAACAATCTTCGTCATGAGTAACGCGAATGTTCCATGTGTCACAGAGTTTTTTAAAGATTTCCAGATATTGTACATCAAGGCTCGTCGCGCCATACATAGCAAGAGACCAGATGCAACAACGACAGAAGTCCTCGTCGTCTGCAAACCGGGGGACCGGGGCCGGGGGTGCGCAGACGAATAGGAATGGTTTAGCGTTTGAAAGATGCGTGCACCCGGACGTGTACGTCAAGGGTCAAGGTGGAACAATCGGTGGGTATTGGTTCTTGAAACAGCGCGACTTTGCGAAACACATGAAACCAGTGGACCCGACCATGCGTCTGTTCCATCCCGACGGCGCGTACATTAAAGATGATTGGGTCATGATCATAGAGTGTAAATATCAAGGTGGGTCGGGTAGCGTGGATGAAAAAATTCTCAACTCGCCGACAAAGTTGGAGTTGTACAAACAGGCGTATCCACACATCAAGGACTGGTGCTATGTTCTCGTGCTGTCGGAATGGTTCAGGCAACCCTCGTACAAGACATGGATAGATACGTTGACGCGTAACCCCGAGATTCACGTGTGGTGGGCGGAAAAGTGTACTGATGGGGTTCGCGTGAAACTAGAAGTAGATGGGGAGCGTGTCAAAGTACATTTAACGGATTACAAACTCTAATATTCATCCGAACTTTGTATGTAATCTATTTTCATAAAACATTTGGGCACATCATTTATTTTTATCGTCGCGATATGAGGAATTAACGGATTATCAACTCGTTCCATGATTTAATGCTCATGTCAGTTTCCTTACACCACGGATACACAGGGTCACCCACGAAGTTTATCGCACTCACTCCATTTTTAAAACAATCCTTACATATGTCGTAGTTATCATCGATGATGAGTTTCAAGTTGAGCGCTCGACACACCGACGACTTGGATATTTCATGGCGCGTATAGCTGTTGGTCAAAACGAGGTCGTGAAATATTCCTGGATAGTGCATGTTCAACCACACCTCCGTCTTCCGTCGAACACAATCCTGTCTACCCGTGACGGCGTAGATGGTATTTTTCTTCGACAGTCTCGAGAGGACGTACTGGGAATCCTTCATCGGTCGAAGTTCTGAAAATTCTCGTGAATCATAAAACTCTTGAATCATCTTTTGTGATTCAGCTTCACTGCATTTAAAGAGTTCTCGAAACACGTACGGGTGGTTGACGTGCTGTGGTAACTTTCGTCTATGAAAGCGTGCGAGGGGGTCTAGGAGAGGTACGAGGACTTCATCGATATCAATAGCAATTCGGTTCATCCTATATAATATTAAACTCAGACATTTGTATGTCCTCCTTTATGTTCACTAAAGTTCTATAAAACGTTCGACGATTGTTCGGGTGGGTCTTGTCTGTCCTGACCTTCAAGGGGCGCCACCACATGGGAACGTCATCCATCATGTACTGACACTCCACGATGGCGTCTTCCCTGAACCAAGGTTCCTCGTAATTGTGAATCTCGCTCTCCATCACGAGCTGTCCTTTTTCTTGGATGTACAAACGCCACACACCCGGGCGGTACGGGTCCCTCTTCATTTGAAAATCAATGGTGTTGTGGTCCTTGGGTTTCCATTTAAACATTGTCTCGTGTGTTCCCAACTTGACGGGTTCGTACACCGGGGTAAAGATTAACCCATCTACTTTTTGTTGTACAGACGGCAGGTACTCCGTTCGAAACGCTTCGAAATCTGCGAGGGGGTGAAACGTCTTTAATCGTATCCTGTACGGGTCGGATTTCATGGCGACGATGCGTTTGATACATTTTTCGATAGCCTCGTAGCGGTCCAATAAATTCATGTGTCCAATGGGTTCGCCACCTATGATGATTCCATCGTACACCATGAGCACCCCCTCGTAGAGTTCGCCGTCGAGAATCGTCCCCTCGTACGCCGTTTTGGGAAAGTTGACGCGCACTTCGAACATGTGAAACGACCGATTGACCAGCACGGCGACGTTCCTCCCCTGCCAGCGCGTGCACACGAGAATGTATCGTTCGCCGTCGGTCTTTTCGCACACGACGTATGTGTTTTGGCGAAGAATCGGAAAGTGACGACGTTCTATGGATATGGGTTGGGGTCCTGGGAATCTGTCCCTCGAACCCCATACCTTGTGAATATAGGCGATGACGCAATGTTCCATTTTATCTGAATTAAAAACGCGTATATTTTTTAATTAACTCGCACGAACCCCGGCTGCATTCATGATGTTCGAAATACACTCGTGCGCATACGTGGTGACGACATTCGCGGCGGTCCACGCATACACCTTGACCCCATAGGATTTGAATTTTTCAAACATCTTCTCATAGTTTGTCAACTTTGTGTCCCCTAACTTTTTCTTCGCCACCTTGCACATGAGCACCCAACATCGCGGCGAGGTGGTGTCGACGTGATACAGGTCGCCCTTGATTTTTTGACCGACGTCGGTGTCGAAGTGCAATCCCATTTGATGCACGGGCTCCGTCGAGTCCGCGAGGACTTTCGTCTTGAACATCGCCCAATCGATGCCCTCCTTCGCCGCGGGGAACACGAGGCACCCACACCCCTCGTGGGTTTCGAATATTTGTTCAATGGTCTTTTCGTCAATGTTAATACCAAAGTCGATGAACACCACGCGGTCGCACGTTTTCATCAACTTTTGCACGGCTTCGGCTTTTTTGAACGGGTCATCTGGGCAGAACATGATTTCATTCGCCCACCCGCGTCGGACGCACTGAATGTTCAGTTTCATCACAGAGTGTAGGGTCTTGACGTGACATGCTTTGGAACGAGACACGAGGAGGGTGACGAGTTTCATTTAAATATTAAAACACATCTAAGCCTTAAGTCTCTCTGCCATGCACGCACTGAACGGGAGATTTCCCACGTGACCGAGGGTGGTTTGAATGTCGGCGTATATTTTACCCCCCATTTGCTGCCAACGTCGACAGAACGCGTAGTCTTCGGAGAGATAGCGTCTGGTTTCCGGGTCAATCATGCAGTCGAAAAGCGCGCAATACGTGTCAAAGTCTCTGTTTTGATGGTCATTCACGCAGTCCAATTCTTTGGCGTAGTGTTCGTGCATGCGTTGAAACGCTTCTCTTTTGATGAGCATGAACCCCGTCGGACCGTCGAGGATTTCAATCATGCCATTCTCCACGGCGCGGCGTTGGGCGCCAAAATTGATGACGAGGGAACTGCTCAGCATGGCCATGTCGCGGTCGTCGCCCTTTTTGATAGCCTCCTTTGCCTGGTCCCACATGACCACCTTTTTCGGGTAGCACGCGACGCTGATGTCCCTATTCGCTCGCACGAGACGAACGACCGATTTCGGGTCGAAGTCGATGTCGGCGTCGATGAACATGAAAAAATCACAATCCGTCTTTTGCATGAATCTGCCGACGGCGACGTTCCGGGCGCGGTGTACGAGGGATTCGTTCTCGGTGGTGTCAAAGTACAACTGAATGCCCTCCTTTATCAGTTCCATTTGCAGCTGAATCATAGACGCCATGTAACGTTCGAGGCAGAGACCGCCATAGCAGGGAGTTGCGAGAAAAAGTTTGGTCGTCATTACACAATTAAGTGGCTTTCGCCTCTAAGTATTTTCTAATGATGTTTTCTATTTTATTCAACGTCGGTACAGATACGGAACATTTTTTACAGATTTCAGATTTTGGGATGCCACTGACAATCCATAGCACAGCGGACGCTATACTATTGGGGGTTTTGCTCATGAGTTCAACACACTCTTCAACACTGCGACACATCTTATTACACGCGATTCTTTGTTCTTTCGTGATGTCGAAAGAGTTTAAGATGCGATTCATGACGTCCACGGGTCGGGTGGTGCCGTTGTCCTCGTTCGTCGTGAGCAGAACCTCTCGAAACATTTCCGACGTTCGACTGATGTCCTTCGACTGAATGTTGAACATGTCCGCCACTTCTTTGGTGGTTCGTGGGTAGTTTGCCAAACGGCACGCATAGAGCACGCAATTCGCCTTGATGCCCACGCGCACGGCACCCCTGGTGAGTTTCTTTTCGTTGAAAGTTTTGTAAATCATCTTTGCGTCGCGAATGACCACCTCTGGAAGGTTCGCACACGCGTCCTCGATATCCTTGTACGCGTGGTAGAGACCCCTGTCCTTGTGATTCATGGCCATGTGGAAGTTGATGGTGGCCATCCTTCTGTTTTTGTACGTCGAAGACCCCCTACCAGTGGAGATCACGGTGCTCTTCCCCCACTGGGACGAAAACAGGTTTGGATTGCTGTGCGCGTCCGCGCCACACCGCGCTGGGTCAGAAACTTTCCCATCCTCGCTCACCCCTGACGTCCACTCCGCGACGTCGGAGATGTACCTGTCGTCGACGAGACCGCACAACGTGCACACGGGCAACCCCTCCGGGCACAAAACCTTGGTGCCTTTACATTCAACGCATTCATAGTTATTTGCTGGCTTTTCTGTGTCCGTATCTTCTTGTTTTGATTTTGTGAGGAGAGTATTTAAATCTTCCCATATAGCTGCCAACATTTAAAGAAACAAACTTTAAAAAAAATCCTAGCACGACGCAAAGTGACGCTCATCCAGAGTTCTCTTCGCACGCGCTTCAATCATGTCAATGGTATCTTTGAAACTCCTCGCCCCTGGGCTCCGCGGTTCCCACGCGTCCCACGCCTTATCGACCTCCCGGTGTCCCTCGGGAAGACTCTCATCCTCGTCGACTTCGTCATCGGGAACGATAAAGTCGTCGAGGTCGCTCCCGTCGTCCTCCCATATCTCACTATCGTCGTCCTCGACGTCGACCTCGGCGTAGAACACGTACCACGGAGCGCCTACACTTTTCATCTCGAGGTCTTCGAACGTCGCCCCTGCGTGATGTTCGCATAAACTTTCATAGGGCGTCGCAGTCATCTCCTGGTCCAACTCGTAAACACACGCGGACTTGTAAATCTTCTCCGTCGGGGACAGGTAGCGCACGCCGAGCACGTTCCCTGTGTTCATCTGCACGACGCCGTACATGGCTTCTTCGAGGTCGTTGTCGTGTTCTTTAACCATTGCTTGTACAATGTCACCGACTTCAATTTCGGCGGGTATGATCATATATTATCAGTTCAATTAAAAATATTTCACTATTGTACTTCAGGAGTCAGATGAGAATTCAAATTTATTCAAAAGAGGGGTGCACGTATTGTGACCACGCGGTCGAGCTATGCGAGTCGGAAGGTGTCAATCACGAAAAGATTATGATAGAGAGGGGGGAGTTAGAAAAGTTGTGTGGGGGAAAGTTCGACGCGTATCCACAGATATTCAAAGATGGCGAACGCCTGGGGAATTTCTTTGACCTGGAAGAGTTCATTCAGGAACGATACGAACCTCTTTTGGATGACGAAGGGTCGTTCACATTGTTTCCATTGAAGTACGAACACCTGTGGACTCTTTATAAAAAGGCGCAGATGTCCAACTGGACAGCTGAAGAAATTGATTTCTCGCGGGACATGGAGGACTGGAAGGGGTTATCGGAGAATGAACAGAGGTTCGTGAAGTACGTGTTGGCGTTCTTCGCCGGTTCGGATGGCATTGTCTTTGAAAACATCAATAATAACTTTGCAGACGAGGTGAAATCGTCCGAGGCCAAGTCGTTCTATGCGTACCAGTGTCACAACGAAATGGTGCACTCGGAGACGTACAGTAAACTCATCGACAAGTACATCAGCGATGGCAAGGAAAAGATGAACCTATTCAACGCCATCGACACCATTCCATGCATCGAGAAAAAGGCAAAGTGGGCGCTGAAATGGTTCGACAAGACGCGACCATTCGCCGAACGGCTGTTTGCATTTGCGTGCGTCGAAGGCATCTTCTTCTCCGGGTCGTTCTGTGCCATCTACTGGTTGAAGAAGCGCGGTCTCATGCCTGGGCTAACTTTTTCGAACGAACTCATCAGCAGAGATGAAGGTTTGCACCAAGAGTTCGCCGTGGAGTTGTTCAAGATGCTGAGACATAAGCCATCGGGACACGTCCTGCAAGCCATCGTTCGAGAGGCGGTGGCCATCGAAAAAGAATTCATCCTCGACGCCCTGCCGTGTTCGCTCATAGGCATGAACGCGCAAAAGATGTCCGAGTACATCGAATACGTCTCGGACAGACTCCTGAAACAAATTGGGCAACAACCCATATTTAATTCTAAAAATCCATTTGATTTCATGGAACTCATTTCTCTAGAAGGAAAGACAAACTTCTTCGAGAAAAGAGTCGGTGACTACGGAAAAATGGACGTAGCTGAAGATGATATTAATTTTAATGAAGATTTCTAACTGAGACATTGATTTCTCACCTTTTTCGTTGGGTCGACGCACGCGGTAAGGTGCTGCTGGTCATTTCCATTTCCAATAAAATCGGCTGGAATTTCTGAGTCGTAACCACCACACGTCGCGGTCCAGCCGTTGTTAGGATGCAAATTCGTTCGGTACCCAAAGGCTTCGTATTCCTGTTCTTTAGCACGTTCGCGACATTCTTCGAATGTCATTTTCGTTTGACCATCAATGTTAACCCATCCAGTCGTGTAACCCCAAACAACATCACCATTTTGCATGTCTCGGCATCCATCTGCCATTTTCATACCGGGTTCCGTACATCCAGACACGTGATTGACCTGCGTGCCTGGTTGCATACCAGGCACGAACAAAGTTGGGTCCATGTATGACCAACACGACTTATCACTCTTTCTCCACCCCCAATTGGTGAGGTTGTTATTTTTGGCGTACTCGTAGCACACTTCAGCGTTATCGGCACCTCCCGCGCGAACCATGCGCCAAACACCCCTCGGAAATGGGATGTGTTGTGAGACTCCAGTTGATTTGGGGTGTCCTTTAGCCTTGTCAATCGCACTGAATCCTGACGTCTCTTCCACCGTCTCTTTCGCTGACTGCGATGCATCAGGCGCGGGCTGTTGCGGTGGTGCGGGCGTCATGGCGTCCTTTTCGCCGATACACTTACCCCCATACGTGTCCCATTTGCACGGCGACTTGCAATTGTCCTGAGTATCGTATTCCGAACATGCCTTCTTTTCACCGACGAGGAAATAAATTCCAACACCGGCACCGACAAGTAAAAGTAAAATAATCACAATGATAAAGGCGCTCATTATTGATACTCTATATTTACATTTTTTTTTCACCTGGGTAGTAATGTTTACGCCCTTCCTTGTCGTAGTAGTACTTTTCGCGCTTGATGTTCATCATGGCCCACGTGACCAAGAGGAACACGAGCGTGTGCACCAAAAGGCCGAGGGTCGTCGGGCAGCCGTTCGGGCTGGCGAGCGCCTGGCCCAAGAGACCGCGCGTCAAGATGTACGTCTGCGGGTTGGAGATGATGAAGAAGGTCAGTGCAGAGATGATGGAAATCGTAAACTTTTGTTCTTGCTTTTTGCCGTCGCATCCGCAGCCGCAATCCTTGAAGAGTCCCATTGTTATACCATGGGCTGAGAAAAATTTACGTCGCGGGTTTGGCTGCCATGTCAGCACCCTTCGTGAAGCCTGTGCAGTCTATGTCGGTATGATGTGTCGCCCAGTCCGCATCCCAAGATGCGGCTATCGTTGCATCTGGGTAAAATCGTATTGTTTTCTCCGCTGTGTACCTATACACCGACGTGTTATCCGCGTCCTCGCTCGCTCGTGGATTCGTCGCGGCTGTACATTTCAGTGCGTCGCCTATAGTCACAAAATCCATCGGTGATGACGTGCCTGACCACGTGTTCGCTGGAAACGTCAGCGTGTAGGCGTTGTGAGCCGTAGTGCCAGCAGCAACATTTATAGTGGGTGATGTTTTCACATTCTCACCGGTATTGTCCAGTATTTCGAGTTTGACACCATTTATGCGGTATTGACAACAATCTTTTCTATTCGTCACAACAATTTTTTTGATTTTCTTTGTAGCACCCAAATCAATTTTAATGGAATCGTATTCAGTCTCCGTTACACCCTTCGTGTGTGCAAAATTCTTCTTGTTCCCGTCCACTAAATTAGCATACCCATGGTCATCGTGCACGGAACTCCCGGTGACCGTTTTACCCGCAGAAATCAAGGTGTCATTTTCGTCATATACTTCAACTTCTGCGATATTTATGATTTTATTTGCATTATCTGTATCGTCCGCATCGTACGCGACGGTCTGTTTTAATTGTACGTATTTACCCTGTGGATACGCGATAGGCTCTGGTGTCAAAGTATCCTTCGCTCCGATGCACATCGCTGGGTTCGCGTATTGGTCCCACTGACACGTGTCTTTGTCATCGCACGTCTCCTGAGTATCTATTTTGTAGCAGTTCGACTGGAAAAATGCGGTACAATTATTCGAACTGAAATTGTCCGGGTCAAATGTGCCGTCGGTGCACGCATAGAAGCTTCCTGTGCACGACAGGCTGGCGCATATCGATGAGAGACCGCCGATGAGAATAAGTCCAGTGCTCATCCTTTATCTAAAATTATACACATATTTTTTTTTCATGGTTTAAAGTTTTCACTCGGTACTTAGGTATAACCAACAATCACCATGTCGCTCGCAATCACCCAAGCTTCTGAATTTAAGGCCTCCGATGTCGACTTCTCTAAGATGAAGAAGAACAAGAACGGCGGAAAGACGGTATACCTCAACAAGGGCGGCAATAACAAAATCTTCATACAATTTCCGAAACTTCGATGCCCGTACGGCCTTTCTGCGTTTACCGACGAGGGCACGGGGAAGACGTCGTACAGCCTGGACCTGGCGTTCGACTCGGACGTCCCGGAGGCGGTCGAACTTCGCAAAGTCTTCGAAGAGCTCGATGAACGCATCGTGAACAAGGTTGCGCAAAACAGCGTCGAATGGCTCGGAAAGGAGTTCAACGTCGAAGTCCTCAAGCAAGCCCTGTACAAGCCCCTCGTGCGCGTGGGCAAGCCTGAGTACCCCGCGACAATCAAGTTAAAGGTGCTGACGAAGCCCGATGGCTCTTTCGTACCGGAGAGCTACAACATGAACCGGGAGAGCATCAGCCTTGATAGCATCGAAAAGGGTGCGAAAGTGCACACCATCGTGGATTTGAATCAAATCTGGTTCATCGACAATAAATTTGGTGTGACCATTCGCCTTTCACAAGTTCTCATGGAACAAACGGCCAAGTTGCCGGCGTTTGCGTTCCAGGGCATCGAACTTCCTGAACCTTCGAACGATGTCATCGATGAAGACGAGGACGAAATCGTAGACGACGAATAAATAATTTTCTCATGTAATTACAATAAAATGATTGCATTCATTGCACTCCTCCTCGTCAATCTGTACATTCTCTTCACCATGACCTCCAAGGCCGTCTCTGGTGGCACGTACGTCGTTTACGGGACCATGGGTTGTGGATGGACTCGTAAGCAACTTGATGTCATGAAGGCGAAGGGCATTGCCCATGAATTCGTGGATTGCTCAAAGGCAGATGCGTGTCCTGCGGGCGTGAAGGCCTATCCGACCATCAAACACCCCGATGGAACGATGACCACTGGATTTAACAACCTCTGAGAATCATCAGAGACACTGATAACAAGAAGGCGTCGAGCATGGAGTCGATGGGCTTCAACACGCTGATGTGCTTGACGAGCGACCGATTCCAAAGGATGCGAAGGAGGAACGTGCTGATAAGGATGACCAGCGTGTAGAGGAGGACTTCGGTGAGCATGTCCGACTTCGTTTCGGTTTTGGAGATTTCTCTGAGCATTTTATTATTTTATACGTACATAATAAAATGGTCCTGCCACTCAGTGGTTCTGAAAAAAAATTCACCACGCGCCTGTGGAATAAATACAAGCAGTCAAACAACTGCTACGCCTACGCCGTGAACGATCCCGAAACCTATCGATGGCAAAAGAGCATCCCTGGTGACCGAAGCGGCATGTCGAACGCGTACCACAGCTACACCCACTGCAAGGGTTTGCCCCGGCGCGTGATTTCGGACAATCCACGAAAGGTCTACAAGGTGAACCCGGTGTTGCGTTGTAAGAAGGGGTTCTTCAAAATCATGATGTTCACGTCACCCCAAGGTGATTTCCACTTTTACAAGCAACACGGCGTGTGTGAGTACAAGGTGCAGCCTGGGAACACCATCAAGAGCGTCGCTGCGTTTTTCAAGGTGCCACAGGCGCGCATCGCGCTCGCGGCGAAGAAGGTTGGTGGGTTCAAGGAAGGCAAGCGCATCGTCTTCAAAGTGAATTTGTGGTCACACAAGAGAGGGTGGAGCGATGGCGGCGTTCTCCTGACGGATGCAAAGGGGAAGATGATTAAGGACCCACGCAAGGCTGCTCGTAACTACCCTGGTCTCAACTACTCGAACTTCTGTTCAGCCATGTGCGTCAAAGATCGTGGCATCAAAGTCGGCAAGACTCACCCCAAAGTCGCTCAAAAGTGAGTCGAGGTCTCGTTCGTTATCGGCTTCGAAGGACACGTCGAAGATGTCCAAGACGTTGAACGTCTGCGCCTCATCCATGTGTATGAGATTGGATGTCAATGCGGTGAAATTGTTAGTCACTTGTAAAGTCACGCTGAACTGCGCGACATCGAACACTTTGCGACACACCGGACACGTGTGCTTACCCTGTGACTTCCATCGCTCTATGCACGACGTGTGAAATATATGTCCACAACGGATGGCGTTGTTCCTCGTGGGTTTGACCTCGTTGAGACATATAGAACAGGTCATCCTACATGTACGTACCTAAACTTTTTTTAATAAATATCCGCGACATTCAAGAGGGGTCGGTTGCACTGATTGCAACGCTCCGTGCCTTGGGTCTCTTGCACTTTCGAGAGGAGTTCCGGACCGTTCTTTTGCAACAACTGGCGGTAGGCGTAGTTGTCTTCGAGAGCGATGCCGTTTTGTTTCATGATGTAGTTGTTCACGAGTTGCGCTGAGGAGTGAATCGTGAAGCATCGACCATCAGCCATGCCAAGTCTTTGAGACATTTTCTATTATATTAAAGCTTAGAAAATTTATTTAAACAATGAAGCTTGCTGATTGTTTCACATTTTATAATGAACTCGACATGTTAGAGTTCAGACTGGCGGAGCTCGATGACGTCGCGAAATACTTCGTGCTCGTCGAGGCGACGAAGACATTTGCGGGTAACGACAAACCATTGTACTTTAATGAAAACAAGTCTAGGTATGAAAAATATCTTCACAAAATTATCCACGTCGTCGTGGACGATTTCCCAGAGACTACGAACCCGTGGGTGAGGGAAAAATTTCAACGTAATGCCATCAGAAGGGGTGTCGACCAAATCATCGATGACATCGACACGCTCACCATTTGCGACGTGGACGAAATACCAGATTCCGACACTCTGACTTCGAGGAACATCGATAAACCGTACTCTTTACACATGGACTTTTATTATTACAATTTCACGTGTAAGTCTGATGTTCCATGGCACCTCGCGAAAGTCCTACCAGTCTCGAACTACGCGTCGAAGACGGCTGAAGACGTCCGACACTCGGTGTGTTCACTCATGGAAAAGGGTGGTTGGCATCTCTCGTATTTTGGAGACCCATCGTTCATTGCAAATAAAATCAAAAACTTTTCACATCAAGAATACAATAGCGAGGGTTACACAAATCTAAGTGTCATTCAAAAACGGATGGACATGGGCATAGACATCTATGGGCGCTCTAATGTTAGTTTTCAAAAAGTAAATGGCAACGCATATTTGCCTAAAAAGTACACGCTCTATTGTTCGCTGTTTGGAGCCAGGACTTAAATCCCATGCTCTGAAGTTTCTGTACAAGACTGGTACATTTGTAGCCGAGAAAGGTGTCGAAGACGTCCTTGACCTCAGTCGGCGACACGCGGATGTCATCTCCGCATCGGTCGATGTGTCGGCAGACGATGTTGTAGCCATAGGCCACCTCCTTCAGGGTCTCGGCACCTGTGATGATTATTTTACCAGTGGAGAAAATGGATGTCGTGATTTGTTTCATTTCCTCCGCTGGTTTGAATTTTATTTTAACCGCGGAATACTTGTCGGGTTGGAAACTCACCGAGAAGACGTTGGCGTAGTTTCGAAAGTGTTCAGCCACTTTCATGAGGTTGACGTTGTAATTCAAACTATAATTGCTGTTTATCATGACCACTCGAAAGTCTTCATCGCTGATGATGCTCTCCATGTCCAGGTAGCGTTTGAAAATTTCTTTAAGTTGACAGATGATGCGTTGACAATCGAAGAGGTCGCAGCACCCCGCCACTTGAATAGAACCATTTGGGAAAATTTTTATACTCTTCCTTGAATATTTGTCTTTATATGTGAGTGTAATTTGATTGTAAAACGTGTTGTTGTTTATGGACCACTGAAAATCAGAACCAGGGGATTCTCGACGTTGCACGGAGAGGTGTTCGACCCGGTTGAACGCGTCGCGGAGCTTCGCGATATCGACGTTCTGACCAAACTTGGCGACCATGGTGATGGTGGTTATCTTGACCCACGACGGGCGATGCTTTTCGTCCATCATGTTACGGAACTCATTGATCGTGAGGATGAAGCTGAACGACTGGTTCGCGATCGACGAGAACATGATCGTGGGTGCCGACCCGGCGTGCGTCACGAACTGGGGGTTAAAAGTCGCCGAAGTCGCTCACCTTCCTTGCCCATAAAAATAGTCAATTGGGTCGTTTCACCATCTAAATATACCTGCCCCGAGGCACGCCCCATTCCCAAATCAGAAACCCTACATAGGTCAACCTTGTTCATTTTAGCCGTGGGTGCCTTGCTGTGGTGCACCGCGAGCACCGCGGCGTCGCGTTTCGTTTCCCGTGGCACGACGTCGTCTTCGAGTGCGATGACGACGTGGGACCCGGGGTGTCCTGACACGTGCATCCACCATTCCTTCGAATAGGCGGATTCGGTCAATGCGTCGTTGTCCTTGGCGTTCTCCCCGACGAATATCTGAATACCGTCGAGCGATGTGAATGTCTTCATGACTTATACTGCTCGTAAATGTTTAAATGAACACAAAGATGAGACCAAGTATAATTATGAGAGCCGCTAAAACGTACCACTTCCACGAAGATGACGGTGGTTCCGGTTCCGGTTCTGGTTCTGATGGCGACGGACCAACTGCTGGTATGGTTTCTTCGAAGCAATCGAGGTCTGTAACAAACATGTCTTTTTCTTCCTCGGTGCAACTTTCTTCATTCACGCAGTACGGACACGCTTCACCCTCTTTGCACTTGCAACACGTAGCCAATGCATTTTCTGGAAAAGTTACATTTTCAATCGGAGCCATAAAGCCTGATTTGCATAAATCCTCGCTGACAGGCATACATCCTTTTGGCACGACTTCAATTTTTCGTTCACCGGTTTGTCCAATCTCTCGTAGTATCTGCTCATACTCTGTCTCAGAATCAGAACTATCTTTCACGGGATTAATTGCACAATCCATTATATTATGAGTTGATATTTTTTCCTATAGAATATGTTTTTCGACACCACCATTCGTTCGCACCGATGAGTTCTAAGTTCAAGTGAATCAACATTCCCGTGAGAAATAATAACAACCAGGGGTCGTGTACGATGTATGACAGAGCGTAGTAGGTGGCCATGGTCAGCACGCCGACCGCGAGAGCTTCGATGAAAACCGCGGACCGCATGATATATACGCTTAAAAAAAATAGCAAGCTTATGTAACATCATGAGCTTCCTCAAGTCTGCAAAATTCATCAACGATGTCGAGCTCGGTGCAGACTTCGTGGAAGTCGAATACACAAAGTATATCGTTGGTGAAAATCGGTACGACACGTTCGTGGACCAATTTCGAACGTCGTTCTTGGGGGATTGCGTCGAAGTCACGTCGCTGAAACAAAACATCCCACTGGAAAAGTTCTTGGACACCATGTTGGAAAAAACAACCGAGGTGTTGCAAAAGATGTGTGACGTCGTGCTGGAAAACACCCGGTGTTCGACGCGCCTGATGCACGCCACAAAAATCCTCGACCCCACGTTTACCCCACCCTACGTGAACCTGTCGCGGGCTTGGCAACGCACGTTCGTCGACGATTTTTGCATGCACACCCTTCCTGAGGTTATATATCACTGCAGGAGCGATAAGCGCTTGGAAAAGTTCTTTAACGTCGTAAAGTTGATACAACAAGAGCAAAGAGAATCATGAACGTGACGAAACCGAGGACGCCGGTGTTGGTGCTCTGGACCACGCGCTGCTCTTGCACCACGGCTTTCGCCGGGGCATCTCGAGTGAACCCATAGTCAATGTTTCGACGCGGGTGCAGTGCTCGTCCGAGCGGGCACGCTGGTTCGCGACCACCCGTGCAAAAGTCCACGGTACGGTCACCCATAGTGGCTGCCATTTCACAGATTGGACTTAATAATAATGTATCCTCGTATTCCTTCTTTTTGCCAACGACGTCGATCGTGTGGTCGGCGAACTCGGGCGTCTGTCGGACACCTCCTGGAAGGGAGAAATCGTGCACGACAAACGGATTGATGTCGTTGATGGTGGCGTCGTCACATAACATGTATCTGCTCATGCTGCTGCTTCTTTATTTAATACAATATTTTTTATGGTTCAATTTAGATTGATGCTTTTCCCACATCTTATCGAGGTCTATGTTCAGCATGTGCGCGAGTTGAAATAAATAAGAAAATACGTCACCCATCTCCATCATGACATCCGTGCCGCGCTCTTTTTTGAGTCCGGTCTTCTTGAATGTCTTCGTGTACTGACGAATGGCGGAGGCTAACTCACCGAATTCTTCAGTGAGGAGGAGCCAGACGGTGTCCACCGCAGCCTTGTCCCACCCTTTTGATTTACACACCCTTTCAGTCTCCTCCTTATAATAATTCAACATGTGTTAAAAAAGGTTCAATGCTTTATACCAATCTTTATGCGGTGGATGACGTGCTACTGGTTTGACCACCGCGTGCGCGTCGAAGATGCTCCGACGACGGCGTTTTCCCTGCGCTGGTTCCAGTCTCTTGAAATATTTTTGGGCGTGCGATGCCACCTGTGTGGCGTTGCGAGTCAACACGCACTTCTTTGCGATTTTGGACCACCGTCCCTTTCCATAGAGTTCGAGACCCAGGAGGAACCGGCGATGTTCTACGTCTGTCCACTTATTCATTTTTACACGACACGTATTGCGTCACTTACTGGGGATTGATTCCAATTTTTGTGTTCAAATCAATTTTTTTACCATACGTGGACGTGTTGATGGGCTGAGCTAAGGGTATGGCGATTGTGTCGATGTCATTCACGTACGCCAAGTACTGCGCGACCCCGGTCTTAATCTGTCCGACCGCGGTCTCGATGACGATGGCGTTCATGTTTCGCACCTGTGCGTTGATGTCCGCGCCGTAGTGGTCGCCGGAGTTATTGATGAACACGTACCGCATCAGCGTCTTCAGGTCGTCGCTGTTTTGGTAGTCAATCTTGATGCCGGTCATTTGCTTGAACTTTTCACGGATGCCCCGTTGGAGGAGGTCTTCGTTGAACTCGCTGAAGTACAGGGTGTTGAGTGGTGTCGGACACTGCTTCAAAGTGTTGAGCTGGATGTTGTCACACATGTAATATACCTGGGGAAAATAATATTTACTTTTAGTAAATGATGTTGAATCCGTCGGACTTCGACGAGGCGTACTCTGGCAAGCCCCAGAACTTGGAGCAGATTCCGTGCAACCCCCCGACGTGCTTCGTGAACTCGTACGCACCCGTCGCCAAGCCGGGTGAAGACGGTCCGTTTTTCGTGAACACGTATCTCACCCAGCCGAACCGCAAGCAAGAGGTCGCAGGGGCCGTCAGCGTGCGTGCCAGTGACATGCAATCACGAACTTAAAAGTATCATCCCCTAATTACGTAAACATGAGAGTCACCAAAAGAGATGGTCGCGTTGAAGAAATGAAGTTTGACAAGGTCACTACCCGTATCTCCAACCTGATTCATGGACTCTCACCCGAAGTCGACCCGACGAAAGTCGCGCAACAAGTGTTCAGCAGCATGTACGACGGCATCAAGACCCAGGAGTTGGACACGCTGTCGGCCGAGATTTGTATCGGCATGATCACGAGTGACCCCGACTACGAAGTCCTAGCGACGCGCATCGTGGCTTCGAACATTCAAAAGCAAGCCCCGAATACGTTCGTCGCGGCTATGCGAGCGTTGCACGAGGGAGGTGTGGTGACCGACGAGGTTGTTCGCATGGCGGAAGTCGTCGACGAGTACATCAAGCCCGAGAGGGACTTTGACTATGGGTATTTCGGCCTGAAGACTCTCGAGAAATCGTATCTTCAAAAGGTCAATGGTAATATTTGTGAAACCCCTTCGTACATGTTCATGCGCGTGGCTATCGGGATTCATGGCGATGATTTCGCGTCCATCCTGGAGACGTACAATTTCATGAGCCAGGGGTATTTCATTCACGCCACGCCTACGCTGTTCAACGCGGGCACGCATCGTCCACAAATGAGCTCGTGCTTTTTAGTGGCAAATAAAGACGATAGCATCAAAGGCATTTACGACACGTTGCACGAGTGCGCCGCCATCAGTAAATGGGCCGGTGGCATTGGATTGCACATTCACGACGTGCGAGCCAGTGGGTCGCACATTCGTGGCACCAATGGACGCAGCGATGGCATCGTTCCCATGTTACGCGTGTACAACGCCACGGCGAGGTACGTGAATCAAGCTGGCAAGAGGAAGGGGTCGTTTGCCGTGTATCTCGAACCATGGCACGCCGATGTCATGGAGTTTCTCGAGTTACGTCTGAACCAGGGCGATGACGAATCGCGATGTCGCGACTTGTTCACGGCGATGTGGATTCCAGACCTCTTCATGAAACGCGTGGAAGCGGGTGGTCAATGGTCCTTGTTCTGCCCAGACACCGCGAAAGGGTTGTCAGATTGCTATGGCGAGGAGTTTGAAAAGTTGTACACGCAATACGAAGAGCAGGGACTGGCCAGACGCACCTTGGATGCCGCCGAGGTGTGGAAAGCCATCTTGAAGAGTCAGACGGAGACGGGGACGCCGTACATGCTCTACAAGGACGCGTGCAATGCAAAGTCCAATCAAAAGAATTTAGGGGTGATTAAGAGTTCAAACCTCTGTGTGGAAATTTTGGAGTACACGAACAAAGACGAGACGGCGGTGTGTAACTTGGCGTCCATCGCCCTTCCAAAGTTTGTGAACACCGACACGCGTACGTTTGATTACGAGGCGTTGCACAAAGTGACCAAGGTGCTCACGAAGAACCTCAACAAAGTCATCGATCGTAACTACTACCCCACGATTGGTGCTCGCCAGAGCAACATGCGTCACCGACCAATCGGCATCGGTGTGCAAGGCCTCGCCGATGCGTTCAACATGTGCAAATTACCCTTTGATTGCGAAGAATCGCGTAAGATGAACAGTGACATCTTCGAGACCATGTATCACGCCGCACTCGAGGCGAGTTCTGAATTGTCCAAGGCGTCTCACGCCTATCCCACGTTCAAGGGCAGCCCCGCGAGCGAGGGCATTCTTCAGTTTGACATGTGGAAGGATGGACGCGCGTTGAGTGGGATGTACGATTGGGACGCCATGCGTCAACGCATCAAAATCGATGGTCTCAAAAATTCCCTACTTCTCGCGCCCATGCCTACGGCGAGCACGGCGCAAATTTTAGGAAACAACGAGTGTTTCGAACCATACACGACAAACATCTATCTCCGACGCACTCTCGCAGGGGAATTCGTCGTGGTCAATAAACACCTCGTCGAGGACCTCAAGGCTCTCGGACTCTGGTCCAAAGCGATGAAGGACCTCCTCATCAAGGCGGACGGGTCGGTGCAAAACATCTCGAACATCCCCGATGACATCAAGGAGAGATACAAGACGGTGTGGGAAATTTCGCAAAAGTGCATCATCGACATGGCCGCGGACAGAGGACGCTTCGTGTGCCAGAGTCAGAGCATGAATCTCTTCATCCAGAGTCCGACGTTCAGTAAGTTGTCGTCGATGCACATGTACGCGTGGAAGAAGGGACTCAAGACGGGAATGTATTACTTGCGCTCGAAGGCCAAGGCGAAGCCCATCCAGTTCTCGCTCGACATCGAAGCCGACTGCGTCGCGTGTTCCGCTTAAAGTTATGATTCGTTTTATTTAATATGAAGTTCACCGAACTCTGTTCGAACCTTGACATTGGTAGCTATAAAAACAAGAAGATTGTCATCACCAACAAAGATGGTGGCTATCTTCGCGCACAAGCGCCGCGTTTGTACATGCCCTTCGGTATCTGTGGATTCACCCCAGAGGTAGGTCCAACGAAGTACACCCTCGACCTCTCCCTCACTGGTTGGGACGAGGAGGGTGGGTACGTCCAAAAGTTTTACGAAACCCTCCGCGAGGTCGAAGACATGGTCGTCGATGCAGTCGCGGCGCAGAGTTTGGAAATTTTTCAAAAAACCATGACGAAAGAGGAACTCTTGCCGATGTTCAACTCGAACATCAAGGAAAACCCCGGTCACGCCCCAAAGTTTCGTGTCAAAGTAGACACTGACATGGACGACATCATGAAGGCTGAAGTGTTCGACGCGAACAAGGAGCGCATGACAAAGGAACCCATGACGAATGGTCGATATTCAAGAAATTCAGGAAGACCCATCGTGGAGATGTGTTCTGTGTATTTCTTGAACCGAAAGTTTGGTGTGACTTGGAAGTTGCACCAGCTCCAGGTGTACGAACCCGAGCGACTCAAGGGGTTCCAATTCACTATTTAGTGCCCGCCACGAGTGCGGTGTAGATGAGCTGAGACTTTTTTAATAATTTACCTTCGATGCGAACGAATTGTCCCTTGACACCCAATTGCTTTTTGGCTTCGGCCACGGCTTCATCCCATAACGCGAGCGTCATCATGTATTATTAACTTCTTAGATTTTTTTTTGCAAACGTTGGAACTGCTTCAACTTGCGTTCGTACTCCTTAGAGCCTTCCTTCGCCTGCAACTTGACGTCGCCACCCTTGCTGACACCCTTCGGTTTCCACACTTGCACGAAGTGCGCCTTACCTTCAGCCTTCATGCGGTCCAAGGCGGCGGCGTGGGCCTTCTTACTCTTAATTCGGCCATCGGTTTTGTCGAGGTACAAATCCTTCTTCATGAGACCACCTTCGGTCATTTTCGCAGTACCGTGCATGACTTCGGCTCGAGAACCAGTGCGCTTTTCGAACATGTTTATTTAATACTATTACATCGGAAAAAAATCTATCGTCTGAGATAATTTAGTCCCACGGTTCATCATCTGAGGCGTCCACGATTTCACACTCGGCGACGGGTTTGGGTTTGCGTGGTCGCGTCTTCTTCGGTGGTGGGGGGTCGATGCCGTGTTCCCTATGGTAGAGCACCTTATCCCAGAATTCGCGCATGATGGGGAGGTTCTTTTCGAACCACCCCCTGTCGCGCTCGACGTGAACGAGCACGAACTCCTCACCCTTTGGCCAGTTAAAATCCGCGGGTTTATACTGAATAAAGTCGCACGATTCGAGGTCTAGGATTTCCATGCAGAGTTGCAGCTGGGGCATGTAGTGCTCGGGGACTTCGGGCGTGATTTCGCGCATCATGGGACACTTGATTTCGACGAGTTTGCCACTCTCGGTGACCCCATCGGGTGAGCCACCGAGCCAGAGGTGCACGGGATGGGGCACGAGACCAATCTCGTGCACGACCTCTCCGTACCTCTCTTCGTAGAGTATCCGCGCCTCGTCTTCGTATTTTTCTCCGTGCCTGGTCGCTTCGTTGCCCATGAATTTTTCACCGACGCCACACTTCTTCAATAACAACTCGTGAGGTGTCTGATACTTATTACATCCAATGGCCGACGCGACATCACTCGCGGTGAGCATCTTCCCCCGCAGTGCGAGCCATTCCTCGGACTTTTGTGCGGCATATTCACGTTCGATGAGCGCTTTCACGTTCGGATGCATCGAGCTTGTGAAAAAAACGAATACTACTTTTAACTAGGGTAAAAGAATGCGCGCGCGGAGTGTTGTTCCGCTTGTTTTTTCGATTTCGCCCACCCACGCCCTAGGAAACACCCGTTCACGTACGCATCGATGACGAAGACGTCGTCGGTGTGGTCGGCGATTCTATACTCGGGGAGGGGTAGATTGTTCGTTTGACAATATCGCATGAGATGGTCTTTAAAATTGTCATCCACGAGGAGGCATTGCATGTCCACGAACGATGGGTCTTCATATATACGTAATATGAATTCTTTCGTGTGTAAAAGTCCGAGGTCCATGTAAAGCGCGCCACACAGAGCCTCAAAGACGTCTTCGAGAATCTTAGTGTTATTATTCCACCCATTACGCATGCCCTTATCGTCCATCAGAATCATGTCGTGGAGCTTGAGTTTCCTCGCGATGGCGGCGAGCGTTTCTCCGCGAACGAGTTTCGTGCGCGCCTTCGTGAGGAACCCCTCCTGATAGGATTCGTAGCGGTCGAACAGCCATTTCGTGACCACGAACCCGAGGACGCTGTCGCCTATGAATTCAAGAGTCTCATAGGAATGCGTGAGATGTTCGTACTGCTTGAGGGCTGATTTGTGAGTGAAGGCTTTTTGGTACAGAGATAGGTCAACAATCTTTGTACCAACAAGTTTCTCGATGGAAGACCTGTCGATATTGGTCATGTATACATTACATAGGGAATTTATTTCTTAAGCGGATTGATGTGCGGAGAAATGTACTTTTGCAAGTTCAAATACGTGATGTTAACATCCGCCGGAGGCTTGAGAAGCGTTCGGAGGGTGTCGTCCAAAACCAATTGACGACCATTGTCCGGATGCTTGAGACCTTTGTCGTTGATGTACTTCGTGACAAACTTGGTGACTTCGCTTCGGGAAGCTTGTTCGTCCGCGGCGAGACCCATGAACGCGCGAAGCTCGTCCGAGATGTCCTGCTTGCGGTTGAAACCATTATTCGCGACGCGCGCCTTGGCCTTTTCACCATCCGGGTCGTCCTGGCGCGCCTTGACCTTGCGAAGCAACTTGTGCATGGCCTTGATTTCGTTGCGTAATTCGGTGACTTCGTTCAAAATTTGCTCCATTGTGCAGGTGGTTTTCTACTTAATTCATGTCCAATTTCTTTAAGCCATGAACAACGAGGAAACCATGACGAGAAGGATGAGGATGATGTTGATGATATTGAACGTCTTTGGTTGGTCGATGTCTTCGACGATGCCAAAAGGTTCGCGCTCTTCCGTGACACCGTCCTGTCCAGGGCACCCCCCGGCGCAACACGCCGAAGGACAGGCGTAGAAGTGTTTCCCTCGCTGCGCCGCACAAAACTGTTCACGCCGTGGTCTGCTGGAACTCTTCAGGGCGTAACAGCGACACTGGTCGATGATGTCGCACTCGAGCTTCATTTTAATTTATGTACACATAATAATATGGATACCAGGTTGTACTCAGAGGATACCATCAGAAAGTATTTATTGAAGAACCTGTGTAAGGGGGACAGGGTTCTCTTGAAATATTACGACGAAGGAAAGGTGCGTGCATTTAGGACTCGTCTCTCGACGAAACACAAAGATAAGAACCTGAAAGACATCCTATACGTGTACGTCACGGACACGATTCGTGACATAGTCTATAAAATCATAGGCGAACTTTCAGAACACATGAAACCCATGGGTGACGTGGTCATCTCCGGAGGCGATGCGTTTAACATGCAACTACCCAGGGCGGACCGCATCGTCACCTCGGACATCGACACAAAGTTTGCACCGAGGATGAAATACGACGCGAGATTTTTCGGAAAGTTACAAGCCGTGAAACTCATCATGTGGGATAAATTAGGGGAGTTGTGCGTGCGATTCAATAAAGTCATCAAGGAGAGAATTCAAAAGGACAACTCAAAGCTGAAAAAGTTTTTGGGCGTGTCCTTTACCACCACGGGTCCGTGGGTCACTCGACGATACACGCTGATGAAGAAAAAGAAACTTTCATCGGGCACGAGCGTGAGCAAGGGCAACGTGCTCACCGACGTCGAACTCTTCGCTCTCGACCTCAACCTGGGATGGTATGACGTCGCCGCGGGAAGGGTCGTCCAACAGCGCATGGGTGGCATCTTAGACATTCCCTTCATGCGTCCAGGAGAATTCGGGTTCGATGTCATCTTTAAAAAACAAACCACGGGAATCACGTACGTGAACAAGAACAGCGGCGCCGTCGTCCATGACAAAAGAGTCGCCATCGCGAGCAAGGCGTTTCTCATTCACGACGTGGTCATCATGCAGGAACTGAATTTACGCCCGGAGAAAAAGGCAAAGGACCGCGCACGACTCGTGAAATTAGCCCAGTCCATCTCGAAGGGGATGACGTTCAAGGCGACGGACAGCATATTCGATATTTATTTCAAGGTTGTGAAAAAGTTACCCACCCGAACGAAGACCGTCGTGATGAATGGTAAGGTCAGCATGCGCGTCGCTCAAAATAAAAACCCAACGAAGTATGAAAAGTATACGATTCAACCCGATGCTGAAAAACTTAAGAGACAGCTCGTGTACGGGATGAACACCTTGGTGCCCTTAAAGATTAATGGATTCGTGAAAACGAATGGTCGACAGCGTTTCGACGTGAAGAAAAAGAAATGGGTTCGCGATAATTCATTACGATACATTGGAAATGAATGGAACTATAAACCATCACTAAATTTGAACAAATTAAATTTCGTGAACGAATCCAAATGGAATAAAATAAACACTTTGAATACTTTGTATGGATACAACCCAACCAGGGACACGTGGATACCCGAAGATGTGCTCCGCCGGGCGGCATTCATTCCTTTCGTCGGAATGAAGGAGGACGACTTGATTTAAAGATTACACACGTGATTTGGATATACAATGCTGTACAACACCCCCGCCAAAGGTGACGATGGATGCTACTTCGTTCGCGCGACGAACGATGACAAGAAGAAACACTTCGTGCAGTTGAACAACGTACGCGTGACGAACATCTCAGGAGGCGAACTCACCATCGACCCCTGTTCCGACGCGAACAAGAAAAAAATCACCTCCATCGATAAGGCCAACTTACAGGCGGCTCAGGAGAACTCCGTCGAGTGGTTCGGTAAGGCCAAGCTCGCGGACGCCCTCAAAAAGGCATACAGCGCCGCGGAGCTCGTTGCCGAGCGCATTCCCCCGACAAAGGTGTTCTCCGCAGACCAAGAAGTCATTGACTTCGAGAGCATCCAGGAGGGACGCGAGTGCTCCATTATTTTGGAGTACGCGGGCATGTGGTTCGTCAAGACCGCATTCGGGCCATCGTACAACGTCGTCCAGGTCAAGTTGCACCCAGAGCCCATCAAATCTGAATACCCAGAAGAATATGCCTTCATCGAGTCCGACCCCGAGCCGGAGCCCGAGCCCGAGCCCGAGCCCGAGGTCGTCGCAGAGCCCGAGCCCGCTCCCGAGGTCGTGGCGGAACCTGCCATCCCAGAAGAATAAAAAAATTATGTAATAGTAATATAAAGCAAGATGGTGAAAAATAACAGTCGCACCAGGAATATTTTGATGTTGGTGAGCCTCGTCGCCCTCGTTTATTTTTTGTTCAACATGAAGGGTGGTAAGTCTGATTACACGCTCAAGGAACGCGAGTTCGTGACGATCGGCCCGGCCGAAGAAGATGTCGCGGTGGGCCCGTCCGCCGCCCCCAGAAAGGCGGCTGGGTGCCAAATGAACGCGGGCACTGGGTTGGCGTCGTCCCTCTTGCCGCGCGAAGTCGCCCAGGGCGAGTTCGGTGAGTTCAGCCCGGAAGACCTCCTCAAGGGTCAAAACTTCCTCGAACCGCGCCAACAAATTGGTTTCCCGGAGACCGTCGGTGGTGCTCTTCGTAACGCGAACCAGCAAATCCGCGCCGACCCGACGAACCCCAAGCAACCGTACGTGTGGAACAACAGCACCATCGTGCCTGATACGATGCAGCGCGATTTGTGCTAATTAAAGATTTGTAGATATCTAGTAGTAAAGAAACATGTCAGCAGACGAACTCTCGGATAATGTGGCGAAGCTCGTTGAACTCAGTAAACAAATAACTGAGGCAAAGAGTGATATTAAGATTCTTACCCAGGCTGAAAAGGCCCTCAAGGAGCGTGTCAAGACGCACATGGTGCATCAGGGCATCGATACCATCAATCTGCGCAAGGGCAAAATTGCCTTGAAGAAGACGACGCGAAAGAAGGTGATGTCGAAGAAACACCTTCTCGAAGGCCTTGTGGAGTATTTTGATGGTAACCAGGCAAAGGTTGACCAAATCGTACAGGGTATTGAAGAAAAATTAGGCACCACGGAGAGTACCTCCATTTCCTTGACGGGTTTAAAAAATAAAGCCGCTGAATAATTATCATCATGGTATGGTCTCAATACGTCTATGAAGCCTCTACGGGGGCGGAGGTCGTTGACCATGATAGTGGGGGGGACGACGACCCCAACACAGAACACGACGTTGCTCTGAATATATGTGACTGGGAACTCCAATATTCAGAAGAACTATGGGACCTTTGGGGCCTTTTGCAAATGCTCGTCAAGGATGCGTGGCTCGAACACACGCTGTTGACGAAGTGCACGTACAGCGATTTCATGGAATTCTGTTACATGGACTACAACTATGTAGATGAATACACAGCAGGGGGTCCCGTGCCATATAGGTACAATCTGGAATACATATGGGGCGTGCTATGGAATGAGATGAAGTATCTAGATTTCGGTCCAGGCGCGACGTTCGACGACTTTGCTCATTTCGTCATCGAACACTCCGACATAAATAATCTCACCATATAACAAATGCTCCCCGACATCACGTCACCGAAAGTTGCCCTCCCAGCGTCGCTTTTTCTCGCCCTCAGCCCGGGCGTTCTTCTCACGACCACGGGAAAAAGTGTCAAGTTCATGAACCGCACCACCAGCAACGCCGCCGCCGGCTTCCACGCGTTGGTCTTCTTCCTCGTCTTTTCGCTCGCCGCGCGCGCCATGAAGTTGGTGCTCACGCAGACGGACCTCATCGTCACCACCCTCTTGTTCATGATTCTCAGCCCTGGTGTGTTGTTGACCCTTCCGCCAGGTTCCGCGGGTGTGGTACGCTCTGGTCAAACGAGCTTGCCCGCGGCCGTGACGCACACCTTGGTCTTCGCGGTGGTGTTTGCGTTGCTTCGCAAGCAATTTCCTCAATTCTATTAAGTAGGAGAAGCATGCGATACCTATGTCTCGGACCAGCGTCCATGGGCATGTATTCCATGATTGGCACGTTGAAAGCACTAGAACCTAAACTGAAGCACGTGAAAGAAATATCAGGTGCATCAGCGGGCTCGATTCTTGCACTTTTCTTAGCACTCGGGATGTCCGTTGATGAAATATTAGAAAAGTCTCTTGATGTTGATATCACCAAATTTGTTAAGCTGAGTCTCTCGTGTTTCATTAACAAATTTGGATTTGTTGAAATGGAACCTATACGAGAACTCATGGTGGAATTATGTGGAGGACGGGACCCTACGTTTGCCGACCTCGATATGAAGATTCATGTAGCCGCGTATTGTTTGAATACGTCACAGACGGAATATTTTTCCAAAGACACTCATCCAGATATGAAAGTCATCGACGCTGTCCTCATGAGCATCGCCATACCCATAATTTTCAGCGCGGGAAAGTACATGGGTCGGACCTACGTGGATGGTGGTACCATAGAGAAATGTCCCATGACACCATTTTTATCAAAAAAACCACACGAAGTCACGGTGGTCGTACTTAAAATGGAAAAAATCTATCAAGAAGATATTGAAAATCCGCGGCAGTTTGTGGAAGCCCTCGTGCGTGCGACGATGGAACATAGGACCGACCTGACGGCGTGTAATCTAGTCGAAATCAACGTGGGTGATGCGAACGTGTTCAACTTCAGCATGGAGTACGAAGAAAAGGTAAGGTTGTACAACTTAGGATACGATGTAATAAAAAATGTGAGGTAATATTATATATAATGGATGTGTGCGATCCAAACATCAAATACGAAGACCTAAAGGAACGCGTTGAACGAGATGTTGGAAGACCCCTAAACATTTCCAGGAAACAAATTTGTAACCTGTACGCCACCATTCAACAGGACAAACTCCTACTGCCTCCCATGGTACTTTCGAAAAGTCGAACCTACATCACTGATAGAAAGTCTCCATTTACTCAAGCGGATTATGAACGCTTGTTTCAATCGACCACTCTGAAAGCTCAGCTCAAGAGACTCGCCAGCAAAATTGGCGCACTCGTTGACAAAGGAAGCACGAAAGAGCAACTGCGCGATGGCATCTTTGCGCGACTCAGAACCATGGGTGTGCGCGAACCCATCAAGTTAGGAACCACCACCACCAAGGTAAGGAGGGTTAGCGCGCCACTGAACGTATCCGTGAACAACAACCGGAACGTGTCCGTGAACAACAACCGGAACGTGTCCGTGAACAACAACCGGAACGTGCCCACGAACGTGCCCACGAACAACAACCGGAACGTGTCCATGAACAACAACCGGAACGTGTCCATGAACAACAACCGGAACGTGTCCACGAACAACAACCGGAACGTGTCCACGAACAACAACCGGAACGTGTCCACGAACGTGCGAACGAACAACAGCGTTGTCAACAAAAAAAGCGCAGTTTTCAAACCGGGATTTATTCCAAATTTTATTCGAAAGCGACAAGTCGAGGAAAATGTTTCAGCCGCCCCTGTGGTTGAGCGCGTCGCGCGTCAAAACAACACAGAAGGCGCTCGACCAGTGGTCCGCGCAATCCAACCACCGATGGCACTGGCAAGACCATCGGTGCCTCGTAACTTTGCACCGAGTATTCGTCCAGTGAACAACCGACGCGACCTGGAAAAAATTGATTTGAGAAAGAAACTTCAACGCGAGTTGAACATGTTGACAAATCTGTCTCAAGAAGATGTGAACACGTATGTGCAGAATTTACAAAGTAATCGCGCATCTTTGAAAAACATTACATCTCGTGCGAAGAGACAAAATGAAATCTACAAGCAGAAGAAAGAACAAATCAAAAAGAAGCTCGAAGATGTGAAAAATCAAATGACCATCACTGCGAAAAATATTTATAAAGCGCGATTGAATGCAATTCCTCGCGGACGTGGACAGTCTTACTTGAACAACATTGAACGCGATTTGTTAAAGGATATTCAAACGGCTGATGAGATTCGAAAAAGGTCGACATTGCGAAAAGAATTGATGGCGAACAACGGCACTGAACTCGATGCGAAATACAAGAGTCTGTACAACAAGTACACGTCGAATAAGAATCGTGAGATGTTGAACAAAGTGTACAATGGAATGAAGAATAAACGTCCACGCATCAACACCGCAGCGGATGAACTCACGATGAAGGAAGTTGTTCAGATGTTGAATAAAAACAAGGCGAGACGCGAACAAACGGAAGTGACGAACACTATCGCGCGTCTTTTGACTGAATACAATCGCAAGACTCGCGCGAATGCGGCGCAATCCGAACTGAACAGTATTCAAAAGCAACTCGCGAATAAACAACAAGAACGTGTCAAGATTTTACAAAATCAATTAACACAACTTCAAAACATAAGTCGACGCACTAACAATCCAGAAGTGTTGGAACAAGTCGAAACCACGGAACAGGAATTGTCTGCTGCGAAAAATGCAACCGTGCGTCAGGAACAGGAAGTTGAACAGATTAAAAGTAGACGCAAGAGGCGTCGCACGAATGACATGAATTCCGCAAACGAGGGTAATTCAAACACGCGTCGTTTCAATGCCAACGCCGCTGCGGCAGCGGCCGCCGCTGCCAACGCTCGGGCCAAGGCCAACGCCAACGCTCGGGCCAAGGCCAACGCCAACGCTCGGGCCAAGGCTAACGCCAACGCTCGGGCCAAGGCCAACGCCAACGCTCAGGCCAAGGCTAACGCCAACGCTCAGGCCAAGGCTAACGCCAACGCTCGGGCCAAGGCCAACGCCAACGCTCGTGCCAAGGCTAACGCCAACGCTCGGGCCAAGGCTAACGCCAACGCAGCTCGTGCTCGCAATGCCGAGCTCAAACGCGCGGCCGAAGAAGAAAAGCGTCTCGCGATGGAGGTCGAACGTGAAGTCAGAACCGAAGCCGACCGTGAAGAGCGTGAACGTAAGAAGTTAGAACTCGAAGAGAAGAGAAAAGAGATGAACCGGATAAGACAGGAGAACGCGGCGGCTCGCGCTGAAGAGAAGTCCATCAAGCAGAAGGAGAAGCGTGCAGCTGAACAGGAAGCCCTGAAGAAGAGGGACATGGCGCGTAGATATGGTGTGAACACTGGCTATGTGAATGCATTCATGAATGCGACGCCAAATGCCGACTTGAAGGCTAAAGTGAACGCCGACAAGCGCGTCGCCCGTCTTTTTGGTACGCGCACAAAGTACATTGACGAAAACGTATACAATAGCACACTCGAACAGGCACAGGAGTACTACAAAGATAAAATGGACAAACAAAAGTTGGCGAATCTAGCCTTCAAGGCTAAAGTGAGCACGAGCTACGTGAGAAACTACATGAATGCGAGGAATCAAACCATCGCCAATGTGAATCAGGGTGCGTTCTTGAACAAGGTTCGTAAAGATGTCGCATTGGCTAACATTGAATCAAAGGCCCAAGGCAGGGGTCGACTTCGCACGCTCGTGAATCGCGCTCGATTGTCGTACGTGGCAGAGAATGAATACAACGAACGCATGAATAAGGCTAAAACCTCGAAGGGTGGTTTGAATCTTAAAAAGGGTCTCAAGAAGTTTGCGAATGTGAGTGATTCATATCTCGAACAATACATGAATGCGAATCCCGTTGGAAATGCTGAAAACATGAACGCCTACCAAAAGAAGCTCAAAGAGAAAGCGGACAAGGACCGCGCCATCGTGCGACAAGAGGGTGGTTTGAAGCGTCTCGGTGGTTTAAAATACATCCCAGAAAGCCAATACAAACAGCGTAAGAACGCATTGAATAAGAAAAACACCGGCATTCCCACGAGCTTCGTGAACGCATACCTTCAGGAAAAAAATCAAACCATGGACACACTGAATCGCGAAGGTCTCAAAGCCAAGTTTCAAAAATCAAAGCTGCTGGCTGATTTGACCAACGAACAGCTCACATACGAACGCGATGACGCAAAGTTGAATGCGATGTTGAAGAACGCGCAAAATATAGACACCATCGCGAAGAACGCCAAGACGACGCGAGCGTACGTGAAACAATACATCTCTAAAAAGAACATGTCGGTGGCGAATTTCAAGAACTCGCCACAAAAAGTGGATGAATTGAAAAAACTCTTGGAATTGGAAAGATACGGCGTGACACCACAATTCCGTGACGCACATCTCCTCGCGTTGAACAAGACGAACGTCACACAAATCAACATAGAGGCACTCAAAAATAAGTTTAACAAAACCAAAAAGTTGGGTAAGCCGAACACACCATACATGTCGAATGAAGAATTACGCGTAGCGTTGAGTAACATGGAATCTGCAAAGCTGAACAAAGCCCGTGAACCCGCGGAGCGCCGTGAATTGAAGACCCGTGCAAAACTTCTTGGCATCACGACGAATCAGCTCATGGCAAAGTACAAGTTGGGTAATTCAAATCGCTTGAACTTGGAAAAGTTACAGAAGAACATGAACGTCGCACAAGTGAAGAAGCTCGCGGGTGCGCGCGCGAATCTGTTCCTCACCCCCAATGGCAACGCCATCCGAAGCAACTACCAGAAGAATAATGGGAGCGCGAACATCAACACAATCAAGCGCACGTTACTCGCGACTAAGAAAATGGAAAAGAATATAAAAAAGAGCACGAAAGAACAGCAAAAACTCAAGAAGACGGAAGTTGGCGAATACATGAAAAAGTATGGCGTCTCTGCGAACATCGTACGAAATGCCACGAATGATGAAGGTCGTGTGAACGTCAATCAGATTTTGTTAAAAAAGTACGGCGCCAACTCAAAGTATCTCGAAGAATTCAAGGCTGCGAGACCTCGAAATGCGTTGTCGGAGTCGAAACTCAAACGCGACCAGGCGTATGCGCAGTTATTGCAGACAAATATGCGTTTCGTGCCGAGGAGTGAATTTGGAAATGTGCAACGAAAAATGGGTAACGCTAAGAGAGAAATGTATTCCAAAAAGTACGGCACGACCAATAACGTGACAGCTGACGTCGTCGCGCGCGTGTTACGACAGTTGCCTGGTAAGGCTATTGAAAGTGACCTGTTTACTAAACCCGAAACGGAGAAGGCTGTGTTGAATGCGTTCGAAAAGTTGAAGAAAGACACGAGTACTATTCAAAAAATGAAGCACTTGTCCAACGCCTCTAAAAAATCATTCATCGAACGTCTCGAGAAGGGTGAAAATGTGTTGACGTATGCGGCGCAGAGCGACAAGGCTGCCAAGGGTAAGACCAAAGCAAATAACACCACCACGAATAACCTCACAAAGTTTACGCGTGTCGCTGAACTCACGCCAGAAAAGCGCACAAACACCGAAAAGGCGTTACGAGCGATGAACATTCCACCCAAAAACATCGCGAGACTCATGAAGAGACTTAATAAAGGTGAAAATGTCATGAACGAGGCGCGACAGATTCAGCAAAGTGCAAAGGCTACGAAGAATGCAACTTTGCAGGCATTAAAAAACGAAGTCATGCGAGCGTACAAAAATCCGAACATAGTTGAGAAGATTAGAAACGCCACGACGATGGAAGAAGTGCGACGTTTGAAACAAAATAACCCATCGACGGTGTCGAAGATTAAGGCATTAAAACACCTTTCTATGATTAAAAAGAGGCAATACGTGAAGCAGCTCGAGAGCGCGGCAAATTTCAAGGAAGTCCTCGCACAAGCCATGCGCGAAGACGCCGTATTGGGATTCAGTAAGAAGGAGAAGAATAAGAACAAGGTAAACAGTGTGCGTAATGCCATTGGTAAACTTGCATACGGTGCAAATTTTGAACAGCGACTCGCGAACATCACGCAGAGTGCGCCGCAAGCTCCAAAGCGTGGTATTTTGAACAGGTTCCGCGACGCTTCTGGAAAAAATACAAAGAAGCAAGAAACGAAGAACGCAACAGTGGTTCCTGAACTGACGCGCAAGAACATTAAAAATGCAAGAGCGGCCGCCAAAGAAGCGACGAACACGAATACATTTGTCAACGCGCCCGAAACTTTCAACTCTGCAGCGCCCGCGGCTCCGAAGCGTGGTGGTGGTATTTTTAGCAGATTCCGTGGAAACGGAAACACGAATACATTTGTCAACGCGCCCGAAACTTTCAACTCTGCTGCGTCCGCCGCTCCGAAGCGTGGTGGTGGTATTTTTAGCAGATTCCGTGGAAACACGAAAGCGAAAGCGGTCCCTGAACTGACGCGCAAGAACATTAAAAATGCGGCCAAAGAAGCGACGAAAGCGAAAGCGGTCCCTGAATTGACAAAGTCCTTAACGCGCAAGAACATTAAAAATGTGGCCAAAGAAGCGACGAAAGTAGCGGTTCCTGAACTGACGAAGTCCTCGACGCGCAAGAACATTAAAAATGCGGCCAGAGAAGCGACGAAAGTAGCGGTTCCTGAACTGACAAAGTCCTTAACGCGCAAGAACATTAAAAATGAAGCAGCAGCCGCCAAAGCGGCGAAGCCTCAAAACACGAAACCGGCGGCGGCCCCAGTGGCAAAGCAACCGGCGGCGAAGCCTCAAAACACGAAACCGGCGGCGGCCCCAGTGGCGAAGCCTCAAAACACGAAACCGGCGGCGAAGCCTCAAAACACGAAACCGGCGGCGGCCCCAGTGGCGAAGCCTCAAAACACGAAACCGGCGGCCCCAGTGGCGAAGCAACCGGCGGCGGCCCC
>Ga0255763_1000820_pt1 | contig 33715 bp, 25 predicted proteins | sample 041ome_2_FD_179963 | JGI IMG/M metagenome (GOLD analysis project Ga0255763, IMG submission 179963) | Coastal salt marsh microbial communities from the Groves Creek Marsh, Skidaway Island, Georgia - 041406US metaG (version 2) | ecosystem: Environmental > Aquatic > Marine > Intertidal zone > Salt...
AAGCTCGCGTCGCGCGTCGCGCGTCGCGCGCGCTCTCGCTCTCGCTCTCGCGCGCGCCGCGTCGTCGCTCGCGCGTCGTCGATCCGTCGCGTCGTCGCGTCGTGGATCCGTCGCGTCGTCGCGTCGTCGTCGTCCGCGCGCGTCGTGCTCTGCCGACGGCACTGCGTCGCGCGTCGCCGCGCGCGCCATGGCGCCCGCGCGTCGCGACGCCGTCGAGCGACGGCGCGACAGAGACGGCGTCGCGGCCGCCATCTCGCTCGCGCGCGCGTCGTCGAGCGACGCGCGCGAGGACGCGCAGAAACGATTTCTGCTTCGACGCGCGTCGAGCGGGATGCGCGGCGCCGAGGCGCTCGCGACGTTCGTCGAACCGCCGGCGATGGCGACGGCGACGCGACATAAATTAGGAGGTGCGCGCGCGCGATGGCGCGATGGGCGACGCGATGGACGAGCGATGGACGAGCGATGGGGAGACGCGCGGGTGGATGGATAATCCAAATCTAGACGAGCGCGCGACGACGAAACGGATCACGGATCGCGGACGACGACTGACGGATGGACGAATGGATGCGAAAACGTAGGCTTGGTGTTTTGGCTGGGGAACTTTTACCTGTGGTACGCGGTGATCGGCGCGGCGTTCGTGCCGCTCGGGTTGTACTTTACGGCGCTGGTGAAGAGCGTCTTCGTGACGAACGGCACGGAACACGGGCCGCACGCGGAGCAGGTGGGGATCGTGGTGATGATATACGCGTGGATACTGAGCGCGATATTCATATATCCCGCGTATTGCGTGTTCGGGCCGTCGATGTGGTTGAAGAATTTCTTCCTGGGGTACATCGCGTGGTACGCGACGCTCGACAGGAAGACGGCGAGCTCGGGGAAGCGTTTCGCTCGATGGTCTCGGCGGTTACCGTTTTGGAGGATTTTGGCGGAGTATTTTCCGGTGCGATTACACGTGAGCGCGAAGTTAGATCCGAGCGGTAATTACTTGTTCGGTTATCATCCGCACGGCGTCATCGGCGTCGGCGCGTTGTTGACGTTCGCCACCGAGGCGACGGGATTTTACGAAGCATTTCCGGGACTCGATTTGCGTCTTCTCACGCTGTCCATGAACTTCAAGTTCCCGTTCACTCGCGAGGTGTTGATGGGGCTCGGGATCAATAGCGTGACCAAGTCGAGCGTGGAGACGAATCTGACGCGCGCGCCGGGGGCGTCCGTCGCCATAGTCATCGGCGGCGCCTCCGAAGCGTTGGACGCGCGTCCGGGCTGGGCCACGCTCACGCTCGCCAGACGCAAGGGGTTCGTAAAGATGGCTCTTCGCACAGGAGCATCGCTCGTGCCCGTGTTCGCGTTCGGCGAGAATGACATCTTCGAACAAGTGGAAAATCCCGAAGGCGGACGATTGAGGAATTTCCAAATGTACATCAAACAACTCATTGGCATCACGCCGCCTGCTTTTTACGGGCGGTCGCTCAGTCGAGGCATGTGGCGTCGAATCTTTGGTCGCAAAGGTGTGCTTCCGAAGCGTGAGCCGATCGAAGTCGTCGTGGGCAATCCCATCGCCGTGCCCAAAGTCGTCGATCCGTCAAACGAAATCATCGACAAGTACCACGCCCTGTACACCGAATCTTTGAAAGAGCTTTACGAGTTACATCGTCGACAGTTTCATAGACTCAATCGCGGGGGGTCGTCGGATGATCTTCTGAGCGATCTCCTGACTCGGCAAGGAAAACTGCAAAACATGCAGTTCAAGTAGTATCACACAGTATCGCGCGAACGCAAACGAACGCGCGCGCGCAACTCCATTCTTTCTCTCGACGAATCGACTCGCATTTATGTAGGACGTGTAAAGCATACGCAGGATTTGAACGAATTCGAAGATTTATTACATGCAATTTCACGCGCGACGCGGGGTGCTGCTCAATTGTGGCAGCCCGTTACAACTTGGCGCCGGTGAAACGCAAGAGAATACCGTCGTTGCCGAGAATAAATCCTTGATCTTCGCTTTGGAACTTGACGTTGTAGAGGTTCGCCGCGACGTTGTCCGTGCCGCGGTCGCGCTTCCATGACTTACCGGCGTCGGTAGAGTAAAACACGCTTCCAGAGCCACCCACGGTCCAGAACGTCTTGCCGCTCGGGGTGTAACCCAAGTCGAGCAGACCAAAGCCGCGAGAGCCGATTCTACCTTCGTTGAATTCAGAATCCTCCTCCGGGAGGCCGGTTTCGGCGGAGAAGAAGATGCCACCGCCGCGGGTAAGCTCCCAAATCCCGCCATCCGGGCGCCAGCCCATGCTTTGCACCCGACGCGCGGACGTTCTGTTGTGCGGTTGCCAGTACGCCTGACCCGGCGCCCAAGACATGTAAAAGTTCCCGCGAGAGCTTAAACCGAGGTACTCGCCGTTGTCGTTGCGCGAGATCGTGGAGAACGTGCCCGTGTAATACGAAGCGCCGGTGATACCAGAGCTCACCGTGCGGTTCAACGTCGCGGAGACGGTCTCCTCGACCGCAGCCTTCCAGTTGCGCGCCGCGTCCTTGGTGAAGTAAATCGCCCCCTCGTCCGTCACCATCTCCGCCGTGCCGTTATCTTGCACCGCCGTGATCAACACCGGCGCCCCCGGAAGTCGCGGGCTCAACCCGACGCGCTCCCAGTTCGCGCCACCATCGGTCGTGTGCAACAACACCGCCGGCTTACCGATGATCCATCCCTCGTCGCCGCAAAACGACACGCTATTAAAGCGATAATTCACGTCGTCGTCCAACAATCCGCTCAAATCGCGCACGTCCCACGTCTTCCCTCCGTCCTTCGTCTCGAGCACCGTCTGCCTCGTCCCGAGCAAGAACCCGTGCTTGGGATCGTTCGAACTGAACGCGATGTCCAGCAGAATCACTCCCGGCTCCAGCGGCAGCTCCACTTGCTCCCAGTACGAGCTCTCGATCGAACCCTCGGCGAGCGCGCGCTTATCCATCGGCAGCGCGCTCAGCGCCGCGACGAGCGTCGCCGTCTTCACCGCCAGCGCGCGTCGCGGCATCTTCCCCTCCGCGCTCGCGTCCTCCCCCGCGCCCTCCGTCGTCGCCCGCGTCGCCGTCGTCGTCCGCGTCGTCGCTCGCGCGCGCGATCGCGCCCCCCCTCGCGCCCGTCTCGACCCCGCGTCGCGCGCGCGCGCCGTCGCGCGTCGCGCCGTCGCCGTCGTCGCCGTCGTCGCCGTCGCGCTCGTCGTCATCGCGCGCGGTCGTGCGCGCGCGCGTCGGTGTGCGCCGCGCCGCGCCGCGCGCCGGCGCGTCGCCGCCGCGCCCGGTGGTGACGTCACCACCGCGCGCGATCGATCGCGCGCGCCATCGCGCGACCCGCGCGTCGTCGATCGCGCGCGCGCGTCGATCGACGTCGCGTCGATCGACGCGGCGCGCGCGCGATCGATCGACGCGGTCGCGCGGCCGCGCGCGCGATCGATCGACGCGCGATCGCGCGACCCTCGCGTCGTCGATCGCGCGCGCGCCGCGAACCTCGCGCGGTCGACGCGCGCGCGCGCCGCGCGATCGATCGACGGCACACCGCGGCGCGATGGATTCGCCGGCGAGCGGCGCGTCGTCGCCCGGCGACGCGCGCGCGTTCGACGACACGGTGGACGGCCTGCGCGGGGAGCTGGAGGGGATGCGCGCGGCGCTGGAGACGAGCGAGGCGAGGCTGGAGCGCGCGCGCGCGGCGGCGGCGCAGGCGGGACGGCTGAGCAAGGCGTACGCGAGCGTGGACGAGGACGTGCGGCGACTGACGAGCGCGCTGGAGGCGCGCGAGCGCGCGCTGGAGGAGGCGCGAGCGACGGCGAGGGAGATGGAGGAAGCGAGGGATCGAGCGGCGGCGGGAGAGGCGAAGACGAGGGCGGAAAGGGACGCGCTGCGGGACGAACTGCGGGCGACGCTGCGAAAGACGCTGGCGCGGGCGGAGGCGTCGAAGAGGACGACGACGTCGACGACGGACGCGGAGGCGCTGGAGAGGGCGAACGAGAGGGCGAAGGAATTAGAGGACGCGCTCGAGAGGGAGAGGGCGGCGCGCGAGGCGGAGACGAAGGCGAACGCGGTCGAGACGGAGGCGAAGACGAAGGCGACGAGAGAGACGTTTGACGCGGCGAAGCGCGAGCTGGAGGATGCGCGCGAGAGGTTGCGCGCGGAAGCGGACGAGGCGAACGAAAAGGCGGAGACGGCGGCGGCGGAGCGAGACGTTTTGAAATCGCGGCTTAGAGCCGCGGAGGAAGGCGAGAGGGCGTCGCCGGAGCTCGCGCGAGAGATTGAGGAGTTACGAAGTTTACTTTCCGAACGAGACGAAGAAATTCGGGCGACGGCGTCGACGTTGCGGGAGTCCGAAGCCGCGCTCGAAGAGCGCGCGGATGAGCTGCGACGAAGCCGCGAGAAAGAAAACGCGCTGAGCGTCGCGCTGAGCGACGCCGAGGCCCAGCTCGTGGAATCTCGAAAGAACGTCGACCTCATCGTTGCTCGCGCGGACAAGGCGAGTCAAATTTTCACGGAAAACGCCGCCGCGCTCCGTTTGGCGGATGCACGCGCGGCGACGGCGGAGTTAGAGGTCAACGTGGCGGAGGAACGAGTGAAGACGCTCGAGGAAAACTTGGACGCCATCGCCGCCGAACGCGACGAGCTCCAGCGCGAACTGGACGCCCAAAAGCAGCAACAGCATCAGCTGCGACCGATATCGCCGGTAGTGGCGTCCTCACCCAGCGCCGCCGTCTCGGCGTCGCCCTCGAAACCCGCCGCCTCCATCGACGTCATCGAGGCGCTCGAGCACGAACGCCGCGCGCGCGCGCTCTTCCAGAGCGACGCTCGGTACTGGCGAGAGCGTTACGAGGCCATCGCGGCGACATCATCCGCCGTGCTCACCCCTCTCAGCGCATTCGCGCCTCAAACGGCGAGACGTCCCAACACCCCCGGGAACGCCCTCGCCCTCGCCGCGGGTCTTCCGCCGTCCCCGGTCGTCCTCGACGCCGACGCCGACGCCGACCCCGACGTCGAAGACATCGACGAAGAGCGCCCCGACGCAGAAAACACCGAGAACGAGCCGATCCCGCGAGCAAAAGCGAAACCGATGACATCGATCGATTCCCCGGCGCCGCCGACGCGCGCGCGCCGCTCCCTCACCGCGTACTTCCAGTGACGCCGCGCGGCGACGTTCAACGTAGCGAATTGAAACGAATTAGCATGTGCGAATAACGCGAGAGACGATGATTCGATCGCGACGACCACCGCGTCGACCGCGCGCGCGGTCGCGCGAGGCGACATTAAAACGCGCGCGCTCGGCGCTCGCGCGCGACGCAGGGAGCACAAGATGATGACGCTGGCGGCTCGCTTTATCGGCACATCGCGTCGTCGCGCGCGCGCGGCGGCGTCCGTGACCGCGCGCACCGCGAAACAAACACGCGCGATCAAAGTTTCGCGCGCGCCGCACGCCTCGAAGACGCGCGGCGACGACGTCAGACGCGTTCAAAGCGACGAATTCCACAAAACTGATCGTTCGCTTTAAATCCTGATTAAAACGCGAGAGATGTGCGTCGAAACGACCGAAGGCACATCGCGAACGATGGCGAACGAACGCACGAGCTCGTCGTCGTCGCTGAGCGAAGGCGGAACGCCGACGGTGACGGTCGGGATGGGAAGCGAAGACGCGGGGAAGAAGACTCGAAACGCGAGCGCCACGGCGTGGACGAAAGAGTTGGAGCCGCACGCGATCGCGAAGACGTTCGAACGGCGGTACGTGACGATCGAAGGCGTGGAATACGATGTGACGGATTTTAAGCATCCCGGAGGATCGGTTATTTATTACATGCTGTCGAACACGGGAGCGGACGCGACGGAGGCTTTTAAAGAGTTTCATTATCGGTCGAAAAAGGCGCGCAAGGCGTTGGCGGCGTTGCCGCATAAGCCAGTGGACGCGGCGACGCGGGAACCGATCGAAGATGAGGCGATGCTGAAGGATTTCGCGCAGTGGCGCAAGGAATTGGAGCGTGAGGGATTTTTTAAGCCCTCGCCGGCGCACGTGGCGTATCGATTCGCCGAGCTCGCGGCGATGTTCGCGCTCGGCACGGCGTTGATGCACGCGCGTTGGCACGTCGCTTCCGTGATCGTGTACTCGTGTTTCTTCGGCGCGCGATGCGGTTGGGTGCAGCACGAGGGTGGGCACAATTCGTTGACTGGAAACATTTGGTGGGACAAGCGAATCCAAGCCTTCGCCGCGGGGTTCGGCTTGGCGTCGAGTGGCGACATGTGGAACAACATGCACAACAAGCATCACGCGACGCCCCAAAAGGTGCGACACGATATGGATCTCGACACCACTCCCGCGGTGGCGTTCTTCAACTCCGCGGTTGAAGAAAATCGCCCGCGGGGATTCAGTAAGTTGTGGTTGCGCCTTCAAGCGTGGACCTTCGTGCCCGTGACGTCCGGTATGGTTTTGTTCTTCTGGATGTTCGTCTTGCACCCGCGTAACGCGCTGCGACGCAAAAGCTTCGAAGAAGCGGCTTGGATGTTTTCCGCGCACGTCATTCGCACGGCAGTTATCAAAGCCGTCACCGGCTACTCCTGGATCGCCTCGTACGGCTTGTTCGCGGCGACGATGTGGGCGAGCGGATGTTACTTGTTCGCGCACTTTTCCACGTCTCACACGCACTTGGATGTCGTGCCGAGCGATAAACACCTCTCGTGGGTGCGATACGCCGTCGATCACACGATCGACATCAATCCGAACAACAGCGTCGTCAACTGGTTGATGGGCTACTTGAACTGCCAAGTCATCCATCACCTGTTCCCGGATATGCCTCAGTTCCGCCAACCCGAAGTCTCCCGCCGATTCGTCCCGTTTGCGAAGAAGTGGAACTTAAACTACAAGGTCTTGACGTATTATGGGGCCTGGAAGGCGACGTTCGGCAACTTGAACGACGTCGGGAAGCACTATTACGTGCACGGATCTCAGCGCGTCAAATCAAAGTCGGCGTGAGTTTCGATGAGCTCTTCGCCCTCGCGATGTCGCCTCGCGCGACGTTCTCTCATCTTATCCCATCTTGCATCATCTCGCGCGGCACTTCACTAGCTCGCCGCGCGTTATCTCCAAGATTTACCGCTTTGTGAACGTTTATTCTAGCAACGTCAAACTTCGTCACCTTCAGGGCTTTTTTCGCGAACGAGACGTCAACTTGTCTGCCGCCCATCGCAACGTTCCGCCACACCACGGCTCGCCGACGCCCGCTCGCGCGATGTCGTGCGTGCGTCTGCTCACCCTCCTCGCCCTCGTCGGCACCGCGCGCGCCTCGGCGGTGGATAACCAAGCCTGCGCGACGCCGTCGACGCCGAGCGGGACAGATTTCTTTCCCGCCGCCGCGCGCTTGTCCCCGGGGAATCTCAACTCGGGAAGCGCGAGCGCGTTCGTGGACGGTGGCGAAGGGTTCAATGTCACCTACGCCGAGACGTTCAAGGTGGTGCGCACGAAGGCGCTGCCGAACGTCGAGGCGTTGACGTACGTGCTGTACCAGTGCGGGACGACGCAGCCGACGCAGGACGTCGACGGGTCGGCGTTCCCCGCGGGTGCGCGATTCTTCTCGGTGCCGGTGCAACGCGTGGCCACGGGATTGAGCGTCGGGTTCGGATACCTCGAACAGCTCGGATTGCGAGATAAGTTGAAGTTGATCGATCCGGCGTACGTGCACGCGCCGTGCGTGCAAAAGGCGGAGGAGGACGGAACGCTCGCGGCGAGTCACGTGACTTACGACGCGTCGACGTCGTCGTTCGATTACACGCTGTGGCACAACAGTGTTTCGACCAATAATGTGGAGATGGTCATCACGGATGAGTGGGACAGCGGGTATTCGAACTCGGACAAGGATGTGGTGTTCACGCCGTCGCACACGAATCTCGGCATGCTCGAGCGACTTTCGTTCATCAAATTTATCTCTTTGTTTTTCAACAAGGAGACCCAAGCGAGCGGTTACTACGCCGACCAGTACGAACGTTGGAATTACATGGCGGGGCAAGTCGCCGCGGCGCAAGCTCGAGGTGGCATTCCAACCGGTTACAAGTGCGCCTGGGTTACTGCTGCGAGCGGTACGTACAAAATCACTTGGGACGACTACAAGCGAGACATTTGTACCGCCGCGGGCTTGAGCACTCACATTCCGAGCGCGGCGACGTCGAGCGCGGTCTCGTACACGTATCCAAGCAAAGCGGCGTTTCTCACCGATATGGCAAATGCTGCCGTCGTCATCGATGAATCGTACTTCACTACGCCGAGCACGGGTGCGACGAAGACCGCCGTCATCACGAATCTTGCCTTCGACGAAGCGCCGGGTCTTCCCAGTCTTTCACCGTCGACTGGTATGATCTTGCGATTGGACAAGCACGTCAGCGATGGTGATCCTTTGTACTCACACTCAACCTTTTACCCGACCGAGTCGTTGACGTGGTACGAGGACTCTTACGTGCATCCGGCTATGGTCGTGCAAGATCTCGTGCGTCTGTCGTGGCTGAATGGCGTCGCGGGCGTCACGGCTCTTCAAGAAGGATGCCCTCGATTCTTCCGAGACATCAACAGCAACGACGCCGTCGTGAAAACGACGGCGAATGAGTGTACGCTGTGGGACAACGCCCGAGTCAACGGTCTGTGCCTCGCGCAGCTTTCCGCGCAACGTGTCGCCGTCGCCGCGCTTCTCGGCGCGTCTCCCGCGGCGCGCATCGGCGCGAATCTTGTGACGGTGACCTTCGTCGCCATCGCCACCATGATTCTCGTGTAATTCGCGAGATAATCATCGCACACGCATCAGTGCATAGCTTTCAAAGTTTACTTTGGGGCGGATCGTGCGGTTGACGATTAGGAAGCCTTTGATGGCTCCGCTGGCAGTCTACCATTTCCGACACGCATCGGAACGCGATCGCAGTCTAAGAGTGACGGATTCATTTTTTATATTTACATCTTATTTTTTACGGAAACAACTGCTCACCCTTCAAGAATGCATTCCAAACAAAGCAAGAGCTCGCGTACATCGCCGCGGTGTACAAAAATGTCGCTTGAAACGACCCCGTCGCCTCGACGCTCGCGCCAGTCACCATGTTGGCGACGATTGAACCGACGACGCCGACCGTGTTTGTGAAACCGAGAATAGCGCCCGCGCGAGACGGAGCGACGTCCTGAAGGTAACTGTGATACCCCGCAACCGCGACGGCTTGAAGACCGAGCGTGGCGACGATGCACGCCAACGCGACGCTCGCGGTGGTGGTGTACTTCAACGCGAATAATCCCAGGGCGGGACCGATGGTGGCGACGTTCATCGCCAATCGACGCACTTTCCATCGCTCCATCCCTCGACTAATCAACTTATCCGCCACCTGTCCCGAGCTAAATGACATGAACGCGGTGAATACCCACGGTAAAGCGCCGAGGATCCCAGAGCTCGCGATGGACATTCCCAAGTCGTTCGCGAGATACACCGGCAGCCATGACTGTAAAATCATGAACCCCCAGTTCACGACGACGTGACACCACAACAGCGCAACGAGCTGCGTCGCAACTTCGGACGACAACTCGGTCATTTGCTCGCCGTTTTCATCCTTCAACTCGCTCACCTTCGGTACCCTAGGGACGAAAGTTTTCACGCTCTGCGGCATTGCGGCGTAGGCGGCGACGGCCCACGCCGCGCCAAACGCGCCGAAGCCGTAGAAAATCGCTCGCCACCCAAACTGCGTGATCAAACTTCCAGCCGCCGCGAGCCCGAACGCCGAACCAATGTTAAACAGCGCAAATATCGTTGACAACGCGCCCGACCGTCGCTCCGCCGGCACGTGCGCCGCAACCGCCGCTGCGGACGCCGGTAGCGCGCATCCGCTCGCCGCGCCGAACAAAAATCGCGCCGCCACGACTGCGAGCACCGGCGCCGTCGTCATCGAGCTCAGCGGCGTCACCGCCACCGCGATCGACCACACGCACAGCCCACCGAGCAACACCTTCGCGCCACCGAATCGATCGCTCGACGCGCCCGCCGCGAGCTGCGTGACGCCGTATCCCCACAGAAACGCGCTCTGCGCGAGCGCCAAATCCTTCATGGACATGCCCAGCTCCGCCTTCAGGCTCAGCGCCGCGGCGGCGAAAATCGTTCGGTCCGCGCTCGCGAGCAGCATGGCCACGCCGAGGGCGAGGATGATTTTATTCGCATCGTCGGCGTCGCGCGGCGCGGCGGCCGTCGCGCGCGCGCGCGTAGCGGAACGGCGCGAGGGTGACTGCGAAAAAGCGCAGCACTTTTTGAGCGGGACAACGCGAACTAGCGTCGCGACGCGTCGCGATGCGCGCGTGGAGACGCGCTGGTATGCGACGCGCGACTGTTTTGCGCGATTGACGCGCGCGAACGGCGTCGCGCCGCGCGTGCGGGTGGATGAGAGATGGACGGCGAGCGACATGGCGCGAGGCGCGCTGTGGCGACAAAGGGAAGCGCGCGCGTTTGGTTGTTCATTTGCGTGCTTATTCTCGTCGTGTCGCTCTAGATCAAATCAAACTGCCGGAGTTCTGCGGTGATGGAGCGCTAGAACTTGGACTGCCGCCTTGGTGAGGGTTGGCGAACGCCGGGTGCAACGGTGGTTCAGCCGCCGGGCGCTGGGGATATCCCATCTGCGGATGCTGCTGCGGGTATCCCATCTGCGGATGCTGCTGCGGGTATCCCATCTGCTGATGGTGCTGGGGGAACGCCATCTGCGGATATTGTTGCGGATACTGCACACCAGCCATCGGTAGCGCTAGCTGAGGTGCGCCAACTTGCTGCTGCTGCAAGGCGCTGTTGGGCGGCGCTTGCATAAAGCTCGGATTGATGTGTTGCGGCGGTGCCATGGAACTCATGCCATGGCCACTCCTGGGTGACGCTGGAGCTTGCGCGTATAAGTCATTGAGTGCGCTCTTGTCCAAACTTTGAGGCTGTGGTGTACCGAACGGGTTATCTCCGAATGGGTTCGTGCTTCTCGGCGAAATTGCTTGGGGCGCCGGCGCCGTTTGCGGGGCCGCCGGCACCATTTGCGGGGCGCCGCCGTATGGGTTCGCTCCGTATGGGTTGTACGCCACCGCAGAGGGTTCCGTCGGCACCGCCGGAGCGATTGACTCGGAGAAAAAATCAAGTGCGCTTGTACTGCTCGAAGCTGCGGGCGCGACCGGCGCTAACGCCGGCGGTTGCGTCGGCGCGGGCAGCGCGTTTGAGCTAAAAACATCGTCTTTGCTCGTTGGGCTCGGCGTACCTAAATCAAGCTGACTGAGCGCATCGAGCGCATTCAACGGCTCCACCGGCGGTAGCGCAGCAGTGGTACTGATAAAGTCCGCGTTGTTGGCGGGGACGTCGATCGCCAACATTGTCGACCCCACCGCATTCGCTCGTGCATTGTTCGCCGTCGTCGAAGATGTCGCGCCCAACCGCCGCTCGCGAAGAGGCAAGCCTTCGCGAGGCGCCGATTCGAAGTACTCTTCCATGCTCTTCAAAAACGTCGCAGGGGGTGCTTCAAGCTTGACGACTGCGTTTTCCACCGCCGCGCACGCTTCGCACGTGTCGTAAAATCGTTGCAAGTCTTCGATTTGCGTCAAGTACTTTTTGAAAATCGCCAACCCTTTCTCCGCCTCGACTTTGCTCGTTTCAAAGTACTTGTCCACCAGGTTTATGATGCCCTCGTTCATGACGCGATACACCAAGAAACTATCCTTTGCGACGAGTCCGACGGCGTATCGCGAGACGGCATTTTTCTGCAGCGTCGTAGATGTTGGCGCGCAATCCGTGATGCGTCGCACGAGCGTCTGCACCAAGGGCAAAACCTTGATCAACGTCGCGAAATCACAATCTTTCAACGGATTCGCCACCACCGCTCGCGCCTCGCCGTTTGTCGTCGTCGTCACCGCGCCACTCACGTTTCCTACGAGGCTCGGGATGAACTCATTCAAAGCGCACAGCTCTTCGAGGTACGCCGCGTACGCGCGCGTCCACCCCGACAACTCGTACGCGTCCTTGTTGGTCTCGTCCTTCCAGTAGCGAATGTTAAACAGCGTCTGTTCTTTCGGCCCGTACGTTTTCCGAGATAAAAATTCCAAAAACCTGAAGAAGTCATCCTTAAACCCCCCTCCCTCGCACTCCCGCATCAACCTGTGCAGCAACACGTGCGTCTTCAGCATCGTCCTCCACGGCGCGCACTTCCGCACCTGTCTCGCCAACGTCTCCAACACGAACGCCCGATCCCTCGAGCTCCCTCCGCCCGCGCCTCCGCACGTGCGCACCAGCGCCAGCACGTGCTTCTCCTTCGGCGGCACGTCATCGAAATTCGTCGCCTTGCTAAACGCCAACTGCGTCTCGGCGAACTCCTTCTCCACCGCCGTCGCCGCGAGTTTCGCCTGCGTCGCGTCCGCGTCCCGTCAGTCTCTCGCGCGTCTCCCCGAATCTCCCGCGCGGGTTTCCCTTCGCGTCTCCGCGCGCGCGCGTCGCGCGTCGCCTCGCGTCGCGCGTTCGCGCGCGATCCTCGTCGCGCCGATTCGGACACGCGCCAATCCGCCGCTCGATCGCACCTTGCCGCGCTCCCACAGCGCCGTCTTCGCGTTCCCGCGCTTATCGGTGCGCGTGCCGACGCCGCGCGCGACCTGGACCTCCTCCACCACCGCGCGCACGACGCGCGACGCCTTTTTCTGCAACCGGAGCGGCATCGCGCGCCGACGCGACCGCGCGCGCCTGTGCCGGCGCGCGCGCGACCGCGCGCCGTCGACCCCGCGCGCGCGTCGTCGATCGAACCTCGCGATGCGATCAAATCGGTGGCGTCGATCGATGGCTCGAGGTTCGAGCGATCGGCGGCGACGATCGCGCGCGCGCGCGGATCGCGACGCGCGATCGACGGACGGCGTCGTCGATCGAACCTCGCGATGCGGTTAAATCTGCGCGAACGATCGATGGCTCGAGGTTCGAGCGATCGGCGGCGACGACGGCCGCGCCCGCAGATCGCGACGCGATCGACGGACGGACGCGCGACGATGTTCGGCGCGTTTTACAAGACGTTCATGTCGGTGCGTGCGCGCGAGCGCGCGCGGGCGCGACGGCGCGCGCGGGCGACGGCGCGCGGGCGGCGCGCGGGCGACGGCGCGCGCGAGGCGGCGACGATCGAGCGCGCGATCTCGACGACGACGGGGGAGGGCGGCGCGCGACGCGCGCGAGGACGGGGGGACTGACGAGGCGCGAACGCGCGCGCGCAGAATTCGGCGGTGTACGTCGGGGTGATCGTCGCGGGGGCGCTCGCGGGGGAGAAGGCGTTGAACTACGGATTCGATCGCGCGTGGGAGAGGTGAGGGGTCGAAGCGACGCGACGCGAAACGACGCGACGCGAAACGACGCGACGCGCGCGACGCGCGCGAGGCGCGCGCGCGCGCGCGCGATGATGCGAATGGGGATTGACCGAGGTTTTCGTCGACGGTTCGCGCGCAGCTCGAATAAGGGTAAACTCTGGAAGGATGTGGAGAAGCGACTCGAGCTCGAATAGGGTCGCGAGAGCCTGTTTAATTTTAGTTTAGCGGCGAATGAATCATGCGAATGTAATACACTAAGAAAGGAGACTTTCGATACAAATGGACTAGGCGCGCGGCGCGCTGTGCTAAAGGGAAGGAGAGCCGGTCGCGGGCGCCTCGACCGCGCGCTTGGGCGTCGCGACGATGCGCTCCAACGCCGCGTTGAGCGTCGAGTGCGACTCGTTCATGAGTTCTATGGATGCGCGAAATAACACGGGACCGATGAATAAGTTGATGACGATCACGGACACGGCCAGCGTCGAAAACGCGGGGCCCCAGTATGGAAATCTCGCGGCGACGGTGCGCGACAAACCGAGCGCGACGCCGGCTTGGGTGACGTGCCCCATCCATTCAATGTTTTTGCGCCGTTCGCCCGTGATGTCGCTCACCGCCGGTGCTTTGAGTATGCGCGCAGATATTGCCGTGGCACAATACAGCCCCAAAAGACGAACGATGACGAGACCGACCGCGATGACGATGGAGTTGTACACGTTTTCCAGGCGCAGGCTCGCGCCGGCGAGGGTGAAGAAGAGCAAATTTACCGCTGGCGTCACGATCGCGATCGCGGCGTGTAACTCCTCGCGCTCGTGCGCGCCGTTCGTATGCTTGCGATTTGCCGCGGTGAGACCGGCGGCGACGCACACCAATAAAGGCTCCAATCCGAGATGTTCGCTAGACACAAAGATGGCGGCGGCGCCGCACACGATGCAGCCGACACGAATGTTTTTCCAACGCGCCGCCAAGGACGTGGGTTTGAGCAAGCGTCCAAGTAGGACGCCTGCGATGATACCCGCAATGGCGGCCCCGATCACCCGCACTATAGGTTGCAAAAGCTTGGTGATGGGATGCGAAGTTTCCCATTGCGTCGCGGGCTTCAAATTCACCAAGAGTCTTCTCGCCGCCGCGCTCGCGCCGACATCGCGCGTCGTGTTGCTCGCGATCTCACCTCCCAAGGCCATCGTCGCCGCATCTGATATGATATTGTGGAAGTCCAATCCCGAAAGCGCCACGAGCTCGACGTTTATAGCGAACAACGCGACGACGAGAACGTCTTTCAAAACCGTCGTGCTCAAAATGTGCGCGCAATACGGCCCGCTCGCCTCGCACTCGTTGATCACCGCCATCGCACTCGCGGGCGAGCGCGCCAACGAAAGCGTCCCCAATAAAGATCCCACCGCCGCGACGTGTCGCTCCGTCAGCCCTTGCAAAAACTCCACCCTCTGCGCGAAAATCGCGTCGAACGCGCCAAACGTCGCGCACCAGCAGCAGCACGCCACGCTCGCGATGGTCACCATCGTCACCCGCAGCGTCTTCCGCACCTCACTCAGCACCACCTCAGATCCAGCCGCGACGCCGATGCACGCCAGGCATCCGTTATCGACGAGCCATAACCGTCGAGATCCCGCCGCCGACAACGCGCCTAAACCGTGTCGCCCAAACGCCACGCCGACGAGCAAGTATCCCGTGATCTTCGGCGTCTTCGCGTGCTTATTCATGAGCTGCGTCCACCGCGCGTTCGAAACTCCCGTCAGTCACCGCGCCGCGCGTCGCGCGTCGCCGTCTCGCGCGCCCGAACGCGTCTCGCGTCGCTCTCAACGCGCGCGCGCGCGCCCGCTCGACCATCCATCGCGTTCGCGCCGCGCGCGCGCCGCGCGCGACCGCCCGACGCACCGTCCCGACGAACGAACTCGCGCAGGCGATCAACGGTAACCGCATCCACGCGTCGATCGCCCATTCCTCCGCGCTCGCGCCGAGCGCGAACGCCATCTTCTCGCAATGACGCATTCGAGGACGCCATTCGAGGACGCGTCGACGACGATGCCGCCCGCGCGCGACGCCGCGCTCACGCCGGCGACGCAGCGATCGGTGGAGGACTTGTCGCACGACATTCGGCGAGGGACGTACGACGCGAAACCGCCGGCGGTGCTCGCGAAACGCGTCGCGGAGACGCTCATTCAAGTCGTGGCGACGGCGGACGGACGCGCGACGCTCGAGGAAATCATCGCGAGCGTGCGCGCGATCGGTGGATCGCTGGCGGTGCTGAAGCGGGAACACTTGCTGGTCGGGAACGTGGCGCGGCGCGTGCTGCGAGTGATACGGGACGAGGGGGCGACGAGCGAGAGGGGCGGCGGCGGCGGCGGCGGCGAGAGCGGCGGCGGCGGCGGCGGCGCGGCGACAAAGAAATTGAAAAAGGATGTCATCGATACCGCACACGAGGTGATCGAGGAAATGGAGACGGTGTCGACGAATATTGCGAGCCAAAGCTCGGATTTTGTGACGAATGGATGCGTGGTGATGACGATGGGGTCGAACGCGAGCGCGGGGACCGGGTTGGCGGAGGCGTTTTTGAGAGACGCGAATAAGAAACGGTCCGCGAGCGAGGGAGGGGGTGGATTTAGCGTCGTCGTCGCGGAGAGCGCGCCGAGATACGACGGACACGCGATGGCGAAGAGTTTAGCCGAGCGTGGGGTGCGGGACGTGAGCTTGATTTGCGATAGCGCGGTGTACGCGACGATGCCGAGCGTCAAGCTGTGCGTGTTGAGCGCGCGGGGCGTGCTCGCCGATGGCAGCGCGCTCGTCGATAGCGGGGCGTATAACATAGCTCTTGCCGCGAAAGCGCACTCCGTACCCGTGCTTATGCTCGCCGGTTCGTACGCAATCTCACCGAAGACGCAAAAAGAAGCCGGGTTCGACCGCGTCTACGGCTTCGGGTCGCCGTCGACGGCACTGGGTTACGGCGAGCGCGGTGCCGATCCGGACGCCGTCGTCATAAACCCGTCGTTCGAATTCGTACCCGCGGAACTGATCTCGGTGTTCGTCACCGATCACGGCGCGCATTGCCCGGGATTCATCAACGTCTTACTGTCAGAGATGTACTCCCCGCTCGATTCCGCGCTCCTCGGCGTTTAAAATTTTTAATACTTAGACCCGCGAGCGGCCGTGCGCGCGCCTCAATCGTTCGTTCGTCGTTTTGGCGAATATTAAAGAATGTCGCATTTTTTGCATCACAACGCCCATCTCCGATGGCTCTGCTTCTGCTTCGCGCCGCGCTATGTGTTTAAGTTGGCTATGCTCGCGCGCCCCCTCCCTCGTCGGTCTTCCGTCGCGCTCCTAAAGAATCTCGCTCGCTTCGTCTCGCGCCTACGCCAAGAACCCAAGCTTCCCACCATTCTTCTTTGCCGTGCGAATCAAGTTTTGTTTCACCTTGGTGTCGCATCCAAACTCTTCGCAAAAGTCGCCGATGACTTGCGAGTGCAGCGCGATCGCCTTGCCGCGAATCTGGTTGAACCGCTTCACCCCGATCACATCGCGCGCGACGCGCACGATCGGCGCGAACAATCCGTTTTCGTACTCGTTCCCGGCGCGCGTGACGTGCGCGCGCTTGTGCGCGCGCGTCGCGCGGGGCGTCCGCGCGCGCGCCGCCGATCGCGCGATCGGCGACGCGTGCGCGACGTTCGCGGTGAACGACAGGGCGTGGTGCGACATGGGGCGGTGCGCGCGCGCGACGGTCGTCTCCGTGCGCGTGTCTCGCGGCGTGCGGCGCGCGGGCGGGCGTGTGACGCGCGCGCCGTCGTCGCGCGGCGTGACGTCGGCGCGCGAGTGGATAGCGCCGGGGGGGTCGCGTTTGAATCACAAACGATCATTGAGTCATGATTGGTCGTTTTACCCCCCCGGCACGGCACCAGATCCACGGGCGCGTCGCGCGCGCGAAGGCGTCGCTACGAGCGCTACGGTGAATATCAATACGTCGAGCTAGCTAATCGTGGGATCGGGGAGGAGTCGACCGCACGCGGCGGCTTCGTAATCGCACACTTTGGTGTACAGGCGACTCGGGTCGGCGAGACGGAGCTCGTCTTCGTCTTCGTCTTCGACTTCGGCGGCGTTCGTCGAGGCGTTCGTCGAGGCGTTCGTCGCGACGAGAGCGTCGACGGTGACGTTCGAGACGGGGCGCTCGACGACGACGCGGTCGGCGAAGACTTCGCCCAAGGCGGAGACGCGCTCTTGACGCACGCAGTACGAATCGTCGCGCGCGCCAGACTTTTCAAGCTCGATGACGGCGTCCATGTCCATGTGTTTGTTCGGGTATGATTGGATCAACCAAGGCGCGCTCTGCGGCGCGGCGGCGGCGAAATTGGACTGCGAGCCGCGTCGTCGCGCGTCGTCGCCGTCGCGCATGACGTCGCACACGACGGCTTGAATATCAAGCGACGCCCGCGCAACGCCCGTGCGGAAACGTTCCGGCCAGTTTGAAGGCACCTCGTGTCGCCACGCGGTGAGCGACTCGTATAGTTTTTGATCGTCGGCGATTTCTCGCATGCGCCGCACCAAAGCGTCGACGCTGTCGAAATCTTTGACGCGCAACACGCAGTCTTTCTTCGGACAGGGCAAGTAATCGTCCACGGTTTTCGTACCAAAGTACACTGGGATGGATCCGCGAAGCAGTGGGAGCCAAAGCTTTTCGGTGACGTGACCGGGGCAATCCACTTCTTCGGCGACGTAATAGAACAAGTATTTGCTCAGCTGGAGCTGCGTTCGAATGGTCTCCGCCGAAGACGCCGATACGCCGAGATTCGGCACAAACCACGAGGCGTCGTAGTTCTTCATGCACGTTCCGAACGATTCTACCGGGTACTTTTGCGAAATTCGTCTCAATATGTGCGCCCCGACCGAGCGACCGTGCTTGCACGCCGCGGCGCTGTCGCCGAATCCAATCAAAGGTACGCGCATGCGGAACGGACGCAGAAACGCGTCAAAGGACGAAATCATGAACTTTGCAGTCGGCAGCGGCGAGCGCCACACGCTTTCGAGTGCAGAATTCGACGTCGCCAAGTAGTCTACTTGCGAAAGTAACATTTGATCTCTCAAATCTTGTCCGGTTTGTTCCGCCGCGGGAGCGGCGGTGGATACGTACATGTACACCTGATCTCGTCGAGACTTTTGCGGCAGATGCGTGACGAAAATGTCTTCACCGGGGTCTCCTAATTTAGCATGCGCGTGCGTCGACGCGACCGCACCGTTTGACGCGCGCCTGGCCGCCTCGGGCGCCTTGCGCAACCTTTCGCGAAGAAGGCTCCTCGCGCTCGCCGTCGCGTTGCCGTCGGCTTTGTCGCTACTACCGGCAGACCTCGCGCTGCTCTTCGCCAGTCGTCTTTTCACTCCTAACGAGCTCGATGGTTTCAACATCGTGTCCCCGCGAAAGATGACGACGTCGGCTTCCATGCACCGCTCCTCGCTCCGACTATTGGTGTGCAACACCTCCTTCACGCAACGTCCCTTCAAGTTTTCTCTCGCCGCCGCGCGCACGCCTCGCTTGGCATCCAACACCGCGCTCAAATCTTCCGCCCAAGTCGACGTCCCGATCGGTCGCGACCATCTATGTAAGTTGTACAGGCAAACCGTAAACGCCTCGTCACCGAATTCCAAATTCGTACCCATCGCGCTCCCTCTTGCCTGTAAATCCTCGTACCATCCCGGCCTATGCGCCCACTCGCGCAACGGCTTTCTCCCTACCGCGTGCGCGTCGTCCACTTGCACGCTCATCGCCACGAAATCCTCCACCGTGCGCGCTCGATCCAACGCGTGCGCGTTTCGCTCCAACTCCGCCTCCAGCGGGTCCTCCAACTCCACCCGCGCCCTCGCGTGCGCCCGTCTCCCGAGCGCACCGACGTCATCTACATCTACTCCACCCCCCCAAATCGTCGCCGTCGTCTCTTCGACGAGCCACGGAAACGCGCGCAGCGCTTCGTCGCTCAACACCTCTCTCGCGCGCGGCGCCACGCCCACGCGTCGCGTCCGCACCGTCGTCGTCGCCATCGACGCCGCCTTGCGCACGAACGTCACCGCCGCGGACATCATCATCGCGCTCAGCATGACGCTCATCGCGATCAGCGTCAGCGCGAGCCTGTACTTTCGAGTTTTCGTCCCGCGCCTCGACCGACGGCGGTCGTCGTCGACGCCGATCGCGCCGCTGTCGCCGCGCTCGGGCGACTCAGCGCGATGCGACGCGCTCGGACGATCGTCGTCGTCATCGCGCGCGCGTCGAGCGCGCACGCCGAGCAGGGGTGCGCGCTCGGCGTGCGCCATGACGCCGGCGTGTGCGGGCATTTTAGTGTTGGGACGGCGCGTCGACCGGGACGGCGCTCGGGACTCGCGGAGAGACGGCGGGCGGAGAAGTGCGGTCGAAGGTATGATACACGGTGTGAGCTAAACAAAACGATGTCAACACGCGATGGGTGGATCACGGGGACGTGGCGTTGGTCGGGGCGTCGTCCTTCTCGACGCACGAGAGCGGGAGACCGAGCGCCGGCGGTCTGGTGGCTTCGACGCCCGTGGCGGTCGTCTTTGACTTGAACGGCGGCACGACGAGCCACTGAGGGAAGACGTTCTTGAGCGCGCTCGAACCGTCGACGGCGTGGGGTAAGGCTTTGAGAACGTCGCCGTAGGCGTCGTGACGAAGGACGAAGAAAGAGTCTTCGTTCAGTTGGCACTCGGACGAGCGCAGCTCGCAGAGCTTGCCCTCGGAAAATTTGCACCGACACTGGTGCGGGCACGCGTCCTCCGCCGCGTCCGCACCGCTCACCGCGATCGTCGCGTCGTACGTCAATCGCACGGCGTTCCACTTGTCGCTATCGATCAACACTCCCAACGCGCGTTGATCCGTCGGCGCGAGCGCGCCCTCCACCTCGGCGCGTCCGTCCACGAACGCAAACTTCGACACATCGCTCTCCTGCGCGTGTTTGATCACCGTCGCGATTAAATACCGATCCTTTATCGATTTATTCGGCAACAGCACTCCCGCGCGCTCCGCGCATCGCCAAACCTCCGTCGCGTTGACGCACAACACCTTGTCTCGCGTCGCCTCCGCCGACTCGCACGTCGTCGCCTCCTCGCGCGTCCGTTCGTAGATTCGCTCCAATCCGCTCGCCAGCGCCACGTTCACCGATATGTGCGCGTCATCGACGCGCTCGACGTTCGCGAACGCGCTCTCGCACACTCGCGCCGACTGCAGGCGATCGCCGTCGTCGTCGAACACCCGCACCCCCTTCACCGTGCGCGTCGCTCGCTTCACGCTGTCGAATCCATCGCTGTGATAATACGTCGCCGCGACGACGAGTAAGAACACCCACGACAGCGCGAGCGTGATGGGCGCGCGCACGCTCGCGCGCGTGCGTCGCGCGGTGCGATCGACGGCGTGTTGGTCAGCCGTCTGCGCGTCTTCGGCGTCGCCGTCGAGCGCGCGCGCGCGGACGAGCGGCGTGGACTCGTTCATCGTCGTCATCGTCGTCGTCGTTCACCGCGCGCGCGGCGCCGGGCGAGGCGCGGCGCGGCGCCGAGGCACGAAGTCACGCGGGACGTCCCAACACCAATCAATCATTATTGCGGAGCCGCCGCGAGCCGCGCAAAGTAAACCGCGCTCGATCGGGCCTAGCGCGTCGATGCGTGATGTCGATCGCGATGGGCTACGCTCGATGCGTCCATCGATGAGCGTTGAAACTCGTCAATCGTTCGTGCTTGGGTGACTAGGGGAAGGTGCGACAATCTAAAGTTCGGCGCGTTCAGCGCTCGGAGGCGAGCGCGGCGGCGGACCACGCGCACGCGCCTTTCGGGAACATGCCGTGGACGTTGGAGGCTAAGACGACGTCCACGACGGATGAATGGTCGAAATCATCGACGACGACGATGTGGGCGAGCGAACACGCGTGGAGCGCGGCGTCGGCGGCGAAATCGCGCAACGGCGGGTTCGCGCGCGAAGACGCGAGCTCGAGAAGCGACTTTGGATTCTTCTCAAAGATGTTCAACGATCGAACGACCGTCGACGCTTGTGGGGTGAGCGTCCAGCTGAGCTTTAAGAGTGCGTCGTCGCGGAATGATTTCTCGTTGAAGGCCGCGACGACGTCGCGGTTGAAGGCGGCCATCGCGCGGGCGTCGTCGGAATCGGCGTACGTATTCGTCAGCGTCTCGCGGGGCCACAGTTTGAATCTCTTGCCGACGTTCGCGTCCTCGAACACGACGATCGCGCGATGATTGACGTCGACGTAATCTTTCCCGAGCTGCGCGTCGTACAGCGCCGCGCGCGCGTCTCCTGGATACGGCGCGAGCATGTCTCCGAAGATTTCCGTCGCCGCCGTCGCCAAGCGCTCCACCGCGCTCTCGCTCGGATCGCCGTAAAAGTGACTCAACTCCACGATCACCACCTCCGAAGGTTGTTCCACCAGAAACACTTTCACTTCCTCCAAGATTTCATCCACCGCCTGTCCCTCGAGCGCGTGGTGGGTCCGCCAGACGCCCTCGTCGCCGTCCCAACCGCTTCGCAAGTCGACGTACCGCGCCCCCAGTCGCAACTGCGCGCCCACGCGCGCGGACTGCGCGCGCGCCCACCGACGCACGAGTTGATCCGCGGGCACCCCGATCGATTCGGCGAGCCGGACGGCGTCGTCGACCCAGCGCGGAAGCTGTCCCGCGCGTCCCGGTTGGAGCTTTGGACTCAGGTACTGCGTCGCGCTGTCGTGCGAGCCGGGAAGCGTGAGCGCGCCGAGCGCGCGATCGCGCGTGGCGTTCATCCACGACGCCGGGTCGAACTCGAGGCCGAGCGCGGCGCGCGGGAGGACGAGGGCGAGGACGAGGACGAGGACGCGCATCGCGCGCGAGGCGGCGTGTGGCGAATACGACTATAAATACACGCGATGGGCTACTCGCGCGCGCGAGGCGCGTCGACGTCGACGTCCATCGACGCGTCGTCGAGGAGTCGGTGGACGTACGCCGCGACCGGGTCGACGACGTCTGGGGGCAAGAGGCGTCGCGCTCGATCGACGACGCCGGCGGCGAGCGCGAGCATCTCCGGCGAAGGTTTGCACGTCATCGCGATCACCTCCGCGAGCTCGAGGTTGACGCGCGCGAATTCACGCGCGCGAGACTTGTGCGTGGTCTCGGCTTGGTCATCCTCGCCGTCGTCGTCTGCGAGCGATGATTCGTTGCCGGCTAAATCCGTCGCTCGCTGGATGAGTTCGTGCGCGAGCTCGGTGGCTTCTTCCACGTACGCCTCCTCGCCGGCGAATAGCACGTCGTTGGACTGTAAGCCGTCGATTTTAAAGGGTATCGTCTCTTGCGCCATGGCAGTGATCATGGGGATCAACGAGACGTACGCGCGAACTTCGTCGGCGCTCGACGGCTCCCAATCGAAATCCTCCACGACTTTCATCAACCCGCGGAAGACCAAGAATGCTCCTTTTTCTAAATTCCCTGGCTGTACCACGAGAAGAGCACTGCATCGCCGAACGAAATCTAGCATCTCAGCGCCGGCGCGATCGGTGGGAAGATCGATCCATCCGCCCACGGCGGTTTCGCCGCCGCTCTCTTGCGCATCCGTCACCGCGCTGCGAATCAGACCATCCACTTGCTGAATCAATCCGTGCACGATCGCCGCTTGCGCGGTGAGCATGAACAGTTGTAGGCGAACATTGACTCCACGCACACTGGGTATCGTGATTTGACAGTACGCCGTGCAGGCGTTGACGAAGGCTTTCGTCTTGTTCGTGTGTTCGACGCCCACGCGCTCGTACACACTCGTCATCAGAGAAATCGCGTGGTATACTAAAATTTCTTGCGCCATGTCCAAGTTTGCGAACGCGCTTCGAGCGGTGACAAGGAAGTTCAAGTGCGCCTCGAAGTCACCGGCAAAGCTGACGTTGTTGATGAAGTCCACGACCAAGCTTTCAGCTTCGGCGCGCGATTCTTCCGAGCTCATGCCGTCGATATCGTCGTGTACCGTTCTCGCGGCTTCTAGCAGGGTGTGCAAACACATGGGATCCGAGATGGATCCAGCGCTCGACCCACACTTCAGAAGAGCGGCGCTAAATTTCACCTTGGCTTCACCGCCTAATATTTCGCCGAGGTACACGTACCACTTCAAGGAGACGAGGTAATCGACGTCGCGAAATTGATCGGTGACGACGCGTAACGCCCGCTCAACGCAGCGCATCGCCTCGGCGGGTAATTCGGCCGATTTCGTCGGCTCGCGCTCTTTAGCTTGGGCTAAGTGTGCGTGCACGTGTCTCGCAACGTCCTTCATCAACGTCTCAAGTTCACCTTGCGCGAGATACTTGATGACGTAGAGCAAAAACCGCTCGGCGACGCGCAAATACGGTTCCACGTGAGTCCATTTCTGCACGACGCGCCAAACGTCGCCTAATATCGCCAACCGATCGCCTTCGTTTGGCGCGATGACATCAAACTTATCGACGAGGGTTCGATAGCAATCAGCCATGGCGTCCCTATGCTCGAGTGAATCTTCATCCGTGGACGTCGCGCCCACGAGCGCGACGAGCTTGAGGGCGTTTTCGCGAACGACCGTCGGCGACAAGGAGCGAAACACGGCGCGAAGGAACGGCACTGGCGGAGTTTCACCGCCCATATACAGCACTTTATGCAGCAGCGACGGGTTGGGGTTCGTCGCGCAACACTCGATTAGCCACTCCATGGCGGGATCCATGAGTTCCGAGTACTCGGTTCGGCGCAAGCCGAGCCGGAAAATGTAAGCTGTCGCTGGGTCCTCGTCAGCGGTCTCGTCGAGCACGTTCACGTAGGACGGCATGAACTCTTTCAATATTTCCAACGTCATCGCGCTGTCTTCGGTCTCGCAGCCGTACGCCAGGGCGCACTTTGCGATGTACATGCGAACGTACGCCGCCGCGAGCGGATCCGCCACTCCGCGAGACATCTTCATCAGTCGTCGTATTTGCACCGTCGGCGGCTCGTCTTGAATGAATCTATAGCACTTAAATAGCGCGAGCTCCATGTAAATCCGCGGCACGATGTCCCGGATGGTGGCGATTTTGTAAAACCAATTTCTGCACGTATTCTTCGCCACCGTTCTCACGCGCGACGCCTTAAAGTCCTCCGGCAACGCCTTCGTCCCCCCCTCCGACGTCGACTCCTCGGATTTCCGCAATATCCGATCGTACACCAACCGACCCACGGTCTCGATCACCTCCGTCACCAGCACGAACAGCACTGGATAAAACTTCCCGACCTTTGTGTCGCCCAACAGTTTCGCCACCTTGACGCACAATTTCAGCGCGTTCACCCGATCCTCCGCCAACCACGCGTTCGCGATGTCCTCGTTCAGCCTGTGCAACCGCGTCACGTACTCTTGCTGCGATATCCTGTGCGTCTGCGCGTTCGCGCCCGTCGCCGTGTTCTCCAACTCCGCCAATCGCGCCTCCACGCCCGCGCTCCCCTTCGCCTTCGTCGATATGATCTCAAACGCCATCGACACCTGTATCGTCCCTCGTCCGCTGTGTCTCTCGTGCACGTCCCGTTTCTTCGCCATCCACCGCTCGACGACGCCCCGCTCGCCGCGCGTCGTCGTCGTCGCCTCGCGTCGTTCGCGTCCGCCGTCGTCGCTCGAGCGCGCCGAATCCGAATCCGAATCCGAATCCTCCGCGCCCGCGTCGCGCATGATCGCCCGCACCGGGTCGCGCTCGTACGTCGTCGTCGTCGTCGTCGTCGTCGTCGCCGTCGTCGTCGTCGTCGCGTCGTCGCGCGCGCGCAATCGCGCGGCGATTCGATCGCGAACGAACGCGTGCGCGGCCGCGCTCGACGCCATCGCGCGCGCGTCGTCCGTCGCGCCGACGGCGCGACGCGCGAACTCGCGCGCGAACGCGCCGTCCGCGCGGGCGTCGCGTCGGAGATCCATCGCGCGCGGCGTCGCGCGATGCCGATCGACGACGACGACGACTGACCGGCGCCGGCAGAGCGCGACGCGACGCGCGCGACGCGAGCGAGCGCTCCGGACGCGAGCGAGCGCGCGAGCGCTCCGGACGCCGCGCCCGCGACATGCTCGCCGCGCGCGCGCTGCACACGGCGCGATGGTGCGCGACGCACGCGCCGACGACGTCATCGCGATTCGCGTCGAGCGCGCGCGCGAACGGCGCGCGCGCGACGACGCTCTGCGCGCCGCGCGGACGAGACGCGCGACGCGCGGGACCGGGTCGACGTCGCGCGCGTCGCGGGCGGGACGCGCGGCGATGGAACGACGCGCGAGGGTTCGCGCGCGGCGCGAGGGGCGACGACGAGGACGAGGACGACGAAGAGGCGGACGACGCGTCGGGGTCGTTCGACGAGAGCGCGCCGAGGGATTGGGCGGGAAAGGTGCGGTGGATGCCGGTGATGGACGTGCGAAGGGAGACGGAGGAATCGCCGACGCTCGCGGAGGGAGAGCTGGTGATGCCGATGTTTCCGCTCGGGAGTCACGTGTATCTGCCGGACACGGAACACGTGCTGAATATCTTTGAACCGAGGTATCGAAGCATGTACAACGAGATTCTGTTCAACGGCTCGCGGAGATTCGTGGTGCCGATGTGCGCGCCGAACGAGCCGGGGAAGTTCGCGTCCGTCGCGGCGGTGTTTTACCTGGACGATTTGAAGGAGGTGAGCGAGCAGACCAACGACCAGGTGAAATTCGTGTGCTCGCACACCGTCATCGAGCGCGTGCGAGTGGTGCGGTCGCTGAACGATCGCGTGTGGGGCGATCGCAGCTCGTTCTTGAAGGTTGTCACGGAAAAGTTCGAAGATTGCGACTTGGACGACGATTTCACGAACAAGGAGACGGCGCTCGAGGAGCGATTCCGCGCGCTCATCGACATGCAAGAAAAAGTGGACGAGCCTATTCGATTCACCAAAGACGTCGAGCTCGCGGCGCCCATCAGCGCCAAGCGCGGAAAGATGGGATTCTGGCGCTTGGTCAACCTGTGGCAAAGCTTGCTGCAAAGCCGCGTGACGCATCGCGAGAACGAATTGCAAGCGGGGATTCAGAAAATGTTGCGCAAGTTTCTCGAAGACTCGGGCGTCGACTTATCCGACGGCCGCCAACTGCAATTATCTTTCGAGAGCATTCCGGCCGATATCAGAGCTGAGATTCAGCGCATGAACGAACAATACGGCGAAGAACGCGTCGAGCTGTTGAACTCAGCCATCTACCCGTTCCAATATCTGGTCCAGATGGACTCGCACGCGGAGCGCTTGGATTACTTCGGCGAACTCGTATCCGAAGAAGAGAAGCGCCTGGCGGCCAAGAACACCCTGCGCGCGATGTTCGAATCCACAGAGTGAGTAAACGACAATTCTTTCTTTTGAAATTACAATTCCTTCTTCCCTCGCGCGACGTCACCACGTCGCCATTCCAGGAATAGCGTACGAAAGCCTCGTGACTCCTTTCTTCACGCGCACGCCCGTCATCTTAAAATCCTGAATCTCCGACATCCTCGCGACGTGCGTCCCCCCACAAGGACACCCTGGAGTATCCGGCACGATCGTCACGATCCTCGGCGTCATATCCGGCGCGATGAACGCCGGCAGCTCTCCCCCGCACGCCGCCTTCGCCTCGTCGTACGTCATCTCCGCCGCCGCCGACGCCCCGTCTTCCGCGATCAACTTCGCCATCTCCGCGTTCAATCGCGCCATCAGCGCGTTCGCGTCCGCCAACTCGTGCTCCGGGTCGACTTTCCCTTTATACTCCACGTACGCCAGCGCCGGTTCGTGGACCCCCTTCGTCGGCGTCAGCGTCGTCGGCGGCAACCCCGCGCGAATCATCGCCGCGTCCAGCGCGTGTCCCGCGGAGTGTATCCTCGCGTGCAGCACGCGCTTCGCGCCGTCGATCGTCACTCGGCACGCATCGCCGACCTCGAACGGCGGCTTCGTCCTTCCCGCGTGCGCCACCTCGCCCGTCTCGCGCCGCGTCGTCGCCGCGTCGAACGCCCACGCGCGCCCGCACGCGCCGACGACCCGTCCCGAGTCGCTCGGTTGCCCGCCTCCGGCCGGGTGCGCGATCGTGGACGCCAGCGTCATCTCGTGTCCGCCGTCGTCGCGCGTCGCGACGCGCGTCACCGTCGTCTCGCGCTCGAACGCGTACGTCCCGCCCGCGTCCGCGTCCGCGTCCGCGAGCGCCGTCGCCGTCGCGCGCGCGGTCGCGCGCATCGTCGACGCGCGCGACGGTCGCGCGCGTCGCGGCGCGACGCTCGTTCGCGCGACGTCGACGCGCGCGACGCGCGGCGGCGCCGGCGCCATGCAGTGCCGCCGTCGGCCCGGTCGCGCGTCACTCCGCGACGGCGCGTCGACGCGGATTCGCGACGCGCGACATGGCGCGCGACGACGCGACGCTCGCGCGACGCGTCGAGGCGCACGATTTCGCGGACACCGGGCGCGGGCAGCGCGTGCGGCGCGATTGCGCGCGAGGGGAGGTGCTGCTGGAGATTCCGCTCGAGCGCGGGTTCACGCTCGCGGCGGCGCTTGAGGACGACGCGGTGAAGCGCGTCGCGTCGTGCTGCGCGCGACACGACGATGTCGTCGCGCTGCACGTGTGCGCGGAGCGGTTCAGGGGTGAAAAGGCGACGCGAGCGGCGCACGTGGCGACGCTGCCGCGAAGCTTCGACACGGCGTTCTTCTGGAGCGAGGAAGAGCTGCGAGAGCTGACGGGAACGACGTGCCTGAGGGAGACGATGAATCTGAGGGAGGAGACGAAAAATGATTACGAGACGCTGACGAAAAAAATGGAGGCGATCGGGGAGGGGGGGTGGATGCGCGAACACGAGGTCGATTACGAGCGATACGCGTGGGCGAGGTCGAATTTATGGTCGAGGCAGTGCGATTTGTTGATGCCGGACGGGAAGCGGACTCGGGCGATGGTGCCGACGTTTGATATTTTTAATCACAGCGCGAAGGCGCCGTTGGGGAAGACGCACAAGCTTAACGCGGAGAAGAACTGCGTCACGGTGTACGCCGCGGACGACTACAAGGCGGGCGAGCAAGCGTTTATTTCCTACGGCAGTGGTGAGGCGGCGAATTCAAAGCTTTTGACGTGGTATGGGTTTTGCATCGATGACAACCCTTACGAGGAGTTAGACGTGACCCTCACGATTACGGTCGATAAGCTCAGAAAGACGGTGTTGGAGACCGCGCTTCGAGCGAGCGCGGTGGCGTATCTGCAAGACATCGACGCTCGGTGGCGCGAGAGCGGCGATTACGCCGAACCGTATTTGCCCATGCTGTACCAGCAACTGTATACGCCCAGTGCGGAAGAATTAGAAGTAGAAAAATCGACCGCGGAGTTCATCGTCAAGCACACCGTGCCCGAGCGCGAGCCGTTGCCGCCGCCGCTGCGCATGATGGCGCGCGTGCAGCAGCTCGGCGACGAGGAGTTAGCGGATCCAGAGGTGCGCAAGGCGATCATGGCTAGTGCAAACGACAAAACCGGCAACACGTACATATCCAAGGCGAACGAAATGGCCGCGTTGGCGTCGCTCAAGCTGATCTTCCAAGACGTGTGCGAAGGCTTCACCGTCGGCGACGCCGAGAGCGACGCCACCGAATTGGCAAAACCGTTCGCGGACGTGCCTTACAAGCGACGTTTAGCTCTTCTCGTGCGTTCTGGTGAACGGAGAATCGCGACAAAAGCGTTTGCGGAGTCATCGGTGAGATTAGACGCCGTTGTTCGCGATGTGACGCGCACCGCGGTGACGCGGAAAGAGGGCTTGTGCGAAGATCCAAAGTGCGTCACGTGCAAAAGTCATGGCTGTCGTTGGTTACATGAGCTCCGAAAGCGCCGGCCTAAAGTGGAAGCCATGCTCCCAACAGTTGCTCGTTATGCTCGACAGATCGAGGACGCGCTGCCTGTCGCGGCGCACATACAGACGATCAACTTGGCGTACCTGTGGTTGATGGGTCACACCGAAGATGACGTCGCGAATCGCGCGGCGACGAACGCGCAGACGTGGCCGTTTGACACCATACCCACGTGCGATGCATCCGCGTATGCCGACCTTGAACGCATGGCAGACTTGGAGATAGATGGCAGCGCCGGAGAGGAGCACCCGCACAACGGTAAAGAGGGCGAGATGCTCCTTCCGGGTGTGTACACGTGCAAGGTTAAGCAGTGGGGCGCGTGGTTGCTCTCGCAGTGGGCGACGTGCGGTATCTTAGATATCACCGATCTTAACTCCATTGGCGCCGAGGCCGCGGCGCTCAAGCGTCGCCACGCTTGCAGCGTCCCCACGTCGATCGCGCTCGATTTCTTGGCCGAGTGCGCGCCGCTCGTCGAAGTTGGCGCCGGCGGCGGATTGTGGGCTCGTCGGCTTGCCGAGCGAGGCGTCGATATCATCGCGTACGACACGCCGACGTTCGACGAAGAGTACCAAGACGGCGGCGCTGCGAAAATTGGCGCCTCGAAGCTCACCGAAGTGAATTGGTTCGACGGAATACGTAAAGGCGGTCCCGAAAGTGCGGCCAAGCACGCCGACAGAGCGCTCCTGCTCTCCTGGATCGACATCGCGGGCGAAGGCGACTACGCCACCGCCACGCTCGACAACTACACCGGCGACACCATCATCACGATTGGCGAATGGCGAGATCACACATTTGGCGATTACGCCCCCGGAACCACCGCCACGGGCATGAGTTTTTCCCGAGAATTCCAACGCGAGCTCGAAGCCGCCTTCGACCGCGACGAGACGCTTCCGTGCGCCAACTGGCCCATGTTCGACTCCGTCTTAATTCGCTGGCGCCGTCGCGCGCCACCGTCCTAGAGATTCATGTCGTATCATATCAGTCGACGAGCCTTCGTCCCGTTCGCGCGCGCCTCGTCTGAGTCTCTCGCGCGCCTCGCCTGCGTCTGGAAAAGTTAGTTAGGGTAAAACCCGGGAGTGCGGCGCGTCCCGCACAGCCCGCCGCCCTCGACCGCGCGCCGCCCTCGACCGCGCGCGCCGCCGATGACGACGTTCACCGCGGTGACGGTCGCTTCGCCCGCGCCCGCGCGCGTCGGCATCTCGCGTCCCTCGCGTCGCTCGCGTCGGTTCGCGCGCCGCCGTTCGCTCGGGGATGACGAAAAGATGTTCGTCCCCGCGGGCGCGTTCGGAGGCGTGTCGCCCGAGCGCAGAGCGAGCGAGCTCATGAACGCGATGTTGACGTACGTGTCGGCGTGGATCGTGATCTCGCAGCTCGAAAACGTGGCGCCGCGTCGGTCGGTCGCGGGCGAGGACGCCGGCGAGGACGGCGAAGGAGAAGCGAGACGAGTGACGACGTCGCACGAGTTTTTGCTCGACTATCTCGAGGCGAATCCCGTGCGCGACGGCGAACAGTGGTTGATCGCGCTGACGCGAGTGAATCCGACGCTGGCGGAGCGGATCATGGCAGTTCGTCGCGCGTACGCGGAGGAGGATTTCGAGTGGCACAACGTCGCCAAGTTGACGTCCGAATCCATCGCGGCGGGGAACGAGCGCGCGATGCGCGAGTGGCTCAAATCTGCCGTCCCACAGAGCGCCTGAGACGCAGTCACTCATCGGCGCGAGGCGTGCGTCTTTTTGTATTTTTCGCGTCAACGCTCGGTGCGGCCTCGCGACGGTCTTCTATTGTATTCTTTTGTCCGCATTCGTCCTCGTCCTCGCGAAGACGACATTCATTTGTACAAACAATCAACAATTGTCAATGTTTCATTATAAAATTTTGTTTCATAATCGCGGTACGTGCGCTCGCACTTCTACGCTTTCGCCTCACTTTGTGGCTCCCCGCCGCAATCCTCTAATTCGTCATGCTCGCCGGTACGATCAACACGCACGCGCGCCCTGCCTTATCGCGCTCGCTCGCGAGCATCGAGTCAAAGTCTCGAGTGCGTCTGGTGCGCGTCACGCGCGAACCGCGCGCCGTCAAGGGCGCGCGCGCCACGATTGTGCTCGCGGCGTCCTCGTCAGCGCCGGCGCCGCGACGGTCCGTCATCGCCCACGCCGTCTCGCGCCGACCGACGGTGATGTACATCACGAAACTCAAAGATGCCGCGCTGAGCGTGCAGTTCTTGGCGCTGAGCGCGTTCACCGTGCTCGCGTACACCATCGTCGCGGCGACGAATTACGAGCTCTTCGCGAAAATCATGCCGACGCTCGTCAACGCCGGCATGACCGCATCGAATTGGCCCATCTTCAAGGCTTGGATCATCACCGCTCAGCTCGGTTGGTTCGCCGGTAAGATCACCGCCGTTCGCGGCGGCGCCTCGCAGGTGAAGAAATTTTGCGCGTTGAACGTCTTCCCGATGCTGTACTTGGTCGCGACTGCATTCGGCGTCGGCGCCTGGGACGCCCCGGTCTGGGCCGTCTTCACCGCGGCGTACGCGTACTTTGGATACGTCGAAAAGTGATGGCGATCGCGGTGATCCCGATCGACCGATTCCGACTCGCGTCGCGCCCTCCCTGGTCCGCGGTCCGTCGCGCCCTCTCCGCGCAGCTGTTGTATGCTATTTCAGTGTAAAGCCATTTTCGCCACGGCGCGAGTAATCCGCCTCTGGTCGTCGACGTTATCGTCACTCTCACGCACACACACAACTCCATCGGTACGCCTCGCGCGTCGAAACGATCGCTTAAAATATCTCTCGCCCATCCGCGCCCCCCCGCCGTGGTCGCGTCGCGCGCGCGCGCGTCGAGCCCGCGCGATGCGCGCCGCCGCGCCGCGCGGGTTCGCGCCGCCTCGACGCATTCGCGCGTCGTCGTCGCGCGCGCGCGCGCGACGACGACGCGGTGACGCGCAAACGACGGCGAAGAATACATCGCGGCGCCGTCGCGCGCGGGAGGGACGGAGACGCGCGCGACGCGTCAACGGGACGGTCGTTTGACCGCGCCGTCCCGGAGACCATCTTTCGGGTTTGTGGATAACACCGCCGGGACGCGACGACGACCGAGACGCGGAGACTGACGTTGAAACGCGCGCGCGAACGAACGAATGATAGAAATGTCTGAAGGCAAGGAACATCTTTCCATCGTGATCTGCGGTCACGTCGATTCCGGTAAGTCGACGACGACCGGTCGCTTGTTATTCGAGCTCGGGGGTATCCCGGAGCGCGAACTCGAAAAGCTTCGCGCCGAAGCCGATGCGCTCGGTAAGTCTTCTTTCGCGTTCGCGTTCTACATGGATCGCCAAAAGGAAGAGCGTGAGCGTGGTGTGACGATTTCTTGCACGACCAAGGAATTCTTCACGGACAAGTGGCACTACACCATCATCGACGCCCCGGGTCACCGCGATTTCATCAAGAACATGATTTCCGGCGCGGCGCAAGCCGATGTGGCGCTTCTCATGGTGCCGGCGGACGGTAACTTCACGGTCGCCATCCAAAAGGGTAACCACAAGGCTGGTGAAGTCCAAGGCCAAACGCGCCAGCACGCGCGTCTTCTCAACTTGCTCGGCGTCAAGCAGCTCATTTGCGGCATCAACAAGATGGATTGCGACATGGCTGGCTACAAGCAAGAGCGTTACGAAGAAATTCGCAACGAAATGAAGAACATGTTGATCAAGGTCGGCTGGAAGAAGGATTACGTCGAGAAGAGCGTCCCGGTCCTCCCGATCTCTGGCTGGAACGGCGACAACTTGTTGTCCAAGTCCGCGAAGATGCCGTGGTGGAACGGCGTCGACGTCGAAGACTACATGGGCGGCGGCAAGAAGTTCCACATCGACTGCCTCCTCAACGTCCTCAACGACATGGTCGACAAGCCGGACCGCAACACGGAAGCCGCCATGCGCCTTCCGATTTCCGGTGTCTACAAGATCAAGGGTGTCGGTGATGTCCTCGCCGGTCGCGTCGAGCAAGGTCTCGTCAAGCCGGGTGAAGACGTCGTCTTCCTCCCGACCCACACCTCCTCCAACCCGTGCGGTGGTAAGGTGTTCACCGTCGAAATGCACCACAAGCGCGTCGAAGCCGCCGCGCCGGGTGACAACGTCGGTATGAACATCAAGGGTCTCGACAAGCTCAACATGCCGCGCACCGGTGACGTGATGATCTACAAGAAGGACACCTCCCTCGCCCCGTGCAAGGAGTTCACCGCGCAAATCCAAACCTTGGACATTCCGGGTGAACTCAAGGCGGGCTACAGCCCCATCGGTTTCGTCCGATGCGGCCGCTCCGCGTGCAAGTTGACCGCGCTCAACTTCAAGGTTGGCAAGGAAACCGGCGGTAAGAAGCTCGAGTCCCCGATGTCGTTGAAGTCCAACGAAGTCGCCGAGTGCGTCTTCGAGCCGGTCCACCCGCTCGTCGTCGACTCCTTCAAGAAGTGCGAAGGTCTTTCCCGCATCGCTTTCTTGGACGGTAACACCGCCGTCATGTTGGGTAAGATCACCAAGGTTGAGTACAAGGCCATCTAA
>Ga0255763_1000823_pt1 | contig 33657 bp, 27 predicted proteins | sample 041ome_2_FD_179963 | JGI IMG/M metagenome (GOLD analysis project Ga0255763, IMG submission 179963) | Coastal salt marsh microbial communities from the Groves Creek Marsh, Skidaway Island, Georgia - 041406US metaG (version 2) | ecosystem: Environmental > Aquatic > Marine > Intertidal zone > Salt...
CTATGCTTATGTCACTCTCAATGTCGGTCAGGAATACACCGAGGAATTGCGCGGAGAATTAAAACAGCAGGTACGCACGGTCATCGGACCGATTGCCACACCTGATGTGATCCATTGGGCACCCGCCTTGCCCAAGACAAGGTCGGGCAAGATTATGCGCCGGATTTTGCGCAAGATTGCCACAAATGAGACCGACCAGATTGGAGATACCTCAACGCTGGCGGATCCGGCGGTTGTCGACAATCTTATCGCCAACCGGTGAATAAGATTTTCGCTTGGCGCTCGCCAAGGGGTATTCTTTTAGGCAAATAATTATTCCGAAGATGAAAATTTATTTAAACGGCGAGTTTGTGGAGAAGGAAGATGCGAAGATTTCGGTCTTCGATCATGGATTGCTTTATGGGGATGGTGTTTTTGAGGGAATTCGGCTGTATGACGGGTGCGTTTACAAATTGGATGAGCACCTGGAGCGGTTGGAGCATTCCGCCAAGGCCATTCTTTTGGATATGCCGATGAGCCGGGCTGAATTTGCCGAGGCAGTGTGCGAGACTTGCCGGCAAAATAATTTAAAAAATGGGTATATCAGGCTGATTGTCACCCGTGGACCGGGCCATCTTGGGCTCAATCCGGACGGATGCGGTCCGCAGAGTGTGATCATAATCGCAGACAACATCCAACTCTATCCTGAGGAGCTTTACGAAAATGGATTGAAGATCATTTCTGTACCGACCCGACGGATCAATGCTGCGGCTCTGCCACCAGCAGTGAAAAGTCTCAATTATTTAAACAACATACTGGCCAAGATTGAGGCCAAACGGGTTGGGTTCCTTGAGGCGTTGATGCTCAACGATAAAGGTGAAATTGCGGAATGTACCGGGGATAATGTATTTATTATTCGTAAGGGTGTGCTTTACACCCCTCCCCTTGATGCCGGTTCTTTGCGTGGTATTACCCGGGCGGCGGCGATGGAAATCGCTGAGCAAATGGGGATTCCTGTAAAAGAACAGGCCCTGACCCGATACGATTTGTGGATTGCGGACGAGTGTTTTCTTACCGGTACAGCCGCGGAGGTGATTCCCTGTGTGGAAGTGGATCACCGGCCCATTGGGGATGGGAAACCTGGGGAGTTGACCCGAAAATTAATTGGGCGGTTCCGGGAGAGTGTGAAAACGGATGGTGTGAGTTTAGGCGGGTCGGATTGAGCAGAAAAAATTCAAAGTTTTTTACATCTGTCCAATTGGCATGTCATCTGCGTTGTAATTTTGGTGCACGCAAGGTATATTAATGATTAAATTTAATTGGTAATTTTATGAAATGTCATCATTGTGAAAACCAAGCCACGGTGCATTTAACACAAATCATTAATGGTCAAATGCATAAAATGGATTTGTGCGAGTCTTGTGCTCAGGAAAAGGGCGTAACCAACCCCGACAATTTATCCATTAGCAACTTGCTTGATCATGGGGTGATTGAGGCGGAGAAATCTGTGCAGGGGATGACCTGCGAAAGTTGTGGGACTTCTCATCAGGATTTTAAGAAGGGCGGTCGTCTGGGTTGTCAGGCTTGCTACCATGTTTTTCGTCCCGTCCTAGAACCACTGCTGGATGGCATGCATGCGGGGATCGAACATGCCGGAAAAGTACCGGACCGGTATGCCGGAGAAGCGGTGCCAGAGGTGGAAGAAGAGGAGCAAGGTCCAACCATTGAAGAGCAGTGTCAGGAAATCAAAAAAGAACTGCATGAAGCTGTGGAAGCTGAGAATTATGAAAAAGCTGCCGAACTTCGGGATTTGCTCAAAAAACTAGAAAACGAATCGGCATCGCTAACTTAGGTAAAATCTCAATCTTATGTTTCACGATCTCTTCTCATCCAAAAGCAAAAGCAAGGCAGCTAAACCCACGCCAATTGCTTTGAGCACCCGGGTGCGTCTGGCCAGAAATATCAGCCGTTATCCTTTCCCTGGTCGTGCGGAATCGGATCAGAAGAAAAAAGTTCTGAAATTATGCATCAGTGCCTTGAATGGTGTGGATGAATTGAAGAACGGAACGGTAGTGGAAGTGGATGATTTAAGTGAGCTTGACCGTCAGATCTTAGTGGAGAAACACTTGATCAGTCCTGAACTGTCCCAGGCAGATGAGTCTGGTGGGTTGTTTCTTTCCAATGATCGCTCTTGCAGTGTGATGGTGAATGAGGAGGACCATCTCCGCATTCAGGTGCTTGGAAATGGACTGGATTTTTCATCGGTTTGGGATACGGCGGATTGTCTGGATTCCCACATTGAATCAAAACTGGAATATGCTTTTGATTCCAAGCTCGGCTTCCTGACTGCTTGTCCGACCAATCTGGGTACCGGTCTTCGTGCGTCCGTGATGATGCACCTGCCTGGCTTGGTAATGTCCAAAAATATGGACAAAGTAATTAATGCGGTAAATCTTCTTGGCATTGCGGTGCGTGGATTGTTTGGTGAGGGATCAGATGCTAGCGGAAGTATCTTTCAAATCTCAAACCAGCAGACCCTGGGGGAATCTGAAAAGGCAATTATTCAGCGCCTAAAGACCACCTTGGATAACATTGTGGAGCAGGAGACCATGGCCCGTGAAAAGTTGATGGAGGATGATGGTATGCGTCTGATCGACAAAATCAGCCGTTCCCTGGGGGCTCTTAAATGTTGTTACATGATCCAAAGCTCCGAGGCAATGGATCATTTATCCCTTGTCCGTCTGGCTGCTGATTTCGGAATCATTCCTGAGCGTTTCCGGGCATTGGCGGATCGTATGTTTATCGAAATTCAACCCGGACATGTCCAGCTTAGTGCAGGCAAAGCAATTGAGCCTGGCCAACGGGACCATTTGCGGGCCGAATTTATTCGTAAAGAATTTTCCCGCCTACCTCAAATCAATCTGGATAGCGTCAGTTGACTTTTCTCACCCTCGAACCAAAATAATACAATATGTCTGAACCAATGAGCAATTTTACTCCGCGGGCCCAGCAGGTTCTTGCCTTGGCGAGAAAAGAAGCGGATCGTTTTCATCACAACTACATCGGTACGGAGCACCTTCTGCTAGGGCTGATTAATCTGGGGCAAGGAGTTGCGGTAAATGTTCTGCAAAAGATGGGACTGGACCTCGATACCGTAAGACAAGCGGTTGACGAGCAGGTTGGGTTGGGGCCCGAAGCCAAGCCATCCGGAAATGTACCTTACACTCCACGAGTGAAAAAAGTTTTGGCTCTTGCTGGTAAGGAAGCCAAATCATTGAACCATAGCTATGTGGGAACCGAGCACATCCTGCTTGGACTTCTTCGCGAAGGAGAGGGTGTGGCAGCACGAGTTTTAAAGTCCCTGGATGTCGATGTGGATCGTTGCCGTAATGAAATTTTATCCGAACTGGACCCTAATTTTGCTTCTAATGAAGAAACGGAGTCCTCTGTGGTAGGTGCTGCAGAACCCGAGGAAAAGGGCAAGGATGTAAAAACTCCTGCCCTGAAGGCTTTTGGACGGGATCTTACTGAGCTAGCCCGCAAGGGGGATATTGATCCAGTGATTGGGCGTTCTCAGGAAATCCGTCGGGTTACTCAGGTACTTTGTCGTCGCACTAAAAATAATCCTGTGCTTATTGGAGAGGCAGGGGTTGGCAAAACCGCCATTGTTGAGGGGCTTGCCCAGCAAATCGCCGCAGGATTAGTCCCTGAAAATTTAATTGATAAACGGGTAGTTACTCTCGACCTCGCCCTTATGGTTGCGGGCACCAAATACCGTGGTCAGTTCGAAGAACGTATCAAGGCGGTGATGGATGAGCTTAGGAAAACCAAGAATGTTATCATATTTATCGATGAGTTGCATACCATTGTGGGTGCCGGTGCTGCGGAGGGTGCAATGGATGCGTCCAATATTTTTAAGCCTGCATTGAGTCGCGGAGAGTTGCAGTGTATTGGTGCGACCACCTTAGCAGAGTATCGCAAATACATTGAAAAAGACTCCGCTTTGGATCGTAGGTTCCAATCCGTTAAGGTGGATGCCCCATCGATTGAGGACACCATTAAGATTTTGAAAGGGATTCGTCCCAAGTACGAGGATCACCACAATGTTAATTACACGGATAAATCATTGGAAGCAGCGGCTAAGCTGACAGAAAGATATGTAACCGGTAAGTTCCTGCCGGATAAAGCCATTGACGCGATTGATGAAGCAGGTGCCAGATCTCGGATGGAGTCGATGAAGCGGCCCCAGGAAATTGAGGATTTATCCGAGGAAATCAAGGAAGTTTGTGCTCTCAAAGAGTCAGCTATTTCTGACCAGAATTTTGAGGAAGCTGCTGAAGCTCGTGACAAGGAAAAGAAATTGCGTGCCAAGCGCGAGCGTGTGCTGGAGACCTGGAAAAAGAGCCGAGAGCAGAACCGTGCGGAGGTGAATGAAGATGACATGCTCCAAGTGGTGGCGGACTGGACAGGCATTCCTCTTAACCGGATGGAGTCCAAGGAGACCAAGAAGCTCATGCAATTGGAATCCGATCTTCGTGAGCATGTAATCGGGCAGGATTTTGCCACCGAAGTAGTGGCTAAAGCATTGCGGCGATCCAGAGCCGATCTCAAAGACCCCAAGCGTCCGATAGGTTCTTTCATGTTTTTGGGGCCAACCGGAGTGGGAAAAACTCACTTAGCCAAGGTATTGGCCGAGCGTATATTTGGGGAGCAGGATGCATTGATTCAGATCGATATGTCCGAATACATGGAAAAACATGCTGTTTCCCGCATGATTGGTTCTCCTCCAGGCTATGTCGGGCATGATGAAGGCGGTCAGTTAACAGAAGCTATCCGCAGAAAACCATATTCAGTCATTCTCTTTGATGAAATTGAGAAAGCGCATCCGGACGTTGCTCAAATTTTACTCCAGATCTTGGAAGATGGCAGATTGACCGACAGCCTCGGCAGGAAAGTGGATTTCAGAAATACCATCCTGATTATGACCTCCAATGTGGGAGCCGAAATCCTGCAACGCAATACATCTCTTGGATTTTCCGTGGGGGATGCGGAGCAAGACTTCGAAAAAATCAAAGACAAGATTATGGATGAGGCAAAAAAGGTGTTTAAACCTGAGTTTCTCAACCGCTTGACCGAGATTGTTATTTTCCGCCAATTACTGAAGGAGCAAATGGGTGCGATTGTTGATTTGGAACTGGAGAAAGTTTCTGCACGTCTGAAGGAGCGCAAGCTGAAGCTCGAGGTATCAGACGAAGCCAAAGAATTCCTGATTGAGCATGGGTACGATAATAAACTGGGTGCTCGCCCGTTGCGTCGTGCAGTGGAAAAGTACATCGAGGACAATCTCGCTGAGGCTCTTCTTTCCGGAAATATTCGTAAGGGTAAGCCTGTGCAGGTCCTGCTTCATGATGATGAGAAGATTGGTCTACGATTTGAGCAAAAGAAAAGAAAGTCTTCCACTGAAACCGTTGCTTCCTCTGCCAAGGAGAACGAGGCAGACTCGGAAGAATAGTTCTTTATTTACGCTGTAAAATCTCTTTGAGCTCGTTCTTGCGGGCTTAGTTTGCTATAAGTTAATCTTTTGTATCATGGAAAAGACCCTCATTCTACTCAAACCTGACTGCTTGCAAAACAAGGTAGCAGGTAAAGTCATTTCACGCTTTGAAGAAAAAGGATACGGTATCATTGCCACCCGTATGATTCAATTGGATGATGCTTTGTTGAGTGAGCATTATGCTCATGTGGCCGATCTTCCTTTCTTTCCTGAGATTGCTGAATTTATGAGTTCCCGTCCGGTGCTTGCGATGATTTTGGAAGGTGAAAATATTGTGCAGGGGGTACGCGATCTTCTCGGTCCCACTGACTCCACCACCGCTCCCAAAGGTACCATTCGTGGTGATTTGGGAACAGATCGTATGCGTAATGTGGTGCATGCATCGGACAGCCCGGAAAATGCCCAGATTGAAATTGATCGGTTCTTTTCCGATCAATTGGTTCCTGCGTAAAATATTTTCTCCGGATCTCAATAAGAGCCGAAAATTTATTGCTGGTGTAAAAGGCACACGGCGTGTGTCGCAATTCCCTCCTCACGACCGAGGGAACCAATTTTTTCGTGGGTGGTTGCCTTAATACCTACACAATCCGGTTCAATCTGGAGTAGGGAAGAAAGATTGCTTCGGATTGCGGGTATAAAGTCTTTGAGCTTGGGGCGTTGGGCGATGATGGTCAGGTCTACATTGCCCACAATGAATCCTTTTTCTTTGGTGAGTGAGATTGCTTTTTGCAGAATGAGAGATGAGTCAAGGTCCCGATTGGCTGGGTCATTATCCGGAAAGTAATGACCAATGTCCGGCAGAGCGAGGGCTCCCAGAATAGCATCGGACAGGGCATGGATGAGACAGTCTGCGTCGGAGTGACCAAGCAGTCCCCGATGGTGTGGGATTTCGATACCTCCCAGGATTAATTTTCTGCCTTCGACTAATTGGTGCAGATCAAATCCATGTCCGATACGAATCGATGGTACTTTCATGACTTTAAAAGAAATTCAGCGTAGGAAAAATCATCTGGTGTGGTGATTTTAGGATTGGGATAGCCTGGGTCAAGCATCCCCACTGGGTGTCCAGTCAGTTCGACTGCTGCCATATCATCCGTAAGCAAAACCTTTTGTGATTGTGCCTTGGATAATCCTTCTTCCAACCAGGCCCGGGGAGCTCCTTGTGGAGTTTCCATTAACCAGTGGCGGGAACGATCCAATGTTTTGGTAGGCGAGGGGATGAGGGCATTTTCAGACTGATCTTCGCGAAAACGTAGGGTGTCTTTAAGGGGTCTGGCTATGGTAACCGCACGATCCTTGCTGATCTCAGAGGCCGCCTGAGCAATGGTCTGCGGGCGGATGAAAGGGCGGGCACAATCATGCACCAGGATATGGGTGATTTCATCGGGTAATGCCTGCAGTCCTGCCTGGACCGAATCCTGACGCTCTTTTCCTCCCAGTGTCCAGTAAATATCTGGTTCTCTCAGCTGTCCCTGACTCGTTTGTAGCTGATTAAAGGTTGCTTTGAGACGGGAAAGTTGGGTTTCATCTTTGTAAACGATGACAAATTTTTCCACTCCCTCAGCTTGGAGAAATGCTTGAATACAAAGTGAAAACGCATTGGTTGAGCCGATGGGGTGGAGCAATTTATCTTTGGTCTCGCCGTGCATGCGGCTTCCGCTTCCTCCAGCCAATAGCAGTGCCCCGATCATCATCCGATCAATCTGCAAGTTCCTCTAAAATTGAATCAAGTGCCGCTTTCGGATTCGGGGCGGCAAGGATTGGGCGTCCAATAACAAGAAAGTTAGCTCCTTTTCCTTTCGCTTCTTTCGGGGTCATAATCCTTTTTTGATCCCCGGCATCTGCATTTGCTGGGCGGATGCCTGGCGTGACAAGGGTGGTGGTTGAGGGCAAGGATTGACGAAGGCGGGGAAGTTCCAGCGGGGAACAGACAATTCCCCCAATTCCTTGATCCACCGCAAGGGAAGCGAGGCGAAGCACCTGGTCTTCCACCGGGGAATTAACCCCAATCGATTGCAGTCCTTCTTGGTTTGTGGAGGTGAGCACAGTAACTCCAAGCAGGGTGACTTCTGGCATGGTTTCGCGGGCAAATGTAGCACAGCGGTGTAAAGCTTCTGGACCGGCGCATGCATGGAGGGTAAGTAAGCCAACAGGAAGCTCCGATAGGCTCTCCAGAGCTTTGGCCATAGTGTTGGGAATGTCATGTAATTTAAGATCGAGAAAAACTTTTTTTCCGGAATCCGCAATTTCCCTGACCAAGGAGGGTCCATCCCGCAGATAACTTTGCAGCCCAATCTTGACCCATTTTAAACGGTCCCCGGTTTGATCCAATAGTTGATGAATTTGTTTTCGGTCATCTACATCGAGAGCGAGGATGACTTCAGGAGAATAGTTCGATGTCATGTATGTCTAATAATGAAGAGCCTTAACCTGGAGCCAATTCAATTCTTTTACCTGAACTGAATCACTGCTAATCTGAAGAAGAAATTAATTATTTTCCCGTGTCTGAATTTCTTGAAATAGATGCTCCCGCAAAAATTAACCTTTTCCTGGCCCTAACCGGAAAAAGACAGGATGGGTTTAATCAATTAATCAGTATCATCTCCAAACTTGAACTAAAGGATACCCTCAAAATAAGAAGGTTTGGTCATTCTGAATCACTCAAACTTTCATGTCCCAATTATCCAGAATTGGAGACCACGCAAAATTTGGTGGCTCAGGCAATTGATGCATGGAGGAAAGAATCAGGGGAAAATATGGGATTGGAGGTTGTATTGGAAAAAAAAATCCCGCTGGAAGCCGGTCTGGGAGGGGGAAGTTCTGATGCAGTTGCTGCATTGCTTGGAGTGAATTCCCTTTCGTGCGATCCATTGAGTGATCAGAAATTACTCGCGATTGCCGCAAAAATTGGCTCAGATTGCCCGGTCTTTTTGCAGCCTGGAATATGTCTGGTCGAGGGTAGGGGAGAGTTGGTTGCCCCGTTAAATATGCCTGGGACATGTAATCAGGAAATTTTATTATTTCGTCCGCCTCTGGGACATCCAACTGGGCAAATTTTTCAGATCTTTGAAAAAATAGGGAAGTATTCTGAGGAGGAAAATGCCAGAAAAAAAATTAAGCTTTGGCAGAGTGGAGAAACTGCTTTGCAGGATTTTGTTTACAATGATTTGGAGCAGGCGGTGTTTTCTAAGTATCTTTATTTTTCTCCCCTGTATGAAGAGATCAGGAATCAATTTGGTCTCTACACCATGCTCAGTGGCAGTGGTTCAGCATCTTTTTCATTGCTTCCTCAGGATTTCGACAGGGAGGAAGATTTGAGAGCCATGATTATAGATTTTTTAGGGGAAGAGGTTTGGTTTTCTAGGACCCGGTTACATTCCTGACTCAATACGATTGCTTTATTTTGGTTTCAATAATCTCAGATTCGTTCATGATTGAAGGGTTGTTTAGATTTTTCCGAAATGAGTTCCGTTGATAAAAGATCGAAAGAGTTGATGCTTTTTGGTATTCCCGCATCTCCGGGAATCGCCCATGGACCCGTTTTCCGTTTTCTTCATCAAGCTGTAGAAGTTCTCAGTTATCAGGTGGAAGCATCTGCCCAAGAGGAAGAGATTTCCAGGTTTATGAATGCCCTGGAGCAGACCAAGGATCAGGTACGTCAAATAAGAGATGATGTAGCAAAAAACCTTGGAGAAAAAGAAGCAGGAATTTTTGATGCACACATGTTGGTGCTGGAGGATAAGGCCCTGATTGATGATGTCTGCAAGGAGGTCAAGGAAACGGGTGATAATGTGGAGCAATGTGTCTTCCGGGTCACCGAGAAATACCAGTCCTTCTTTGAGCAGTTGGAAGACCAGTATCTGAGGGAGCGTGCCTCGGACCTACGGGATATTTCCAGCAGGCTACTAAGAAACCTGGCTGGAGCCACTTCTTCAGGGACTGCATTTCTGGAACAGCCCAAAATTTTAGTTTCGGAAGATCTGACCCCCTCGGACACAGCTTCGCTGGATCGTAGTAAGATTCTTGGAATTGCCACAAATTCTGGTGGGCAAACCAGTCATGCCGTGATCATGGCCCGTGCCAGTGGAGTGCCAGCTGTGGTGGGGTTACGTAGATTAACCGAAGATCTCGAAGATGGAGATGAGATTCTCATAGATGGTTTTGAGGGTGTTGTTATTATCAACCCTTCGGAAACTACTCTTTATAGGTATGGAAAGGTCGGGGTTCAGCGTCAAAAAGCCAAGGATCTGGTTGACCAGGAAGCATCCCTTCCTGCGGAAACGCTGGATGGTAGCCCAATCAAATTATGGGCGAATGCGGACACGGTGGATGAAATCTCCAGAATTGTGGAAACGGACTCAGAAGGCGTGGGGTTATACCGTACAGAATCCCTCTTTCTTAGGCAGAATGCACTACCTTCGGAGGATGAGCAGTACGAGGAATATGCTGCCATGGTAAAGGCCTCTGCTCCCAAGCCTATTACGATCAGAACCCTGGATTTGGGCGGAGATAAAATTCTCGATGCCTGGACCAAGGAACAGGAGGAAAATCCCTTTATGGGCTTTCGTGCCATACGTTATTGCCTAAGCAATCCTCCGGTATTCCTTGATCAATTACGGGCAATTTTACGGGCAAGTGCTCATGGGAAAGTGAAAATTCTTTTGCCCATGATCAGTGGGTTAGGGGAAGTGACCCGGGCCAAGGAATTCATTTTTACCGCCAAAAGACAATTGTCGGAACGGGGGCAGGCATTTGATCGGGATGTTGAGGTTGGTTGCATGCTGGAGACTCCGGCAGCGGTGGCGATTTGTGATCTGCTTGCAACGGAAGTGGACTTTTTCAGTGTGGGTACCAATGATTTAGTGCAGTATTTACTTGCGGTTGACCGGGTAAATAACCGCATTGCATTTCTTTACGAACCGCACCACCCAGCGGTGATTCGTTCTCTAAAAAGTATTTACCAGGTGACCAATGAAAAGAAAAAACCGGTTACGGTTTGTGGAGAAATTGCTGGAGATCCCCATTTTCTCCCGTTACTGCTTGGACTTGGCCTAAATTCATTCAGTGCTTCGGTACCATTGTTGCCCGAGCTGAAGTTTTTTGCCCGGAGGTTTACAATGGAAGAAGCCCAAAGGCTTACCCGTAAGGCAGAAAGATTGAGCCGTCCCTCTGAAGTCAAAGAACTGCTGAAAAATTTCTACGAAGAAAAAATGGCTGAGGTGGGGAAATAAGAAGTTGGTTCTATTCGTCCTGAAACTTGGAGGAGAATAACTCCGTCATTTCTGATTCCAGTTCAATTCCCTGATCCGCATTGCATTCGAAGGTGAGGTTACTGCCTTTGGCTGCAGCCAGCATCATTATTCCCATGATACTTTTGGCGTTCACCCGGTCTCCATCTTCCTTGGTAACCCAAATATCTCCATTAAAACGGGTTGCAATGCGTACAATCATGGCAGCAGGACGGGCATGCACCCCCATTTTGTTACACACTTCAAGCGTGAAAGAGTGAGGGGAACCTGGTTGGGTATCTGTACTGGAATCACTCACGGGTAAAAGACTACTTGTCTCACCCCACAAAAGACAAAGAAAAAGTTTTGGCAAGCCAGAGAATTACCGATGATGCTAAAGCTGCAAGCAGGTCATCAACCATTACCCCCCATCCTCCGGGGAGTCTTTGAGAGTGATGAATGATCAATGGCTTGGAGATGTCAAAAAATCTGAAAAGCAAAAAACCTGCCCCAATCCAAATGAATGTGGATTGAGTTAAGGGACCGGTAATTTCAGCTGCTAGGGGCCAGAAAATAAAGGGGATGACAATAAATTCATCCCAGATCACTTCCTTGGGATCTTTTCGGTCGAGCAAAATTTCAGCTCTTCTGCATAGGGGAACACCGAGCATGAATAGGGGCACGCAACCCAGGGCAATCATATGCGGATTTAACCCAGTCAAATGAACCAAAATTATAAATACCAGTATACCCGCAAGAGAACCGCAGGTTCCTGGAGCAGGCAGGTTTCTGCCAATCGGACCAAGCGTAGCTAGAAATAGAGTGATCTGATTCATGACTGACTGGGTTCTTCGCAAATGAAGAAGTTCCAGTATTTATAAAGGTAGATAGAACCAGAGATAACGGTGAGAACGCAGGCAATAATTAGACATGCTTGCCCGACGGTCTTAAATATGGAAGCCAGATTATGAAATGTTTCCACAGGCTTCATTCCGCTGAAGTCATTTACAATCGCCAAATGGCCAAGAAAGAAGGATATACAGGCGATCTGGAATCCTGTCTTAATTTTACCGGCATTCTCAGCAGCTAAGGTTTTTCCTTGAGCGGCGGCAACCAGCCTTAGTCCAGTAATGAGGAATTCCCGGGATAAAATAAGCAGAACCGGGAAGAGAGCCCAAAGACCGACAATCCCTAGGGTCAAAAGACTGACAAATAGACCCATCGTAAAAATCTTATCCACCAATGCATCCATAAACTTACCAAAATCAGAAACCTGCCCCATTTTGCGGGCCAACCAGCCGTCCATCCAGTCCGTCAGGGCACCGAAAAGAAATAAGATAAATGCAACCGTGGAAGCCCAGGGTATAGGTTCCCCGTTCCATGGATGCAGTAGTGCAGCGACAATTACCATCAACGGAATGCGGGAAAGGGTGAGAATGTTGGGGAGATTCATGAAAGAGAGCACCATTCGTATAGGCAAAAAGGTGGGCTTTGCAATCTCAACGATCAATCTCCTTGAGGATGGACTTTAGGGTATCCACCAGATAGGCTTAGAAATTTTCTATGCCTACAGCTCTTTACCCCGGTACTTTTGATCCTGTAACCAACGGACACTTGGATGTGCTCACCCGCGCATCCCGTCTGTTTGAAAGAGTTGTGGTGGCAGTTGCCGCAGGAAATTCTGCCAAGAGTACGCTCTTTGATCCAGAGACCAGGGTTCGCTTAATCGAGGAAAATATTTCTCATCTCTCCAATGTTACCGTGGAACCCTTCGATGGACTTTTGGTGGATCATGCCAAATTGCGTGGAGCCCAGGTACTGGTTCGAGGCTTACGTGTGGTATCAGATTTTGAATATGAGTTTCAGATGGCTCAGATGAACCGGCATCTCGATCAGTCATTGGAGACCATTTTTTTGATGCCTAATTCAAAATACTTTTTTACAAGCTCGCAATTAATCAAGCAGGTGCACCGCCATGGTGACAGGGAAACCGGTTTGATTCCTGAAAATGCCCGTGTTGCCCTGCTTGAGCATTCCGAACATCAGGCCAAGTAAATTTTGTGACCAAACAGTCGAAATCCGTTTTCGGGGTCGTTTTTCTGACCATTTTCTTGGATATGGTGGGTTTTTCCATCATTTTCCCCTTGTTTCCCTCCATGCTCGATCATTATCTGGTCCGGGAAGAACTGAATGGGGGAGGAATGTTGGGGGCTTTTGTTTCGGTAGTACAAGGTCTTAGTTATGATGGTTTTATAGCCAACACTGATTTCCGCCTGGAGACGGTGATTTTCGGGGGTTTGTTAGGCTCGCTCTATGCCATTCTTCAGTTCTTTTTTGCTCCTGTCTGGGGAGGATTATCTGACCGCTTTGGCAGAAGGAAAATACTTTGTATCACTCTTGCAGGCACCGCTGTGGGCTATGGGTTGTGGATTTTTGCGGATGCATTTTGGATACTTTTACTCTCCCGTGCGATCGGCGGGATTGCCAGTGGCAATCTATCGGTGGCTACGGCTTCGATTGCCGATGTTACCTCGCGCGAAAATCGTTCCAAGGGGATGGCTTTTGTGGGGATAGCTTTTGGCTTGGGTTTTGTTTTAGGCCCGACACTTGGTGGTATTGCCTCTCATTGGGACTGGTCCAACCTGCAGATTTTTGGCTTAGCATTGAATCCATTTTCAACGGCAGCCGCCATCAGTCTACTTCTCGCCCTCACCAATTGGATCTGGTTATTTATTAAATTCAAAGAGACTCTCCCCGAGGAGAAGCGCAAGCAGGATTATTCCTATAGACCAGCCATCTTTGGAATGGGTGGGGTTGCTAACAGGACTGCCCGGAAATCCTGTTTTACCTATTTGTTTTACATGATCTCCTTTAGCGGAATGGAATTTACCCTCACATTCTTGGCGGTGGAAAGATTCTCATACAATGCGTGGGATCTTGCGAAAATGTTTTTACTGATTGGAGGAACGCTTATTCTGATTCAGGGAGGTATTGTTCGGAGGTTTGTTGGAAAAGTTGGTGAGCGAAATATGGCTTTGATTGGAATTATTATTGGTTTTGCTGCGTTTTTGTTGATTTCATTCTCGCATACATCATCTCTTTTTTATCCAGGATTATTTCTCATGTCCACCGGTGTTGCCCTGATTAGTCCCACATTGACTGCACTCACTTCTCTATCTTCCGAAGATTCGGAGCAAGGGTTTAACTTGGGTGTGTTCCGTTCCTGCGGTTCCATTGCCCGGGCACTGGGACCTCTGGCTGCCGGGTTGATTTATTTTTCCCTGGGCTCGAGTGTGGCCTACATTATTGGTGCGGTTTGGCTTTTGTTTCCTGCTGCTATTCTTGCTGGAGTTAAGCAACCCGAATTAGTGCATTCAGCTAAGTGAGCTTGCTTCCTCTTTTTAAACTCGCCATTTTGCCGGAAATTTTCCATTGTTAGTTCTCCTGAACAAGCTAAACAAAAACCTATTTGACTGAATGAATACCGAAGTGATCGATCGTTTGATCGAGCAAGATCCAGCCCTAGAATCATACCGTGAAAGCCTTTCTGCTATGCAGGCAGGAGCCTACTGTATCCACCGAAGCTGGGGTTTCGGTAAAATTGCAGGATTTGATGACGAGAGAGGAATGATCCTGATCGATTTCGAAGACGGTGACCGTACAAGTCATGCAATGGATCCTGTGTTTTGCATAGATAAACTTGAAGTGCTTGCCGAAGATCATGTTCTTGCCGAACATCGAAATAACCCGGCGGAGATTGAAGCTTTAGCTAAAAAAGAGCCGGCTGAATTAATCATTAAAATACTTTCCCGCGGCGAAGATGGCTGCGTCGTAACCCGTGAAATCGAAAGGATTCTCTCTTATCTTTTTGGTGCTGCCAAAGCTAAGAGATGGTGGACCGCCACCAAAAAAGTTTTGGTTAAGGATCCACGTGTTGCGGTTCCAAATAAGAAAAACGAACCTTACATTCTTCGCGACGAACCTGTGAAGCCCGAGCAGGAAATCCTCCACGATTTCTTTGAGGAGAAACGTTCCTATGAAAAAATCGTTCTCGCGGAAAAACTTTTTGATTTGGCGGCAGAAAAAGAGGATTTGCAAGCGGATCTCCCCCAGGTACTGCATGATCTTACGATCGCAATTATGGAGGCTAAGAACCTAAGCCAGGCTGATCGTTTGTATGGTATCTGGGTTCGGAATAACCTGGCCCGTGATGTGGAAGAGGATGTTGAGAAATTGGAACCCACATCCGCATCCATTCTTGAAGAGTGCCTGGATGACCTTCCAGGGCTTGCCAATTTGATGCCGGCTAAATTTCACAGCCGTTTCCTCGATTTAGTTTCCCGAGTTTATCCTGATGATTGGAGGGGTAAAGTAGTCCATCTTTTACAAAGCACAAACACAAAGTTTTCCGGTGAGTGTGCCCATTTCCTGGTCGATCGGGATGAGAAAAAACTTCTCGTATCTTCGATCACCAAATCATTGGATGAGCAGTCCCTGCGTGCTTCAGTTCTTTTATGGATTTTGAAATTCAGAAAACTGGCAAAATTTAAAGATATTCTCGAGGTTCTTATTTCCCCGAGACTCCTCACTGCCACATTTTCAGCAATTGATTATGAGGCCTTGCAAAATGCAACCAGTAAGCGCATTCCTCTGGCTGAAGTTTTATCGGATGACCGCGAGCTTCTTCGTGATATTCTCTCAAAGGGAACACTTGAAAATGCCAAGGATCTTGCTCAGGCTCTTCTCCTGAATCCCGGATTTGAGGACCTGACCAAAAGATCCCTGCTTGCCCGATTTATTAAATTACATCCCGAAATTCAGTCCCTTCTCGATCGTGATGCTGAATCTTCATCCTCCAGTTTAAGTCAGCCTGCGGTGGATGATACTTTGATCGTCTCCCAAGAAAGCTACGACCGAAAACTGGCTGATTTGGATGTCATCACCAAGGAAAAGATTCCTGCTAACTCTCAGGCGATTGAAGCAGCCCGCGAACTTGGTGACCTCAAGGAAAATGCGGAGTATCAAATGGCTAAGGATGATCAAAAAGTACTTCTTGCCCGCCAAGCTGAATTACAGTCCGACCTGATGCGGGCCAAACCTACTGATTTTACTGAAGTTTCCGATGATCGGGTTGGTATTGGTTCTATTGTAAAAGTGGTTGAGGCAGGATCCGAGAGCAGAGAATTTACTATTCTTGGTGCTTGGGACAGTGATCCCGATAACCATGTTCTCTCCTATCTAACTCCACTTGGACAGAGTTTACTGGGGAAAGGTGTCGGTGATGAAGTGGTGATTGATGTCCAAGGTAATTCCCAGTCTCTTAAAGTAGAAGCAATTTCCCGCTGGGTAGATAAATCCTAATCCACTCCCAGCCCATCTACCTCTTTTGAAGTACGGTAGGAGGAAATTAGTAAGTCCGCGATTCTCTACAGATAAAAACGGTTTGCCTCTTGGCGTTGCTAACTAGATTCTTTCTTGAGAGATGAAAGTAACCGTGGTACTTCAAGTATTGTCTGACTCCACCAGGCTGAGGATGATGCGTCTGCTTGGGCAGGAGGAATTATCGGTGGCGGAACTACAGGAAATTCTGGAGATGGGGCAATCCCGGATTTCTTCCCACCTTGGCTTGCTTCGAAGAAATGGATTGGTTGTCGACCGCAAGGATGGCAAGCGGACATACTATGCTTTGCAGGTGGATTCCTCTCCCCGGTCCGAGTTGATCCGTATGGCTATATCGAGTGATTCGGATGAGGAATTCTGGGAAAGTGATCAATCCGCACTTACCCGAATTGTCGATCATCGCAGGCGGGAGTCAGAAAAATATTTTGATGAGGTGGCCGAGAGACTGGGCAAAAATTATGTTCCGGGAAGAACCTGGGAAGCTATTGGCCATTTTCTTTTCCGGTTGGTCCCCGCAATTACTATCGTCGATCTTGGGGCAGGGGAGGGAATGATTTCCCAATTGCTGGCGGAACGGGCAAAGAAAGTAATTTGTGTGGACAGTTCCAAAAGTATGGTTCGTTTGGGAACAGATTTGTCCAAAAGAAAGGGGCTCGCAAATTTGGAGTATAAACTGGGAGATATCGAAAAAGTTCCCTTAGCCGCCAAGAGCGTGGATCTCGCTTTGATGAGCCAGTCTCTTCATCATGCACAAAAACCGGAAGTTGCTCTTGCGGAAGCTTTTCGGGTGCTGAAACCAGGTGGTCAGCTCATTGTGATTGATTTAAAGAAACACCAGTTCGAAAAAGCCCGGGAATTATATGGGGATCACTGGCTTGGGTTTGGTCAAAATGAACTTTACCGGATGATTGGAGATGCTGGATTCCGGGGTGCAAAAGTTGAGGTAGTGGCCAAGGAAAAGAAGAAACCATTCTTTGAAACCTTGCTGGCCACGGCAGAAAAAACCTGAGTATTATTTTTTTTCGGGAGGTTTGCTTAGGTTATTAAGCACTTCCATAATCTCGTTAAGTTCTGTCTTTGGTTGTTCGCATGCCTGGTTCCGGCATAAATAGAAAGTAGATTTTTCAATAGGGGCGAACGTGATGGAATAGGGTGCTAATTCAACCAGCTTGGAGTTTTCGAAGTCAGGAGATAAATGCAGCAGGGTTTTAAACGGCAGAAATTTTTGATGTACAGCTTCGATGATAGAAGTAGTGGTCTTGTTATCGAGTTTGCCCGCAACCACAATTTCTGCAGGTGGTTGAAGAACAAAAGCGAGAGCATGGAGAAAATTTTCAGCACCTGATGGATTTGATTCCAGAAATCCAGAAAACGCAGAGAAGCAAGAATTCAGGCATTCGTAATAGGCTTTATTTCCGGTGATTTTCCAGAGGCGGGCGAGATTGAGAGCCATGATGGAATTACCTGAAGGAATCGCACCATCATAAATTTCTTTGGGCCGGGTAAGTAATTTCTCCCCATCATGGGCAGTAAGAAAAAAGCCACCCTTTTCTACATCCTCAAACAGGGTGCAGGTAAGATCGGTCAGTTCTTTAGAATCCACAAGATAAACCGGATCAAGGGAAGCTTCATAGAGATCAAGCAATCCCTGGATGAGAAAGGCGTAGTCTTCCAAATGAGCGGGCAATCCTGCCTTTCCCTGTCTCCATCTTTTATAAAGTCTGCCATTTTTTTGCCTAAGTTCAGTGAGGCAGAAATCTGCCGCTTTACGTGCACGGTCGAGGTATGACTGCCTGTCCAATGCCTGGGCCGCCTTGGCAAATGCAGAAATCATCAGCCCATTCCAGTCTGTCAGAACTTTATCATCAAGTTGTGGAGGGATACGTTTTTTTCGGGCCTGAAAAAGTTTTTCACGAATCCTCTCGATGTGCTCCGTGAACTCTTTTGAGTCCCGGCTTTTCGACTCAGCTAATTGGCTAAGGGGTTGAGATAGATGGGGAATATTGGAACCCGTTTTTTCACCACTTGCTTCATCGAGGAAGTTGCCTGAGCCTTGGAAGTGGTAAGTATCAATAAAAAGATCAGCTTCCTTTTCGCTTAAGATTTCCCGAATTTCATCAATCGACCAGACATAAAATTTCCCCTCCTCACCCTCACTGTCTGCATCTTCGGCAGAATAAAATCCACCCATGGGGTCGGATAAATCTCTTTCCACATAGGCAAGGGTGTTTTCACAGGCTTTCCGGAAGAAAGGTTTTTTGGTTATTTGGTAGGCTTCGATAGAGGCAATGGAGTAGAGAGCTTGGTCGTAGAGCATTTTTTCGAAATGGGGAACCAACCATTCCTGATCCGTGGAATATCGGTGGATTCCCCAACCAATTTGGTCATAAGTGCCACTTAATCGAATTTGGGTAAGGGTATGAGTGACCATTTCCAGCGCCCTGAGTTCCCCGGTTCTTTGGTAATAGCGAAGAAGGTAGGACAGGGCATGAGGCGTGGGGAATTTAGGCTGGCTTCCAAATCCTCCATAGACTGGGTCGTAAGCTACTGAGAGGACCTCGAAGCATCGGTCCAAATGACTGGCACTGAGATCTCCGCCAGCCTGACTTTCCCTGGACTTGCTCAGGTTATGAAGAATGGCCTGGCCAATTTCATTCACTTTTTCCTTCTCATCTTTCCATACCCTGGCGAAGTGTGGCAACAGGTCGAGCATGGAGGATTTCGGGAAATAGGTGCCGGCAAAGAAAGGAACTTTCTCGGGAGTCATGATCACAGTCATAGGCCAACCGCCACGACCGGTCATCATTTGCGTGACCGCCATATACACATGATCAAGATCGGGGCGCTCCTCCCGGTCCACTTTTATACAGATATAATCCTGATTGAGAAGATGTGCGACTTCCTCATCTTCAAAAGACTCCCGTTCCATCACATGGCACCAGTGACAGGTGGTATATCCAATAGAGAGAAAAATTGGTTTATTTTCTGCAACAGCTAAGTCCAATGCTTCATCTCCCCATGCTCTCCACTCTATGGGATTACGGGCATGTTGGAGCAGGTAGGGACTGCTCTCAAAAATTAACCGGTTAAATTCCTCTCCTCCGTCTTCGGGTAGGTGGCTGATCTCTGCTGAAGTGGGCAATTCAAGGTACATGCGTAAAGTAGGCTCTATTTCCTCAGGATTAATTGCACTTTCATGGCTGCAGGATGAAAGAAGCAGAAAAAGAAAACCAATCGGAAAAACCCGAAAGCACGAATTTTTGGCTTTTGCAGAAGAAATCAGAAATTGCTTTAGGCCACAGAGATAAGCTTCTGCAGAGTCCTTACGCGTTGCTCAATTTCTGAACTGCCGGCAGACTCCAAACGGTCGCATCCAAAAGCTTCCACGGTGAGACTGGCGGTGCAAGTGCCGAAAAGGATCGCTTCCTTGATCGCAGAAAAATCTGTGCGGTTCCTGGAAGCCAGTCGGCCAATCAGAGCACCGGCAAAAGAGTCTCCCGCGCCGGTAGGGTCATGTAATTGAGTCACTGGATATGCGGGCAATGCAAATAAACCATCTTCATGGAAGAGAACGGCTCCATGCTCTCCCTTTTTGATGATCACACTTTGAGGTCCCATCTGACGGAGCTTTTCTCCGGCCAGAATGACATTGGATTCTCCGGTAAGTTCTTCCGCTTCGGAATCATTGATCACAAAAAGACTGACTTTTTGAATCAGGGAAAGCAGGGCTTCCCGCTCGGTCTCAATCCATAAATCAATGGTGTCTGCCAGAATAAAGGATTCTCCGGATAATTGATCAAGCACATGCATCTGCAAAGCTGGATGTATATTGCCTAGAAGAACGAAATTAGAATCGACATAGGACTGGGGTAAGTCCGGGCGGAAGTTTTCGAATACATTCAGCCGGATATCCAGGGTATCCCGACGGTTGAAGTTTTCATGATATTTTCCTTTCCAAAAAAAAGTGGGACCGGAGTCATCCCGTTGCACGCCCTCCAGATCAATACCCCGTGCTTTCAATCGGTTTAAATCAGATTCACCAAAATCATTCCCGACGACACCAACCATGCGGACCTGGGTGTAATAACTGGCGGCGAAGGAGCAGTAGGATGCAGCTCCGCCGAGAATTCTTTCCTGCTCCGCTTGGGGAGTGATGACATTATCAAAAGCGACCGAACCAACCACCAAAAGAGGGGAGGATTCGGAGGAATCAGAAGCAATTAAATCAGGCATAGGGAATAAAGGCTATGGAGATGAAGATTGGACGCAAGGGGAAGGTGATTAGAGTGCTATGCGAGAATCCCGTCAGGATGGCATTTTAACCTCAATAATCGGAAAGGTGCTGGCCAGAACCACCTGATCATCAATTTCAATCAGAATAGAATAGTTGCCAGGTTCTTCAAATTTGAGACGGTGAATATCATTGATCAGATTGATTCGGTGCTGGGGTCCGGGGGAATCAAATTCCCGCTCGATAATGGTACGGGGTTCCTCTTCAGCCATGGGCAGGCCGATGGTCATTTTTAATTGGTGCTTACCAGTGGTCAGGTCAGAAAAAGAGAGAAACCAGACCATCCTTGGATGAACAACGGGAAATTCCTTTGCTCGTAGACTTGAGAAAATTCCCAGCAGGGTGTGTTTGCCGGTGGCGGGGTCAACATAGACACTGTCACAGGTAAGCCAGGCAAGAACTTGAGGTTTGGTGGACATGAAATTTTTTGGTTTAGGCGGTTTTCTCGGTGAGTCCACTGCGGATGAGCAGAGCATTTGCATCGGGTGCCCGGCCCATAAAATCATGGAATAATTCATCGGCTGGGCGGGAGTTCCCTTTACTTAAAATACATTCACGAAAGGCCCTGCCAGTATCAGGATTCATGATTCCTTCCTGCTGGAAACGAGTAAAAGCATCTGCGTCCAATACTTCTGCCCATTTGTAGGAATAGTAGGCAGTGGCATAGCCCATCGGGCTCCCGAATAAATGACTGAAGCGCATCGCAATGGTGCGGGGCGGGGTCTTACGCTTGGGCAAATAATCTGCAAGGATATCCTGTAAGGTTTCTTCCATGTTTCCGGGGGGATTGGACGCGAGCGAGCGGTGCATCACCAGGTCCATTTTGGAAAATGCCAGTTGTCTCATCATCGCATTGCCTGCCATGAAATTTTTTGCTCGGATCATTTTGGCAAATAAATCATCGGGAATGGGCTCATTGGTTTCATGATGGCGGGCAAAAAGATCGAGACTTTCCCGTTCCCAGCACCAGTTTTCCATAATCTGGGAGGGGAGTTCCACAAAATCCCAGGCAACATTTACCCCATTGAGGCTACGGTGGGCAACTTCCCCGCAGAGATGATGGAGCAGATGCCCGAATTCATGAAAAACAGTTTCCACTTCATAATGAGTAAGAAGGGCTGGCTTGGTGGGGGTAGGGGCAGTCAGATTTCCACAGATCAGACCAAGGTGAGGAGTGCGGTCGCCATTTTCTGTAGGCTCACCAGTTTTAAAGTAATTCATCCAGGCTCCTGCACGCTTGCTGGAGCGTGGGTGCCAGTCTGCATAAAACGATCCCAGTAGACGATTTTCTGAGGAATCATACAGATCATAGAAATGAACTTCTTTGTGCCAGACCTCCACGGGTTTGTCATTAGTTGGTATGTTTTGACCAATTGTGCCTTCGCAGATGGTGGATCGTTCTACGATTTTTAGTCCAAAAATTTGGGTGACCAAATTGAACATTCCTTCCAGTACAGACTGAATAGGGAAATAGGGGCGCAGATCTTCGTCATCAAAATCATAGCGATCTTTTTTCAGTTTTTCAGCCCAGTATCCAACTTCCCAAGGTTCAAGAAGGTCTGAACCACCACCAGTTTTTTCGGCTTTGTATGCTGCCAGTTCCTCATTTTCTTGGATAAAAAAAGGAAGGGTTTTTTGATGGAGATCAGATACGAAATCGTCGGCATTTTTCCCGGACTTTGCCATGCGGCGGGACAGGGCGACATCAGAAAAATCGGCCTTGCCCAAAAGTTGTGCTTTTTCCTGCCTTAACCTGAGGATGTCAGTTACCAACTTCTGATTATCAAAAGGGGCTTTGCATCCAAGATCATTACTCGCAGACCAAATTTCCTTACGTAAATCGTCGTCTTCCAGGTATTGCAGAGCAGGAACTAAAGAAGGAGCATGAAGGGTGAGAATCCAGGCATCTTTTCCTTCTTCTTCGCCCAATTTTTCGATGGCGGTTTGCCGGGCCGCTTCCTTGGCAGTTTCCGGGAGTCCGCTTAGCCTAGCTTCCTCTTTGATCACGATTTGCCAGTCATTGGTCGCATCGAGTACTTTTTCGGAAAATTTCTGAGTAGTCTGTGCAAGTTCGGAGGATAACTCCTCGAGCCGTTTCTTTTTGTCGTCGGGTAAATCCGCACCCGCTTCACGGAAATCAGCCAAAGTTTCCTCAAGTAATCTCTGATCAATCGCTGGTAAGCTTTTCGCTTCCTCGGTTTGGGAGTAGGCGAGGATGACTTTCCACAGTTTGGGGTCTAATGGTATTTTCGCACCAAATGCGGAAACAGTGGGCAGCATTTGATTGTGGGCATCTCGAAGCTCTGGAGAATTACAGACTGCATCCAGGTGATTAACCAATCCCCAGGCATAGGTGAGATCAGTGGTTGCCTGCTCGAGTGCTTTGATCGTGTTTTTGAATGTCAAAGAATCGGAATCAAGTGTCCGGATATTCTCAAGATTTCTTTCTGCTTGTTCCAAAGCATGAGTGATTTCGGGTTTAATCCGATTGGAGGTTAGCTTGGACCAACTTGGATGATTGTTTTGATCGAGAAAGGGAAATTCTGACATCTTTCTTAAATTTAGAGAGGCTTTGGTTGAGATCTAAAAAACTACGGAAGTCGCTCTCATAGGCAATCCAAAGACATTCGGGTTAGCTTAAACGGTGTTTATTTTGTTTGTGGGCAGAGCGGATTTAGATTGAAAGATGCTGCAAGCTGAGCAAATTTCTTAGGTAATTATGAAAGAACAAGTATTCACTCTATCTGCCGCTCAAAGCCCTGCTTCTGACCGGGCAGCTTTTATTCGCCGAACATATTCCCACCTAGCGGTGGCGATCTTAGCTTTTATTGGATTGGAATATTATTTGGTAAATGCTCCTTTCGCTGCCAAATTGGCTATGAGTATGACTAGTGGATACAGCTGGTTGATTGTGATGGGTCTCTTTATGGCGGTTGGATACATGGCCGACAAACTTGCTAGGTCGGAGAATTCTGATCAAATGCAGTATCTTGGACTGGGACTTTTTGTAATTGCCGAAGCGATTGTCTTTTTACCTCTTCTCTTCATCGCAACTATGTATGGTGGAGCAGGATTAATCCCTACGGCTGGATTGATGACTCTTCTTTTGGTCGGTGGAATTACTGCCACTGTTTTTATTACCAAGAAAGATTTCTCCTTTCTGAAAGGCGTTCTTACTATTGGTGCTTTCGTGGCTATGGGTTTAATTATTTGCAGTTTTGTGTTTGGTTTTTCCCTCGGGTTGGTGTTTGCCTCAGTAATGGTTCTGTTCGCAGGGGGGTGTGTTTTATATACCACTTCCAATATTTTACACCACTATGCTCCTAATCAGCATGTGGCGGCTTCTCTAGCCTTGTTCTCTTCGGTTGCCCTACTTTTTTTCTACATACTGCAGGTACTGATGAGCCTTGCAGGTGGAAGTGACGATTGATCGGTCTGCTTTTTAGCAGTTGATCTTTTTTCGAAGCTACCTCCAGAAAAGACGGGAAGGCAGAAAGGGCCTCACCCGATCGGATGCTCCGGTCAGGGAGACTTCCACATCGATTTCTTTGAGCAAGGGATCGGGGATACCATTAAAGATCTTGCTCATTTCAGCACCGCTGATGTTGAGCATGCCATCGATTCTCAATAAATCCCCAGATGTACCCTCATACTTTCTTCTTTCTCCCCGGTGATAACGAATTGAGAGGGGGATTTCGATCCGGTTTGCTTTCCCTTTTATTGTAAGAGTGCCCAAACCAATGGCTCGGAGTTCGCGATCGTGCCAGGCAAAATTATTCAGGGATTCCAATTGAAAAGTGATTTCCGGATATCTTCGGGAATCAAGAAATTCTGGGGTGTGAGTGCTATGGGCTACTTTTGCGTGCCCAAACCTGAGTGACCCAGATCGCATCAATACTTTTCCCTCGGTGATGGAAGGATTTTCCGGATAAAAATTCAAATTTCCAGCCAACTGACCAAAAGTTCCACGTACTTTACCACTGCCGAAATCTGTGGTTAGGTTTACTTCAATCCTGCATAAAGAGGAGAGTGGACGAAAATTAAATTCCATCGCGGAAAGAAACTGGGTGCAGGCAACCAACATAGCCATCAATCCAGTTCCAATTTTCCGCATCATCATTCCTTCCTTGTATGCTTGGTTAGATCTTAAGTCGAATCAGTAAATAATTCAATCAGACAAAAATCAGTGTTAGAGAGGCTAAATTATCCAATGATGATTGCCTCTTATTGATAATTGATTATCAAATATGTAATATGCAATGTTCGATTAAGTTATTAGGTTTCAGTTTATTGGCTGGATCTTTTTTGTTTGGTAACACTGAACTAGAACCGATGGTAGTGGTAGAGAGTAGAATTCCAGAGCCACTAAGTGAAGCATCTCCATGGGTAACTAGATTATCGAGTGATGATCTTGAACAAAGACAGATTTATAATTTGTCAGATGCATTGCGTTCGGTGTCAGGAATGACGGTTGTTAGAACAGGGCAAATGGGTTCACAAACCTCGCTCTTCAGCCGCGGAGCACAGAGTGACCATGTCAGCTTTCTTTATGAGGGAAGAAAATTAAATGGAGGATTTTCCGGTACATATAACCTTGGGCAACTTTCACTTAATGGAATATCAAGCGTTGAGGTGCTGCGTGGTTCTTCTTCCGTACAGTACGGTGCTGAGGGAATAGGTGGAGCGGTAATGTTACGCAGTCAACCTAGAGAAGAGCAGTTGAACTGGTTAATGGAGGGGGGATCTAACCATTCTTTTTTCAACCGGATACATTATGAATTCGACGATTCAGGATGGGATGGGGCAGTCGCAGCCTCATTGCAAAGTACTGATAATGAACAGCCATATTCTCAATTTAATAACCAAAATGGTTCCTTTCACTTATCTCGCCGAGTTTCGGAAAATCTGAAACTTGATTTATTAGGTCTAGGAAACAAAAGTGACATCAATTATCCGGGAAACATTAAAAGTGCTTCTTATCCGATTAAGGGGCAGTTTCAGGAAATTGAAGGCCTTCTCCTATCCCCTGGGATAAGCCTTCAGCTTGGGGATTGGGAAGTGAAAGGTTTTTATTCATTTTCTCAAGATCATTTAGTCGGTAAAGATAGCTTTTCTGATACGACATACGAAGCAGATACCAATACCTTAGATCTTCTGGTGGGTGGAGGTGTTACGGAGTATTTAGAAATAATTTTTGGTGGACTCTATGAAAAGGACAATTTCTTTAAAAAAGATAATTCTACAAATTTTGTGGATATTGATAAGGAGGCTGAATCTGAAAGCATTTTTACCCTTTCGACCTTTTCTTTTGCAAAAGAATTATCTCTCACATTAGGTGCTCGTTATGATGATTTTTCTGATTACGGATCTGCCTTCACTTGGTCGGCTTTGCTGGAGAAAGATTTGTCAGATAAAATTACCCTACTAACAAGGTATTCAACCAGTTTCTCGCCCCCGCAGGCGAATGATCTGTACGGAATGTGGGGAAATCATAATTTGAATCCAGAGAAAGCTGATTCATGGGAAGTGGGGGTAATTTCGAACCCAAGCAGGGCGGTAAGCTTACATCTTTCGTATTTCGATACCGACTTTAAAGACCTTATCGAGTGGAGCGGGTTAACGACTGCCAATGTAGGAAGTGCCAGATCGAAAGGTATAGAAACATCCGTGGAAGCAAATCAAGGAAACTATGCAACTCGTCTTTCTTTTTCATATCTCGATGCTGTTAACTCTAATACAAGTGAAAGGTTACTGAGAAGGCCAAGAATCTTGGGTGACATTGTCATTAAGCATTCAAGTGATAAGCACACTCTTGGGGTCGGGCTGAAATATCTGCATGATGCGATAGATATTGATGGTGCCACTTTTGCCAGGATTAGTGGCGATGACTATGCTATTTTGAGATTATTTGGGGATTATCAAATCACGGATTCGATAAAACTTGTCGGAAGAATAGAAAACCTAATGGATGAAGATTACGAGGAAGTGGATGGATATCCCGCACTTGGTCGTGCAATCTATGCGGGGCTTGGTTTTTCCTTCTAATAGAATTTCAGACTTATTTACCCACACTCCGGGCACACTCCATATAGCATTACCTCAAAGCCCTGGACTTTGAACTCTTTAGGTGTTTTTGCTGGAGGGGTGTCTTCGGTGGTATCTTCGAGGGCAAATAGTTTGTCACAGGATCGGCAGGCAAAATGTACCTTGTCTTTGCCATCTGCCCATTCGTAGCGAGGTGGTTGCCCCGGGTAGTCTACTCCCACGACTTGGTTTGATTCAGTGAGTGATTTTAGGTGCCGGTAAGTGGTGGCAATTCCAAGCCTGGGAATTTTCTTTTTCGCGAGTTCGTGAATCTCTAGGGGGGTAAGGGGACGATCAGCGGTTCGGATGACTGATAAAATAATTTCTCCCTGCTTGGTGTTTCTTTTCATGTGGCAGGATAATTCCGTCAGGCTCAGGGATTAAGCACCTTTTTTCGATTCCTCGATAGTCTGCTGCTTGAGTTGCTGTACTTCCTTTTTGATCTCCGCATAGGTCTGTTTTTCCATCCGGTCGATAAAAAGCACCCCGTTTAAATGGTCGACTTCATGCTGGATGCAGCGGGCGAGCAGGCCATCGCATTCGAGCGTATGTTCCACTCCGTCAAGATCCTGATAGGTAACCAATATCTGTTCCGGGCGGGCAACATCCGCATTAATCCCAGGAAAGGATAAACAACCTTCCTCATAATAGTATTCATCGCTGGGGAGTACCTTGACCTTTGGGTTTACCAAAGATATGGGCATGAGAAGGGAAGGGGACAATGCCTTGCCATCAAGAATGCAGGTAATGGGGTGCTCCGGATGATCGGGTACATCCACCACGCAAAATTGCAGAGCCTTCCCGATTTGCTGAGCGGCAAGCCCGATTCCCTCCGCCTCATACATGGTGGAGATCATGTCCTTGGAGAGCTGAACTAAAGAAGCGTCAAATTGAGAAATAGCTTTTCCTTTTTCCCGTAGAACTTTGGTGCCATAATTTACGATTGATAGGGACATTTTTCAGGAGGATGACCGGATTTTATCTAACATTGGATACAGGTAAGAAAATGAAATTGCATTACAAGGGGGATTAAGCGATAAGGCGAGGAGGATTTATTAAAGGTGGATTCAGAAAATAAAAAGAGAATTGGAGGCATTTTATACCTCCCTGTGGCGGTAATTCTTGGGGTGCTGGGCTTGGGGTCCCCGGTCTACTTCTCCACAGTTTCAGAGCATTCCCTTCAGGATGTGGGGGAAGCATCGAAGACTGTGGATGAAGAAATGCTCCGTCAGTTGAGGCAAAATAATATTGGGCCTGCAGAGATGCTTCTTCCCCTTGCATCGCTTAACAAGAGACCCGATTTTACCAAAGTGATAGCAGAGAAGAAGAAAAGTCATCCTGAGCTCACTATTTCTGGGGGAGGAAGCATCTTCGATATGTTAACTTTCAATGATTATTTCGGTGGTTTGGATAAATACAATTTGGAGCGTGGTAGGTTTGAGGCGTTTTTCGTTTACAATCGGGCCACCACCCGGGGGGATTTATGGGAGCGGCTAAGGGATGACAGTTCCAATGACAATGTCCAGGCCCTACTCCGATCGATTCCGGTGGATGGCAGACCAGGTTTTTTCTGGACTCGGTTGATGAATGAACCCCGGGTATTTGCCTTTCCCGGGGTGAAAGTTGCCCGGTTGATTGATTTTCCATTTTTTACAGGTCGCAGGGTTTTGCTTTCGGTTGGGCTGAGGGGGCCGGAGGTTTTCGATAATAATTTAACTGAGGCTCAGGTACGGGATCTCTGCATGGCTGAAGCCAGGGTTGCTTTGGCTGAGTACAAAGGGGATACATCCTGGTTTGATGTCCGTAAAGTGGGTACAGAAACTGAAATTAAAAGTGCGGATGGCAACCTTTCCCTTTCTTCCAGTCTGAATTTTGCCGATCTAGCAGACCGCTCGGTCATGCTCAAATTGGGCAGGACGGATGATGGGGGCTATGCGGTCATCATTGGTGGTATCATCAATTCTGAAGGAACGATGGAAAGTCACGGCAGATGGCTGCCCTATCCAATTTTAGTTCCAATGATGGTGGGCACGGCTATGTCTATCGAAAAGGATTATTATTCTGCTGATACTGCTTTTGAGATCGGCAGACTATCGCAGAAAGCACTTCAGGGTGATCATCAATCCAAGGAGAAGATTAGGTCTTTTTACTGGTCTGCTCATCAATTAGCCCGCAAGATGAACCTGATTCAGATGGCGGAGCTTACTCAGAGCAGTCCGGATTTGCAGGGAATTTTCGATTTATCCGCCCTGATCCGGATGCGGAACCGTCCCTTATCCGCATCGATTGGTAAAATTAAAGCGGCCAAGAAGGAAATGGGCTTGAGGCCTATGAGTGAAAGGGAGGCGGCGAGAAAAGAAATTATTACTTTAATCGAGGAAAAAAAAGTGGTGGAGCAGGAGTTTGATCGCGATCTCAAAATTATTTATGCGGCCACTCTTCTCTCCGGTAACCCCAGTGGTATTTTGAATTTTGTCTCCAGTTATCCGGTGTTTTCTAAGGATGGAGATGGGGAAGCGGCAGAAGCAGCTCTCGAGGACATAGAGCTTGCAATGGGTTATGGGAAAGGTGCTCTCGATCATCTGCTCCAGCGAAACCGCCCCATACACAAAGAGGGTGTTTTTCTTTCCTCGATTAACCCGGCTTTTTCTCTTTTAGGAGGATCAATTTTGACAGTGCTTTCTCATCAGGCACGAGATTTTGCGATCTTATTGAAAATTTTGCTGATTATTTCTTCCTTTTTCTGCTTTTTATTATTTCTTTCCAAGTCATTGCCCCGTCCAAGTTTTCAGCGTTCAAGCAGTCATTACGCATTGCGTTGGTTACGAAGGCTTTCCATTGCTTCTCTCTTCGGGTTGCTATCGATTCTATTCCTTGAGCCATCGCTTTTGCAAACCCCGCGTGGACAGGTCTCGGTGGCTGGGTTTGATTTTGCGCTTGCGAATCTGCTCGCCTACGCCAATGAGGAATCCATGGCGGATCAAAATCTAACCATTGTAACTGCAATCGTTGCGGGAGTATTCCTGCTCATTCAAGTCGTGATCTTCATGATCTGTATGTCGAGGGTATCCCAGATCAAAAACGAGGATCTGAAATCAAGTCTTAAACTTGGTTTGTTGGATAACGAGGAGAACCTCTTTGATCTCGGTCTCTACATCGGTCTTGGAGGAACCGTTCTCTCCTTGATCCTTCTTCTTGTTCTTGATGTCAAACAGGATGCCCTGATTGGTGCCTACACATCGACTCTCTTTGGGATTTTATTTGTGGCGGCACTTAAGATTGTGATCATTAGACCCTACCGTAATCACTTGCTCGTAAAAGAAGCGGAAGAGAAGAGGTATGAACCGTAGTCTTCTGCTTGTAGTTTGCGACTTTTTACTTCTTAGCATTCTCGCCCTGGCACGCTTCGATGTGCCCAAAGATGCGGTAATTGCTCAGGATGATCAAAAAGTAGTTTCCAAAGAGGTCATCGAACGAATATCGGATGGCGAAAATTATGACGATGTGGTTGCGGAACTAGAAGCAACCAATGAGACACTGTTAGAAAACCTCAGTAGCGACAAAGATGATCTTTTGGCCCAAAAACTAAAATTGGAGGCTGATATTGCCGAAAGGCAGAAAGAACTCGATCGGAAGGAGCAGGAAATTGCATCCAAAGACTCCGTCATCGCCGGAAACGAACAAGCCTTAGCTCAGGCAAAAGAGGATGCGGCCAAGCTCGAAGCACAGAGAAAAGAAATTGAACGCAAAAGAGAGGAGCTTCTCCAGAGCAATGCGGCTTCGAAAAAGGAACTGGAATTGCTTGCCAAAAATTTACAGGACGCCAAAGAAAAGTCTGAGGAATTGGCTCAATTAAAAGCCAGCAAGGAAAAGGAGGCAGAAGCAGCCCGCTTGGAACTTGCTGCCTCGGTCGAAAGAGCGAAGGCTCAGGAGTTGGCAGCAGCAGAAGCGAAAGCCCTTCTTGTTGAAGAAAAGAAAAGATCCGATCAACTGCTCGCTTCGACTGCGAAAATTGACCAGAAAATTGATACTCTTAACAAGGGGATTGATGGGGTAGGGCAGGATCTCAAAAATGTGGGTGAAGGATTGGTCGGAGTGGGCGAAAAAATTTCCACTGTTTCGCAAGATGTCAGCAGTGTAAAGGAAGGTGTATCCAAAGTTGAAAAAGAAGTTCAGGAATCGGTCGAGGTCCAGAAGGAAAACTTTCGCAAACTTAATGAAAGACAGACCCGTTCCGTCAATGAGATCTACACGAGATACGAACAAAATAAGGTTAGCCTGCAGTTGGATTTTACCTACAAGGGGGGGCTTCTCCGTTCAGACCAGAAGGATTCCTTCTCGATGGATACGATTTTAATGGTGGATGGATCATTCGCCTATGCACTTGTTCATGCCAAGGACAGTCCATTCCGGGTTGAATTTCGTCCACGCGAACTCGTTGCTGTAAGCGGTCGAATTACCGGTCCCAAATTGAAACAACCAATCGAAGTCAAAGAAATTGCATTCATGGACGATCCTCGAATCATGATTGTTCCTCTTTATGTGAATCCGGATGAACTCAGAAAAACTTCTGAGATTGAATTATTTCAGGCTCCTGAAAATCCGTTTCTTTTCGATGATGCAGTAGTTATCGATGTAAAAGATGGTCGTTTTGGGCAGACAAAATGCCAGAGAGATGAGAAAGACGGACGTTACATCGAGGTGGATGAAAAGTACTTTGCATTCCTCACCGGTGCCTTTAATCCAGGAAAGGGAGATTTGGTTTTTTCACAGAAAGCAGAACTGCTTGGAATTATGGTGAATGGTGATTACGCTTTTCATGTTAAAAATCTCGGTGGTCGTATAGAGAGTGGTTCCAGAACCATCCTTGGAAGTTCTTTTGATCCCCAAAAAACCAATCCTCTTTTAAAATCTCTCAATCGTAAGCTAGCTGGACTCAACCAGAAATTTAAATACTAGTACTTGAGATTTCCGTGAGCTCATCCAGCAAGGATTCTTTGGACAAAGATAATTCACAAGATTCATCTACGGGTGGATGGCTAGGCAAAGCGTTAAATAACCGGGGGTTTTTTCGGAACCTTATCGAAGTGCCTAAAGATAAGGCCCCTTGGTCGGTTGTTTTCTTGTTTATTTTAGCTGCCTACCTACTCAGTTTTTGGGTTCGTTTGGAATGGATCGATTACGCACAGGCTCATTTTGTGAACGAAAAGGGAGAGGTTGAGTTCTTACGTCCTGATATGGTTAAGGATGGAGTGGCTTTGGCTAATACCCATGACAGCTTCTATTTTGGCACCATTGTTCAGAAAGCAGCACTAGGCAGGCATCAAAATAATAGCCTGATTCCTGAAGTATACCAAAACGGGATGATTACTGCGCTGCCCTATTGGTTGATCAAATTATTCCCCTCACTGACCATTGAACAGTTACTTCTGTGGTTGCCCGTCTATGTGTCCGGACTGGTTTGTATTCCTATTATACTAATTGGAAGACTCTATGGGTCGTCCGTTCTTGGCTTTGGTGCCGCCTGTCTCGCCGTAATTACTCACAGTTACTACAACCGGACTCTGGCGGGATATTATGATACCGATATTTTTGCGATTACTTCACCTGCCTTTTCAGTTTTCTTTCTTCTTGCTGCATCTAGAAAGAGTTCAATCGGATACTTGGTTCTGGCTGCAATTTCTCTTTTGCTGGGGCGTTTTTTTTACACTTCCCTGCAGTCCATCACCTGTTCGATAGCAATTGGTTTTCTTGGTTTCCAGAGCTTTTTATTTCTGGGTTCATTTCTTTCTCAGCGTAGTAGACAAAAGAACCTGCGGGTCAAGAATTCCCAAGGATTTTCATTCTGGACAGCAAGTCTCTTTCTTATTGGTTGGTCATTATTCGCGGAAGAGTGGTCCGGGGGTACTTTTATTGATAAAAATTTCCCTATCTTTTTATTGGGCATAATCTTGCCTGTTCTTTTTTACTTTTTGACGCAAAAATATTTGAAAGATCAAAATTCTGAGCAGGAATCCTTGAATCATGGCAACTTTGAGAAAGTTAGAGGTGGTTTCTTTTGGGCAAATCTTGCTCTACTATTGATACTGGCTGGGGGGATTTTCCCTGTGACTAATTTTGGGCCTTATTCGGGAACTTGGTCAAAATTGTTTGGCGGGCTTAAGAGTTACTCTGTCATTGGCAATACCGGAGCGACTACTGGAGAGGCCGAAACTTTGAAGTTTCTTGATGTAAAAACCACTATCCGTGAAGCCAGTAAAATTCCTTTCGAGGTGGTCAGGAACCGAATTCTTGCTGATACCCCGATCTGCTCCTGCCCAAGATGCATGCCTGAAGGAATCGCGAAAGCAGGTTTTCTCATTCCTGCATCCTTGATGGGATTGATTGGCTTAGCTCTGTTGATGTTTCGATACTGGGAATTTTGTATCACCCTGCCTTTTTTGGGTATTGCTTACAACTGTTTCCAAGGGAATGTTGGCCTAAGGTTTACGGTACATGTTGGAAATTATGCTGCCATCGGACTGGTCTTTTTGCTTTTGGTGTTAGTCTGGGGTTTGACCCGATTTCTATTGAGAACAAGTAAGAGGGGTGAATGCTTTTTTGCGAAGGCAAGATGGGTGAATTGGTTGGTGGTCCTGCTACTGGTATGTTGGTTTGCACGTCCTAATTTAAATCATGCAGCCAATTATCATTCGCATGTAGTATATCCGATTAAATCGATGGAAGTATTGGAGAAATTAAATGAGGCTTCTGAACCAGACGATTTTGTGGTTACCTGGTGGGATTATGGGTCGGGTTGCTGGTTCCATGGGGATACCAGAACCTTTACTTCACCGGCACACCAAACGGACGATAATTTCCTCAGTTCAGAGATTTTGAGATCCACCTCGCTCCAGAAAGCAGTCAATCTTTCCCGACTAAAAACAGAAACTTTTAAGAAAATTGCAGAAACCCGTCTGCGAGGAGAGAAGCCCAAGTATGGAACGGCGGTAAAATCAATTTTCAGGGACGGTGAAATGGATCAGCCTCTTTACCAATCCATTTTATCCGATGCGGAAAGCCCAAATTTTCAACTTCCTCCAAAGACTCAGGAAACCTTTATTTTTCTTCCTTACGAAATT
>Ga0255763_1000836_pt1 | contig 33302 bp, 19 predicted proteins | sample 041ome_2_FD_179963 | JGI IMG/M metagenome (GOLD analysis project Ga0255763, IMG submission 179963) | Coastal salt marsh microbial communities from the Groves Creek Marsh, Skidaway Island, Georgia - 041406US metaG (version 2) | ecosystem: Environmental > Aquatic > Marine > Intertidal zone > Salt...
TTCCTGTCGTCGTCGTCGTCGTCGTCGTCGTCGTCGTCGTGGCGTCGCGCGACCTTTTTTTTTGCTTTTTTCAAAAACGAAAAAATAAGCAATCGCGTCGCGGCGAGAATACACACGCACTCGACACGCACAAAACGCCACTTCTTTTGGAGCGTCCGGAGTGTTACTTTAGCACCACCACACGACAAAGCGCGCGGTGATGGCTGCTGGTGGTTCCTCCGCTCGCGCGACGCGTTCATCGAGTCGCAGCAGAAGACCATCGTCGCGGAAATCTCCGCCGCCCACGAACAAAAAAGGAGGGCAAAAGTCATCGTCGTTGGCGTCGACCAAAAAGAAAACGACGACGTCGACGAGGAATAAGAAAAAGACCACGCAAGAGAAACACTGGGGCTCTGGTGGTGATGCCGATAAGTACGGCGCTTTCATCAACGCCACCGGTATCATCTTGTTAATCGCAACGACGCCTTTCTTAGCGGTGATGATTTGGGATGTATTCGTTAACCGAAACGGAAGCGTTTCCAATCTCGTTTCAAGCATATCCAAGAAAACATTCACAGGGTACTTGGAAGACATGCTCCCTTGGCCGTCTAAACAAGCAATCGCGCATTTACTCTCCTACGCGACGTTCGAAGCGTTGTTGCAGTTATATTTACCTGGTAAAAAACATTTCGGACCAGTCACGGCGAATGGGAATATTCCCGAATATAAAGCGAACGGCGTTTTGTCTTTAATCACGACGTACGTGGGATTCTTCGCCGCTTGGCATTTTGGATTGACCTCACCAAAGATTGTGTACGATTTGTTCGGAGAGATGTTATTCGCGATGTCTGTGTTTGCCATCTTTTTCTGTCTCTTCCTCACGTTCAAAGGTTTGTATTTCCCGACTGACTCTGACTCGGGAACGAACGGTTCTTTTCTGTACGATTTCTATTGGGGCACCGAGTTGTATCCGAAATTCGGTCGTTTGAACGTGAAACAGTTCACTAATTGCAGATTTGGGATGATGGCTTGGGCACTTTTGCCCGTCGTGTTTGCGTGCTATCAATATGAACGCGATGGATTCCTCGCCGATTCCGTTTTGGCGTGCGTCATTCTAATGTGCACGTACAACGCGAAATTTTTTTACTGGGAAACTGGATACTTCAATTCTATGGATATCATGCACGACAGAGCTGGATATTACATTTGCTGGGGTTGTTTGGTCTGGGTGCCTTCTTTGTACGTGTCTCCGGCGCTGTATATTTCTTCCGTCAATCCGGCGGTGCATCTCGGGAGGGCAAGATTTTGCACCATCGTCGCTGCGGGCTTGTTATCCATTTGGATCAATTACGATTCTGATCGTCAGCGACAAGAAGCGAGGAGAACCAAAGGAAATATGCTCGTGTGGGGCAAAAAACCACGAATGATCAAAGCGAAGTACGAAACCATAGAAGGCGAATCGAAAACGTCATTGTTGTTAGCCTCCGGGTGGTGGTCCATTTCTAGGCACTTTCACTATTTGCCAGAGATTGCCGCTTCGTTCTTTTGGACGGTACCGGCTGGATTTGATAAGGTTGTGCCGTATTCGTACGTTATTTTTTTGACGATTTTATTGTTTGATCGCTCCGTTCGCGACGACCGAAGGTGCGCCGCAAAGTACGGAACGTACTGGAAGCAATATTGCTCTATCGTTCCATTTAAAGTCATCCCGGGTATTTTTTGAGGAAGAATTGAGAAACACTGTGATTGCCGTAAGTGCAATGCGTGAACTTTGCACGCATTTAACGCCGATGACGCGTATTTGGTTGTGTTGTTGTTTTGAATATTTGACGTTTTAGAATGATGATATATAGTGGTTAGACGAATCGCATCTAAAGATTTTTTTTTTACATTGATCAATTTTGTACATATCGAGTCAAGAAATCTTGGACAACTTGTGTGAACTTCTCTGGTTCATCCTCCTGAATCGCGTGACCACTGTTTGGAAACACAACCATCTGGAATTTACCTTGCATTTGCGCTATCGTTAATGGCGTATCCAATCGATCCGTGCCTGCCAAAAGAAGAGCCTTCGAAGTTTTCGCGCTCAAAAATCTCTCACTCATACCTAAATACCACTCTTTCCAATACGGTTCCGTTTTTACGACGTCGCATCTGAAAGTAAAGGACGGAGACGAGACTTCCGTTCGCTCGCTATTGCTATCACTATTGCTAATACTATTGCCATTGTTTTGTTGCTTTAACTGCGAAGGGAAAGATATCCTCGCTGAATCCACATTTTTCGTCGTTCCTCCAAAGCCCAAAGACCACCGGAATGCATCTCTCATCGTTCGGAAGGAAGTTGGACGGTTCAAAAGCTGTAAAGACATCATTGGCAAAGCCTTCAACGCTGACCCTTCGACGACGTCCACAACAATCAGACCAGCCAGTGATGTTCTATATCTATCATCTACGTTCAAAAGAGCATCCTCTCTCGTCCACACGTCTTCTCGATGCGCGAGAGAGCTCGCTACGGAAGCACCCATCGAGTGGCCGACTAAAACACATTTGCGATTTTTTTTGGTTTGAGTAAACGTATGCTTGAGAATCATCGCGACATCTTCTACCATTCTTTTTAAGCTGAAGTCGCTCCCGCCGTCGCGCGTCGATAACGATTCCCCGTGGTTTCTCAAGTCGACGGCGTATATCTCAACCTCTGCTTGTGTTTTGCACTTCTTCCTAAACTCTTTCACGAACGGGGCCCACGAGAGCGAAGAGTATGGACATCCGTGTAAACACACCAACGTTGTTGTTGGCGACGTGCTTCCATCGTTATCACGTTTAACGTTTGAGACGATGTTAGCGCGATACACACGGAACGCTTCCTCTCGTTCGTTCGTAACTGTAATTTTCTCGTCGAAATATCCATCGTCGCTCCAAATCTCAGGCTTAATTGTAGCTCGCGCGGGAGGTGGTGGCATATCCGCGCTGACATTTCTCGGCGGTTTTCCTCCGTCCAGAGCATTCGCGTCCGTGGATGCGTTCGATGAAGTCGAAATAGGGGTTGACGTTAAATTTTCTTCTCTCACGGTCCCTAGTCGCGATGGTGGAACAACGACGGTTGCCGTTTTCGGTTGATGCAAACCACCGAATCGCGTCCAATTTGGATTTGGAGTTTTCGAAGCGCAGGACGCATCGACGCTTCTTTGCTCCTCATCCTTCATCCCCGCGTCAAAACTTCAGCCGTGCGCTTTTTTTCTGTCGTCATTCAGGAAGAAAACGGGCATCCCATCATCAAAAAGAAATCTCAAAATGTACGTAATAAAATATGTACTCGTATAACCAAAACTCTTCCTCACTCACTCACTCACACACCCGACAAGAAAGACTACGAGTACAAGAAAAAAGAAGGACGACCGCGTGAAAAATGTTTTCGGCCTTTGCCCGCCGCGTGGCTTCGCAAAGTGCGAAAGCGCGGATGACTTCCATCTCTACCACCACTACTACTACTACTACTACGCCCATCGATGAAACTACCATGACGTCCACGAGAAGACTTTTCGCGGCTTCGTTCGAGAGAAGGTGCGCGAGCACGCGTTCGACGACAGCGACGACGCGCAGCAAATTTGCATCGCCTCTCCCTCCGCGTGCGTTTCTACTCCATCGTCAACGACCACACCAACGCGAACACGATCGGTATCTTCGCAATAACGCAAGGATGATGTATTCGACGTCATCGACAATCAACAACAGTCCAGTCGGGTGGAAGTCGTTGCTCCTGCTCGTCTTGACTGGTTCCGGAGTTTTGTTTTTCTTTGAGAACGAAAAGAAACGACGGATGAAAATCATCGCAGAAAACCAAAAAGGCGTCGGGAAAGCGGCGGTGGGTGGACCGTTTGAACTCATCAACGCGGCGACGAACAAAAAGTTCACCGATAAAGATTTGCTCGGGAATTATTGCTTGATTTACTTTGGGTTCACGACGTGTCCAGATATATGTCCAGACGAGCTGGAAAAAATGTCCGAAGTGGTTGACATCGTCGAGAAGGAAGTGGAGAAACAAAAGAGCAATACAACTGCTCACGAATCATCGCCGCTCGTGCCGGTGTTCATTTCCATAGACCCGGAGAGAGACACGACTAAAGTTGTCAAGGAATACGTGAAAGAGTTTCATCCAAAACTTATCGGTTTAACCGGATCGAAAGAGCAGTGCGCGAAAGCGGCGAGAGCTTATCGCGTGTATTATCACAAGACGAACGAGTCCTCCAAGGATTATCTCGTCGACCATTCGATTATCATGTATTTGATCGATAAAAAAGGTGATTTCGTCGCGTTTTACGGAAAGAATTACGAAGCTCGGCCTATGGCGATGAGCATTGTAGAACACATGTCTTCTCTTTCCTCCAACCACTAGCAACGTTGTCTTTTAAGCAACGTAATAAAAAATACGCGCGCTTTAGTTTTGTTAGAAATTAAAATTAGCAGAAGAGTATAAAGTAAAAAGTAGCAGAGGGAGAGTTTTGTGCAGCATATGTAATTATTATTTATGACTAGTGTTGTAGGTAGTGAGTTTATTCATGATAATTTGGAGGAAAAGAATAATATGAACTACGACGCGATTGCTTTCCTTTTTACTTCATACGAGTTTTATTTAAAGCGTAGCCATGACTTCGTTCGCCATTTTGATGGTGTAGGCAATGTCTTCGTCCGAGTGTTCCATACCGGTGAAGCCAGCCTCGTATTGAGACGGAGCCAAGTACACGCCTCTCTCTAACATACCTCTGTGCCATCTACCAAACTTGTCCAAGTCCGACTTGGTCGCGTCTTGGAAGTTCTTCACCGGTCCCTCGCAGAAGAAGAAGCCGAACATACCTCTGATGCTGCCCCCGCAGACGGCGTGGCCGTTGTCTCTACCAGCTTTCAAGATGCCTTCGATCAAAACCTTCGTCTTTCTGTCCATCTCTTCGTAGGCACCCGGTTGCGACAAGATGTTCAAAGTTTCGATACCCGCAGTCATCGCCAACGGGTTACCAGACAAGGTACCCGCTTGGTACATCGGACCAGCCGGAGCGACGATTTCCATGATTTCTCTCTTACCGCCGTAGGCGCCGACCGGTAAACCGCCACCGATGACCTTACCCATCGTGGTCAAATCCGGAGTGACACCCCAGTACGCTTGCGCGCAACCCTTATCGATGCGGAATCCAGTCATGACTTCGTCGAAGCACAACAAGGCGCCGTTGGCATCGCACTCGGCTCTCAAGCCTTCGAGAAAGCTCTTGTCCGGGACGATGAAGCCAGAGTTACCGACGACTGGCTCGAGAATGACACCCGCAATTTCGCCTTTGTTTTCCGCAAAGATCTTCTTGACGGACTCGATGTCGTTGTACGACGCGCACAAAGTCGTGCCAGTGGCACCTTTTGGGACACCCGGAGAATCCGGTAAACCCAAAGTCATGACGCCAGAACCGGCTTGGACCAAAAACGGATCCGCGTGGCCGTGGTAGCAACCCTCAAACTTGATAATCTTCTCGCGACCGGTGTGCGCACGCATAACTCTCAACACGGACAAGCACGCCTCGGTACCGGAGTTGCAAAATCTGACCATTTCTACGGACGGAACTCTTTCGATGACCATCTTGGCCAAAGTGTTCTCCAACTCGCACGGCGCGCCGAAGGATGTACCTTTTTCGAGTTGCTTGATCAACGCCGCGTTGACTTGGTCGTTGGCGTGACCACAAATGGCCGGACCCCAGGAGCCGACGTAATCGACGTACTTGTTTCCATCGACATCGAACGCATCTTTATTTGAACGTAAAACGGCATTTTTAATTAGTAACCGCGACCGATGACGGCGAGCGAGCGAGGAGAAGAAGAAGAAAGTTGTTTTTGTCAGTTTTTGTTCGACGCACAAAGGAAAAACGACAAACGAAGAGAAGAGAAAAAAGAGAAAAAGAGAGAAAGATCTTTTTTTTTGATGCAAGAAAAAAGGTGCGCGAGACCGAGTTTTATCCAATCACGGACGGGTTATTTGAAGTAAAAATCGATACGCACATGGTCCTTTGACTCTATCGAAAACGATCGGTTGACCGCCGACGGACTTGAACGCTCTGACCGGGGAGTTGACGCCTCCCGGCAACAAGTCTTGCGCTTCCTTGAAGATCTTTTCGGAGTTGTCGGTTTTAAAAGCCGCCTTGGTGATGATGGTGACGATTTTCTTTTGATGAAAACTCTTTCCGGTGGTGGATCGGATGGAAGAAGAAATCTTCGTTTGCTTGGCAAACTGCGTGGAAACAACGTTGTTCGTGGAAGTGGCAAACATGTTTGTCTGTGCAATTTTTCAGTCCTTGTGGTAGCAAATGTTAGAATGAATGCTTCGTGACTATTGGCTGTCGTCGTCGAATATAACTTCAGAGGAGCGCGTTCTCTCTCTATCTGCTTTTTTGTGAAGTTGATTTTGATATATTTTTTTATTTTCGTTGCGCGTCTCAAAAAATTAGAGAGTCTTTTTTTTATATGTATTTAACCTTAAACCCTAACGTAGAGTTATACGCAGCAATGTAGTAGCTATCTGAAGATCGAGGGTTCGATCCCCTCCTCAGTCAAGAGAAAAAATACATGTGTTATTATAATCGGCTGTGTGGCCTAGTGGATACGGCGTCAGACTTCGACATTCTTTTTGCTACAGTTTCTGCGCGTTTTTTTTAACCTGCGAGACGCGCCGTTTCGCTTCTCTATCGGCGCAGTTTTTCTTGTTAAATTCATTCGGTTTCTCCACACAGAAAAAAAAGGAGATTTACTCGTAACAAGAAAAAAAAAAAAGAAACCTGCTTTACAAAAAACGTCCTATAACAAATATAAACAACATGTCGGACAACGAAGGCGGCGATGCCACTGCTGAAGTCGACTTCAACGACGATTTATTCACCTGCGCAAACGTACGTTTATTCGTGCACATGTGTACTTGTTTATGTATCGATTTATTCACTCTCTCTCTCTCTCTCTCTCTTCGCGATTTTTTTTTTGTTTTGTTCTGTTGCACCGGGGGAGTTTGATATTTTTGCGACTGCTAAAGCTGCATCATCACCATCGCTGACGCTTCTATTTCTTCTTCTTCTTCTTCTTCTTCTTCTTCTTCCTTTCACCACGCGAAATAACTATAAACACAGTCAGATGTCGTCACCAAGTACAAGATTGCTGCCGATTGCGTGAATGGTACGTTTGTAAACTCTTTCTTCTTTTTTTCTTCCGCGATTCGAAGTACTTTTCACAGCCGCCCTAAATAAAGACAAAAAAAAAGAGAGAACAAAAACAATACTCCGCGCGCGTAAAACTCTTGACTGACGACACATATACTTTGCGCTACGTTATTAATGAAAAAACATTCAGCTGCGCTCGCGGAAGTGATAAAGATGATCGTCCCGGGTAAAAAAATCGTGGACATTTGCGTTGCCGGTGATAAGCACTTGGAAACGGAGTGCGCGAAATATTACAACAAGAAAGTTGAAGGAGCTAAAGTCGAGAAAGGCATCGCCGTACCGACGTGCATTTCCGTGAACGAACAAGTATCGTACAACTGCCCAGACGTTGATAATAAAGACGTACTCGAGGAAGGGCAAGCTGTTAAAATCGATTTGGGAGCGCACATCGACGGCTACGTCGCGCACCAAGCGGTAACCATCGTGTGCCAGAAAGAAGGCGGCAACGAAAAAATCACCGGGAAGCAGGCGGATGTTATCAAAGCGTGCATTGTCGCGCAAGAAGCCGCGGGGAGAGTGTTGAGACCGGGTAAGACGACGACGGATGTTTCGAACGCGATCACCAAAGTAGCGGAAGATTTTGGAGTTCACCTGGTCGAAGGCGTGCTTTCGCACAACATGAAGCGCTTCGCCATCGACGGCAACAAGGTTGTGTTGCTCAAGAAAACTCCAGAGACGAAAGCGGACGACCACGAGATTGCTTTGTATGACGTTTTTGGCCTCGATATCGTGATGACTACGGGTGAAGGTAAACTCAGCCAAAAGGATGAAAAAGAGACGCAAGTGTACAAGAGAGCCTTGGAAAAGTCGTATTCTCTTAAAATGAAAGCCTCTCGCGGCGTGTTCTCAGACATTTGCAACAGATTCCCTTCTTTTCCTTTTGCGGCGAGAAATCTCGAGGGCTTGAGCGCCAAGGCTGGTTTACCCGAATGCTTGAGACACGATTTGTTGGTTCCGTACCCAGTGCTGTACGAAAAGGCTGGCGAATGCGTTGCGCACGTCAAAACGACCATCTTAGTCATGGGCAAAGGGAACGACAGAATTACGAAAGCGGTTGAAATGATGCAACAAGACGTTTCGAGCGAGAAGTCACTCCAAGATGCGGAATTAGTCGAATTGATCGCGCAGCCGCTGAAACCGCCGGCAAAGCCGAGAAAGAAAAAGTAAATAATACGCACAATAACTCACACACACAGAAAGTAAAAGTGAAAATAAGAATAAGAATGTTTGAAGAGTGCGTTTTATTACAGAGTCACTCGGTGGAGAGAGAGGTCGCTTTTACTAAAGAATTGAAGTTGCGCACTTTCCACGCGTGTTAAGTTTTCTTTCCTGTTTTGACTGATTGATTGATTGATATTTGTTGTTTTGAATGCTGTCCTTCTAACCTTTCTCGTTCTTGCTGTTTTTGTTCCTTTGTTCATTACACAAGCTAAAAACTATAATATGTCACATTTTTTATCATATCGCTCATCCGATTGGCGCATCCGTCGTCATTCCATCACCCCCTGCCGATGGAGCTCTGATTGCAACGACGACTCTCCCCAAAACTGTCAAGGACGCGCCACTTTTCTCCATCTGAAGAACTTCCGCCCCGGATTGTATGGCGATGGTTTCCGAGTCGCCCGCTCCGCTCAAAACGACGGAGGATTTCTTCGCGAGTAAATAATAATGCGCGGGCGAAGCCGAAGTGCTCCCTCGATCGATGATGAGCATAGCTGCTTCAGACTTATTACTCAGACCATCAACGTTTGGTAACTCTTTCGCGGTATTTCCGACGAATGTGGCGATAGGTTCTTTCGAGTTTGCCAACGCCTCCCAGTTCGGCACCGCCATCCAGTCAGAAGTTCCTTGCGGTCTGAACGTTTTGAAAATGTTGCTAGGATCGTTCGTCCCAACTTTTTCTAACACTTGCGCGAGTTTGATAGCTTTTGTCGTCAACTTACTGAACGCGCCGACGACTGCAACTGGTCTAAACTCGATTTCTTCAAAGTCCAATCTCACCGAGGACACCGGTTGCACCGCCATCAATCGGTTTTCCGCGTTCGCAGCTTTCGCCGCCGCGAGATTACTCACTTGACCCGTAGCTTCCATTCGAAACATTTCTGTCGCGGACTCCAATCTTCCTCTCGATTTATCCGTCTCTGCGTATTTCAAACCGCGGTCGCGCATGGATTCCGCTTTGTCCACGCCCTCGTATCTTTGCAACTCTTGAATATCTCTCCAGATTTTAAACGCTAAGCACTCACCGGGAGTTTTTCCGAAATCTTTAGCAATTGCAGCCATACCATCGCGAATTTCGTACGCTCTCACTAATTCCCTCGCCTGTTCCTCCGTGAACTCTCTCCTGGCGATGAACTCGGCAGCCGCGTCTCTTTTCCCGCTCGGTAAAAAGTTGATCTGACTCAAGCACGGAGAGCCTGAATATTCGGATTCAAAGTACGGAAGTAACTCGTTCGGAAACTCTTTAGATGCTTTTAAAGACGCGTACGTCGACAGCCACGTTTGCCACATGACTTGTTCTTTGTTTTCAATGCCGGTTTCGTCGAAGATTTGGTCTGGGATGTATCCCGCTTTTTGCAACGCCGGGATATACTTGGCCAACTGGAACCAATGTCCGGCGCGTTGACGAAGCATCATGATCATCTGATTCGTATCCAATTCCTCGGTTACTTTTTGGTCCTCAAACGTTGGTGGTGGTTTATATTGTTGCTCGTATGAACCAGCCATTTCTTGTCCGGGAGCTAAATACGTCGGTTTCGAGCCGCCGCCGCCGCCGTCGTTCGTACCAAACTTGACGCCTCCCATCGGCGTGTCTGGATTCAAAGCACCCGTTTCTTCGTCGTATTCATTACCGCCACCGGGAGACGATCTGCCACCACCAAACTGCTGCTGCTGTCCCGGTTGAGTTCCTGGCATGGATATGACTTGCCCTTGTTTGCCTCCGCCTCCGGCGTACCCGCCCGGCGCAGACATGCCTGGAATCACATCCGTAGGAAAGTCTTCCATGCCGGGAATAATTAAACCACCTCCGGGTCTCTTTCCAGGACCAGAGGATGCCGACGATGGTGGCGGTTGTGGTCGACCTGGTGGTCCTCCTGGACCTCTGCTGGGACCTCTCGGCGGTTGCGGCGGAGGTAAAGCGTGCACTTTCGTTTTAGTCGCGCGCAATTTTGTTTTATCTTTTTGCTGCTGTTGGCGCAGAGGGTGGACGTGCGGCTGCTGCTGCTTCTTTTGATACGCCGCGGAGGATGCGTTCGGCATCATCGCAATAGAGGACAACGACATGATGTTAAATCCTTGCGCGCTTTTAGAATCTTCCGTTCAAAACTTTTAACGACACAAATCAAATCGTCTCTTTGAAGAGGCGTCGTCGTCGTCAAGTCGTCAAGTCGTCGTTTTTGTAGAGAATTCTATCTAAAAGCGTCTGTGTTGGCGACCGACACGTTGCTGGTTTTTTTGGTTCTTTTTTTTGCCTTCTTTTTTTTTGGAAGAAGGCGAGGGAGGAGGGCGAGGAGGAGACCTCTCTCCCACCCCGCAAAAGCAGAAAAAAACAAACAAAAAAGCAAATTAGTTCACCATAGTTTGACGCACACTAGAGTGAAAACATGGCCGTCGGAAAGAATAAAAGACTCACAAAAGGGAAGAAAGGATCGAAGAAGAAAGCGTAAGTTATACAATTAGCTCGTGTGCTCTGCGATGGAAATGTCGCGAGTCTGCCCTTTTTGCTCCGACAATTTGGGGCCGGCACTTCGCGTTTTTTTGCGCGATGTAAAAATGTTTTTGGGAGGGAAGAAAATGTGAAAGACGCGCTCGGATGATGAGGATGCGCGCATCCGCGAAGAACCTGGTTGAGATGTGCGCACGCATGAAGTACTTTCTTGCGTATTACGCGTGTTCTGAACCGATTGTCTTCTTCGCGCGATGCGTGTGAGCGCGTGCATTCGCGTTTTTCAAGAGAGGGCTTGTCGTGCGCGAAAAAAGGGGAGGAGAGAGAGAAAAAAAATCTCCTTTTGCGCGCGCGCGCGCTTAGAGTAAAGACGAACGGATGGTATTTGAAATCAAACGCATGAATTCCATTCATTGTTTGTTGTTCGATGCCTTGCGATCGTTTTCACTCTCGCGTTGCCTTCGCATCATCGCGGTTTTCTCTTCTTCCTCTCGGAATTTCTCGCAGCGCGCGTTCCTGGTTTTTCATAGCCCTTTTTCTGCTCTCTTTTCTTTTTCTTCCAAATTTGCTAACCACATTTCCTTTTCTCTTATATTGAATTTGAACAATAAACAGCGTCGATCCGTTCTCCAAGAAGGATTGGTATGACATCAAGGCTCCGTCCATGTTTACCGTTCGCAACGTCGGTAAGACTCCGCAAACGAGAACTTCGGGTACGAAGATTGCCTCGGATGGTTTGAAGGGGAGAATCTTTGAGTGCTCGTTGGCTGACTTGAACCAAGACGAGGATCAAGCGTTCCGTAAAATGTTCTTGAAGTGCGAAGACGTTCAGGGTAAGAACGTTTTGACGAACTTCTACGGTATGGACTTTACCACGGACAAAATCCGCTCCTTAGTCAGAAAATGGTTTTCTTTGATTGAGTGCTTCGTCGACGTGAAGACGACGGACGGTTACACGATGCGCGTCTTTTGCATCGGTTTCACCAAGCGTCGCGTGGACCAAACGAAGAGAACTTGTTACGCTCAATCCGCGCAAATCCGCAAGATTCGCGCGAAGATGGTTGAAATTATCAAGAGAGAGTGCGAATCGTGTGACTTGAAGGAGTTGGTGTTGAAATTTATCCCGGAAGTTATCGGTAAAGAGATTGAAAAGTCGTGCTCGGGTATCTACCCGTTGCAAAACGTCTATTTGAGAAAGGTGAAAATGTTGAAGACGCCGAAGTTTGACGTCACGAAGTTGATGGAAGTTCACGGCGATTACTCCGGCGAGGAGGTTGGTCAGCAAATTCCGAGAGCTGAGGAAGCGAAGCCGGAAGCCGCCGCCGCCGAGGAATAAATAAACTGAAAAAAGTATAACTAATAAAATTGGTGGGTGTTCGAGAAAAGAGAGAGAGAGAGAGAGAATGGAGAGGGAAGAGATGAGGAGGTTGGAGAGAAAATAGATTAAACAACTGGTAGTGTTTATGATCGCATAAATACGAGCTTAAAATAGTAGAATTTTAATTGATACAAAAGTACACGACAACGGTACGACCAAAAACAACAAACACCCCCCCCCCCTTTTTTTTTCTCGCACGGGCTCTCTCTACACTTTTTGAAGAAAAGAAGATGCACTTTTTATATTATTATATATGTATCAAATTGAAAATTAAAACATGGCTTTAACAGTTTCAAATCGCGCTGCACCGGCAATATCGCCAGACAAGCACAGCGTTGGATTCGATTTCAACATTTGCGCGGCTACTTCTGCCAAATCTTGCTTTGTTAACTTGTTCACTTCGGCGATGAATTCTTCCGGCGATTTGCGGTGGTTGTACGTCAAGATTTGTCTTCCAATGTCTTCAGCAACGACAGCTTTGGATTCCAAGTTCATCAAAATTGAAGAAATCGTCGCATTCTTCGCTCTCTCAACTTCTTCATCCGTGATTTGGCTCGCGTTCGCAACCGCAGATAACTCCTCAGCCATGACTGCGATCATGTCATTGACGTGTTGTCCATCCGTCATGGCCGAAATCCCCACGATGCCAGTGTCGTTGTAAATCGAGTGAAATGCCGTGCAGTTTTGAGCCCAACCGTATCTATTGAGTACACGCGTGTACAATCTAGAGTACATTCCTTTCCCCGGACCACCCGCAGAAAACGATCCACCACCTCCAAGCAACATGGACAAAACAGTCACCGCGGTGGAACGCTTCGCGTCTCTCCATCCTCCTTGGAATTCAAAGCCTAAAATCAAACTCGTGAGCGGAGACTCGTTCTTCACTCGAAAGTCACCACCCATATACTTCGATGGAATTTCTTTGCTCGTCGTCGCCGCCGACCCTTTACTGACAGTCTCCAGCATCGGACTCGCGATGGACACCAACTCTTGGTGATCCGCGCCAGAAGCCGCCAAGACCATTCTCGGTGCGACGTAGTTTTCTGCGATAAATTCGCGCAAAGCATCGCCATCAATCGCATCTATAGATTCTTGCGAGGCTAAAAGTGGATTTCCTAATCCTCCATCGTACGCCGTAGCGTGCACAGCCTCCATCAACATAGCTTGCGGATTCATTTTGAGCTCTTCGATTTCTTTCTTCAAGTCTTTCGCCATCTTCGCGACTTCGTGGTTAGCAAGCTTCGGGTTCAATGCTGAATCACAAAGCAACTCTACCGCCTCTGGCAAGTGCGTTTTCAACGCATCCACGGTGTAAGACATTTGTTCTCTCGACGCCGCGGCTAATAAACTCGCACTCATTACCTCCGCCTCTTTCGTGATGCGAAAGTTTGTTCTGTTCGTCGTCGCTTTGAAAGCCATTCTCTCGAGCATGTGCGAGGCACCCGACATGTACGGCTGCTCGTACTTACTTCCACTCTCCAAGTATAATCCAACCGCCATGGTCGCCCCGGGAGTGTTTTCCGAGGCAATCGTGGCCCCGTTTGAAAGCGTCGTGACCAAAGTCTTCGGCGCTTCCTTCGGGTAGATCGGGCTTTCGGGAATGATAACATTCGGCATGGGTTCGTCCATCGGCGGCTGCTTCGTCGCCGATCCGCCAAAGATTTGGGAGAAAATAGACGGTTTCGCGGTTGCTGCCGCTGCCGATCGCTCTTTCAACGCCGGCAAAGACTGCGCGAAAGAGGAGGAGGTTTTCAAACCTCTTCTTAAAATGTTTCGACTGCTCATTTTTTTTTTGCTCTTCTTTTTCTTTTCGTTTTAGGCGACGACGATGATGATCCTTCTTCTTCTTCTTCTCCTTCTTTTTAAACCCCCGCACTTTCTTTCTTGCTCTCGAGCGCGCGCGGATGGCGTGCAAACTATCGCGAAGCGTTGGAGCGAGTGCGTTTGAACGCGCGTGTTCTCGTCTGACGTTGTAAAAAACGCAGAGAGAAGAAAGGTTTGAAAGTGTGCGTGTCTGGAAACAGAGAGGGGGGCCGATTCTATATATTTCACACGATCCCTCTCTCTCTGCCAGTCTGCCGTGGTGTCAAAGTGTTTTTTTCAAAAGTTTTTCTTTTGATGCGCGTTGTGTGTCAAAAACTGATCGATCGATCGATCGAATTCGAATTCGAAGTTTTCGAAAAAATATCGAAAACCGGGACATCACACGATTTTTTCGATTTATACTCGTAACTGTGTGTGGAACCGTGTGAAAACTGCACGAATTTGCAACAGAAACAAATCCTCTCCGAACGCGAACATAACATCGGAGAGGAAAAGAAGAAGAAGACACGCGCGCAAGAACGCGCACTTTGATAGGGAAAGAAAGAGAGAGAGAGATCGTTCTCGTCCACGGATTATAGATTCGATCTGATATAATATATATATATTGGAAAAAAAATTCAAAACCGAAAGACGACTGAGATGATGTTTATGCTGCGAGCGCGAAGCAACAACGGTGCGAGCCTACTCGTCGTGGGAAGCGAAGGAAAGAGCAGAAGAAGCGAGAAGAAGACGACGAAGAAAAGTAGCAATAGTGAGAATAAGAAATCGCTTGCGTCCTCGTCGACGAAGACGAACGAGTTCAAACTTCCTTCGATGAAAGTGAAAGTAATCGATATCGATATTCTCAAGCGGTTCACTCGAGAACGACGAGAAGAAGAAAAGAAGAAGAAGAAGACGATTAACAACACGATGCGAAAGGAAAACGAAGCGATGAAAAAGACGTCAAAGAAAGATAAGGACGCGAAAGCAGTTGTATCCGTTCCTTCTTCGCGCAGTCGATCACCACATCCAACTCCTTCTTTCGCTTGGCTCACGTATTGGGCGTTTGGCGCGACGGTAGTTACCACAGTCGCCGCGGGCGCATTCTTCTTAATCTTCGCTAAATCAACCGGAAAGAGAGGTACACGAGAAGATAATGGCGAAGATGCGTCCATGCAACAAATCACTTTTGTATTCGATACCCCGCAGACCGCGGCGGTAAGAAATAAAGCGCCGAGACCTCCGAGACGGAGCGAAGATCAGCACGTGCGAAAACAACAAGAAATTTCACGACAGAGAAAAGAAGAAGAGGTCAATCCATTTTTGAAACAAATGGAAGAGTCGAACGTCGCGTTCACCTCAGCGTCACCACCATCATTATCATCATCATCACCACCACGACCTCAGCCGTTTGAAACTGAACCGTCGTCGGGGCAAATAGCAACACCCGTTCCTTCATCTCCAACTGGCTACGTGGTGCCGAAACAAGCCGAGACGATCGAACGAACGATGCAAACACCGTCGAGAGCGACGGCCGTTTTTGATGGAAAGAAAGTAGACGAAATAAAGAAAGAGTTTTCTCAGTGGGCTTTAAGTTACGACGACGAGTTACATCCGTGGGATCGAGCGTTAGACAACAAGAAGTACGATGCCATTGCAACAACATCATCACCATCATTCACTGTTCATGAAGTTAAAGACGCCGATGGCAACAGTAGCAGCAGTGATGATGCACTCGAGAAGCGAGAAAAAGATAAGAAAATTAGAGAAGTTGCGCGAAGACGTCGAAATAGCTACTTTGCCGCGGTATCCTCGAAACGGTACGCGCCGACGATGAAAGAACAACTCGCTCTCGAAGAGAAAGTTAGAGAAAGGTTAGCATCGAACACTCCCGTATTTGATACCGAGGGCACATTTTTCGCAAATGAAAGTAAAAAAGAAGCCCTTGCGTTGTACGGCACGGCGTTGGGAAAGCTCTTCTATGAAAAGTCTCCAACCACGATTGTTGGTGAAGGTACATTTTCGGACGTATTTTCAGCTCAGAAAGATGCTGAGAGCACTTCACAATCGCTCTCGTTGAGTAAATTTGACTTCTATACGCAAAGTGAATCCGTTTTGAAGTGTTCTGCGCCGTTCCCGGGTCGAGACGCTTTCGATGTGGCCCAAGGAGACGGATACGGGTTTGGAAAAGTTGAAACGACCGTGTTAGCCACGCTACCAAAACATCCAGCTATTGTTGAAGTTATAGCGGCTTTTCTTGAATCTGACAGGAACGAATCGTACTTATTGCTGAAAGACGTTGGCGAGAATGCGCACGAAGCTAGAAAAAAAGGGAGATTGACTCCGAGAGAGTGCCGTGCGATGGCCCGTCGTATTTTGCACGCATTGAAACATTGTCATGAACGTAACGTAATTCATCGTGACATCAAGTCTGGAAATATTCTCATCAGGGGTAGAGAAGGCGCCGAGGATTTTAATCGAAAAGCAACAATCATAGATTTCGGCGTCGCACATTCGCAAACGGCGTGTGAGTTATACTTTCCGGAAACTCTTACGAATACAAACGAAGACGATGAAAGAAGCGGTGGGAGAAAAAATATGGTCTGCTCCGTCGAGTACGATCCGAGCAGTGGAACGCCTGGATATCAAGCTCCTGAAGTTTTGCTCGGGAAATATAGCGATAACGAAGACGGCGACGACGAAGAGGTGACGATGGAAACGTACGCGAAAGTTGATATCTTCGCATTTGCCATTGCCATGTACTTTTTATGCACGGGAAAAGAGATCTTCGCGGACTCGTTAGATGCAGGGGAGAACATGACGACAAAGTCGAAGCAGAAAGCGAAGGCAATGTCGGAGACGGAATTAGACCGCTTGAATCAGAAAGAGCTCGAACTCGATGCGAGAATTCTCACGCAGATGCTCACCTATCCTGACTTTCGTCTCGCGCCTTCGCAAGAAAAAAAATTGCGAGAACGCTACGGAAATTTGGTAAAGAACCGAAGCGAGATCATCCAATCGACAACACTCACTGAGAAGGTCATAGAAGACTTGTCTGGTCGACAACCGGTGGCGTTTTGCAAACTCATCGCGAAGTGTTTAAGCGTCGATCCGAGTAAAAGGCCGAGTGCCGAAGAAGCGCTCGCTTGGGAGAATGCCTTTGTTGGTACTGACGAAGACGAAGACATTCTCGCGTTCTTGAAGGCTTCGACGATGACGACGAGGTGAGAGGAGATGTATATATATATGTAAATAATAGCACGCATAAAATAGAATGAGATCAAATACTTTTTAGATGTAACGTTTCAATGAGAGCAAATTATTGCGCGTGCGCCCTTTCTTCGTGTTCACATTTAGTTCCCGAAGCGCAGGACGAGAGATTTTTTGTTTTTGTTTTTCCTCCCGTTGCTCTCTTCTGCCTCTCTCTCGTTTATTTTTGAGTCGTTGAGAGTGAATTCAATCGTCGTTACAAGAAAAGTGGTGATATTTGCATATCGCGCAAACACACACACACACACACACAGTCACACGCGCACGCCTTCTCTTCTTCATAACTCGAACGAATCGAGAAGAAGAATCGCCAATCGCTCTTGTCGTTGTTCTGCTGTTTGTTTTGAGCGAGGAGATCTCTCCAATTCACACGGAAAAGAATGTCCGAAGCGACGAATCAACAGTCTTCTTCCTCTCTGCTTCTCTCTTCGTTAAAAGATTTGCTTCCAGAAAAGAACACGGTGATTATATTCTCGAACAGAATGAAAGGTTTGCTCGCGAAATCGGACGGGAAGGATAAAACCATAGCGTTGCTGCAGTACTTAGCCATGTTTACTTCCAACGGAACGCCCGGGAACGCGATGAGTTTGCAAAAATCGTTCGGGAGTGCCAGGAAACCGTTCCGGATTTTCAAAGAGGTGGAGTTCTTACTCCCGGTGATTGAAAACCCACCGGTTGGGAATCAAGCGAAAGTGTTGGCAGCGTACTCAAAAGCGATTGGGATGTCGGCGTACATGGCTTTTGATCACATCGTATTCTTAGGCGCGACGGGTTTAGTCACGAACAAGCGAATAACGGAACTGTGTCAGAAGCTCTCCTATTACGGGTGGTTCGTCGGATCAGTAGCTGGGTTGTATCAAAGTGCGAACGAATTAGGGAAGTGTGTGAGAGACGTTGCGGAGGCAGAAGACGACGAGGATAGAAAACAAGAAATCGCCAAGGTTGCCAAGCCGGTGTTCACCGCCATCACGACCAACACTTTGCAAGCGTTGTTAGCGTTGGCGCTTTTGGAGAAAATTCCGATGAAGAAGAGGAACGTCGGAGCGTTAGGAGTAGTGTTGAGCATGTTGAATGTGTACTCCATGTTTCCACCGCCGCCGCCTCCAGATGCCAAAGACAAAGGAGAGTAGATGTGTAAAAAATATGAAAAAACGGAACCAAATAGATAGTTAAAATACAAATACGGAGCCTTGTTTATTATTCTATAGCAATACACGCGTATATTAACGATGTTTCGCAACATCATCTCTACAAACTCTCTTTTAGTTTACAAATTCTCTTGCGACGGAGGAGTTTCGCCAAACTTTGTCGCCTTCTTCTTCTGTGGATCCGGTTGCGTTTGCGTGAAACCTCCGAGATCCCAATACCCAGCCGGATCTTTCGGTGGGAGATATTTCGCGCGATGACGAGAATTTTCCAGGTTTCTTGTCGGCGCTCCGTTGTTCGTGTTGTTATTATTAGTCAAAGCGGTGTTGTTTCCGTGTTCGCACGCTCTTCGATCGAGTTGACCGGCGACGGCATAGAACCTTTCGCACTCTTGGCACGCATACCCGATGAGCTCCTTTCTCGCCTCTTTCCCACGAACGACTTCTTGGTACTTCACCTCTCGCAGTGGTTTATCAACGGGTAAACTCTTATTCGCCGTTTTTTGCTGATGTTCTTCGCGAAGTTCTTGTCTCGTGCGTTTCGCGTTTTTCTCTTCTTTACCACCTTTTTCTTCGTCTTCTTCCTCCTGAGTGTTCTTTATGACCAAAACGTCCTCCTCTCCCGGAGTGCTCTTGTTGATTTGCGCTTCGTTCGTTTTGGGCGTTTCAAAGAAAGCGCGCGATCGCGGTGGCGGTGTCTTCGTGTCGCCAATCGTTTTCTTCTTCATGGCGTCGTCCCATAAACTTTGGACTTTCTTTGAGACGCCTTTCTTTGCCGTCAAAGCCGCCCCGCCGCTTTTTTTACCCGCTCCTACAGCCGGCGAATCTAAACTAGCTCTTTTCGACATCATCATCATTTTCGATGCGTCGACGTGCTTTTTCGGCTTTGGTTTATCTATTTGACGTTCAAGTTGTTGTTGTCGTTGTTGTTGTTGTTGTTGTTGCTGCTGCTGCTGCTGCTGCTGCTCCTTCGGATGATTTACGACTGCGTTTGGTTTTATCCTCGTTTCGTTCTTCGTATCGAACGCCCAAAAGTCTTCTCTTCTGTTGAACGAAAAAGACTTCTCGTCTTCGTCTTCCTGTTGTCTTCGTCGTTGTCGTCTTTCCCTCTCTTCACCGTCGTCTTTTCCTCTGTTTCTTCCAATCTCTTCGAGCTCTTCGTCCTTGGTCGTGTACTCTTCGCCGGCAAACACGGCGTACTTTGAAGCCGGCGAGTGCGGCCGCTTTCTCTTCGCACCGTTATCTTCTTTTCCTCGCCGTCTCTGTTGCTGCTGTTTTTCGTATTTTTCCAACTTTGCGAGCGCCACCTCTTTCTCCTTTCTATACTTGGCCGCAGCTTCGCGATAAATCATCAACTCTGCTTGTAGTTTTTGAAATCGCGCTCGCGATACCGGAGGAGTATTACTTTTGTCGTCGGCGTTATCGTCGTCCTCGTCGTCCTCGTCCTCGTAATCATCGTTATCATCGCTCTTTATCTTCGACGATGGTGGTGGTGGTGGTGGTAAGTCAGCCATAGTCTTTCTCTCGTCGTCCACGTCTTCAACAAAAGCAGAGGGCTTTTTTAAAAGCAACAACTTTTCTCCCAACGCCTTCTCTCGAAACGAATCTCTCTCTTTTGTCACCAACGCTAAACTTTTCATCAAATTGTCCTTAATCCTCGTTAAACGCTCGATCGTATCTCTCATCTTCTCCTTCTCTTTCACATTTTCTTCGTGTTCTCGTTTGAAACTCATCCGTAATTGGGTAAACTGTTCGTTCGTTTCTCGTTGCATTCGTGAAATCATAAACGGCACATTCATCGCCTCGTCGTCGTCGTCGTCGTCGAAATTCTCATAAAAATTTTGAGCACTTTTCTTCTCGCCCCTTTCTGCGTTTATTTTCTTCTTCTTTTCCTTCTTCTTCTCGTTCAAAGCGGCGGCGGCGGCGGTGGTGGTAAAATTAGGGCCATCGTCGATGATGTCGTTCTCTCTTCTATTCATGACGACGAGTTTACGAACGCAGCACGCGCACGAATTTTTTTTTTCTTTTGGAGAGAGATGGAGAGGATTTCTCTCTCTCTCAGTCTCTCGACTCTCGGACTCGCTCTCTCGTGTATTTGTTGAGTGAGTATAATCATCAAATTCATCATCGTGTGAACAAAGAGAGTCGCGTTCTTTTTTTTTTTTTTTTAAAAAAGAGGAGAAAAGAGGAGGAGAGCCTTCGTTTTTGGGGAAACAAAAAAAGACACACTTACAAACTCATAAAATCTCTCCCCATAGTATAAATAATATTATAATAGAGCAATAATAATACACAGAAGAGAGGTGAGGAATCGTAGCAGCGGCGCGTCGTGGATAAAAGAAAGAAGCGCTCGCTCGCTCGCTCGCTCGATGGCACCTTCGTTCTGGTTCGGCGGAGGAGGAGGAAACGGAGACGCGGCGGAGAACTTTGACGGAAACACTCATCATCGCAGAGGAGGAGAGAGGAACAACCATCAAAGTGAGCGCGCGTCTTTGCTTTCCGCGCAAGGCTACGTCAAAGACGAGCGAGACGATCCGCAATTTTCCCAGAAAGCTAGGAGAGGGAGAGAAAAAGTCGCCGAGCAGCTTCTGAGAGACGCGCAAATGCGCGGAGGTTCAGGTTCAGGAGGAGAGAGGAAATCTTCCAGGCGGCACCATCGCGACCGGCATGAGGCCGCGGAATTGGGAGGAGGAGGAGGAGGAGGAAACGGCGGTTCTTTGTTTCCTCCTCGGATAAATTCGTACGGCACGAGCAATAACAACGAGTATCAACAGTATCAACACGGAACAAACGCATCATCATTAGCACCAACGACGTCGATTTCTCGATTACTGGGCGGGTGTTTGATCGCCGGCTCTGTGGCCATGGTGTGCACGGCATCTTCAGACTCAGTGATTGGACATTTGCTCCTTTCTCCAAACAATAACGCGAACGACGACATTGACATCAACGCTTCGAATAATCGAGGCGGCGTCGCATCTAGTTCTAAGCGAAAGTCTCCATCATCATACAGAGGTGGTGGAGGAGGAGGAGGACGAGGACGAGCGGGAATATCAGGATGGTCGAGCGAATATGCGACGAACTTTCTCGGCGGAGTGACAAAGAACGAGGACGATATCGAGGATGATAAACTCTTGGAAGAAGATTTGAGCAACGATGCCATCGCGTTGGCGAACGGCAAAACGTTACTAGAGAAATTTGATGCTGACGCGTTTGAGAAGGACTTGGCGTCAACCTCGGGAGATTTCGAAGACGAAGAGAAGAGAGATGTGCAGTTATCGGACGACGATTTGCTCACCACGTGTGAAGCGTGGAGAGTGCAAATTAAAAACGACGCGACGATGTTTCAAGCCCGATTGTTGAAACTTTCAGCCATTTTAGACGCAACGAGTGATGATTCGAGCAGGTTGCCGCACGATGATGTAGTTAATTCGATCAAGAGTGTCCGGAAGTGGCACACGACTACAGACGTGGACGCAACCGCAAAAGTAAAAGAGTTGACGCGAAGAGCGAAAATGGAGAAAGCTGGCGACGGCAATAAGTCTGTGCGAAGGAAGAAGCTCGAGGCTGAAGCCATAAAAGTCGAAGAGCTCGCGTCGACGTCTTTGCCCAAGCTTGAAAATGCTTTGAATGAAATCGAGGAGAAATTTATCCCGTCTTCGGCGCAATCGGAGCCAGTACGACAAAGAGCTGAACTCGGTGCTGCACCGACGCAATCTTCGTGGTTATCGAGTCTTTTTGGTGGCGTGAAAGCACCTATCAAAATGGCACAACTCGGGGCCGCTACAAATTCAAACGATAATGCTAAATTAGGTGCCGGATATAGCAGCGATCCCTGGGGAGCTCGCGGTGAATTTGACGATGAACTCGAGATGGAAGAGGAGCGCGACGTGAAGGATGAACGCAGGAAAAATGTAGCTTCTCTTCACGAGCGTCAACGTATACAAAAGCAAAAAGAAGAATTCGGATTAGTGGATGATAAAGCCGACGAATTACCCGTTCGTGCAACCTCGTTCGCGAAAGGACTTTCGAACCGACGCAGCCGTCGCGTGGGTCCCTTTTATGACTCGATGGGAAATACCGAGGAACAACGACTACGACAGCAACAGCAATATATGCCAGCTTCTATCACTCCTTCAACATCAGACGGCCGTATTTCTGAAGCAGATATAGAGAGAAGAGCGCAAGAGCTTGTTGATGAAGCGCATGGTGGCATCGACGAAGAGGAAGAGCGAGTGAACGAAGGAGAAGAAGTTTTTTACGACTTTGACGATGGATTCGCAGACGAAGGAGTTGAAGAGACAGTAGAAGACGAACAGTTCGTTCAAGAAGAAGAAGTGACGAAGCCGTCGAGGGCAAAGAAGCCGCGCGGATTGTCGGATCGACTTTCAGATACCGTACGAAGAGCCTTTGGGTACGCAGACCCAGGAGAAGAGTTCTTGGAAGAGGCGAGCGAAGAAATTCGAGAAGAAGAGGGAGAACAGATTGAGCAAAATGCGCAGCGTCAGCAGCAAAAGGTGCTCAGAAATGGGAAAAGAAACGGCATCATCAACAGCAAGAAGAAGGGATCATCTTCTTCTTTGTCTGGTGCGGGAGCTGCGACGACAACATCTAAAGAGAGAAAACAGCAGGAAAAGAGAGGATCAGCGACGACGACGGTAAGTATCAACTCGGGCGAGAGGATGAAGAAAGGCACTAATTCTGAAAGCGCATCGACGAAACCATTCTCAAAATTCAACGACATCAACGGCGATGACGATGAGCCCGTGGACACGTTCTCCGCTCGCATGAAGGCTGCCAAGAAATTGAAGGAAGCGCAAGAAAGTGGTTCGGCGACGAAATCGTGGAACTCGGCTGGTGAGGAGCACCAGATGAAGTTCAAGCCAGGTCAAAAGCTCATTGTTCAAGAGGATGGCTCGTTTGCATTTGCCGATGAAGATGACGTCAACTCGAAGGATTCCGACGCCGGTTTGCAAAAACGAAACGAGGAAACTTCGAAAGTTTTGCGCTCGCTCTCCGAGGATCAAGATTCGTCGTCGTCGCCGTCGTCATCGAGTGATGTGAACGAGAAAGAAGTGCAATCGCCGCCTCCGGCTATTTCGCCACCTCCGCCTTCCCCATCGCCTCCTCCTCCGAACGCGCCAGTCGCTCAACCAGTTGCTGTTCAACCTGCGGCAATCGATCCGACCCAGACTGCGCAAATGTTGTACCAACAAAATATAGCCGCCATGAACAATCAAATGATGATGAATGCCGCGGCGTCGAATAACAACAACGCGAATGCAAACGCAAACATGGGAAGTAATTTCAAGCTGACGTCGGAGAATCTAGATGCTGTCGCGATGGCAAAGCTAGAACACGATACGGCAAACAGAAATGCTTTGGAACTGTACGACATCTCAAACCAAAATCGAGACGCGGCTGAGTTGGCGAGATCAGAGCACGAAACTGCCATGCACTGGAGACAAGAAGCGCAAAAGAATCTCGAACGCTTAGAAGCGACTGCCGCGAAGAAAGCCATTTCGGAAGAAAATGCGGCGCAGCAACAAGAAAAGTTACAGAATTTGAACGCTTTAGTCTCTGAATTTAAAAAGGCTTTGGTGGAAGAAACGGCACTGCGACGTAAAGCTGACATCGAGAAGGAAAATTTGGCCCGCGAGTACGAGCAAAAGAAAATTGAAATTGCCACGAAGGCATCTGAAGCGCAAGGTCGCTTGATTGAGCACGCCAAAGATAAGATCTTAGAGGCTCGTCGCACTGCCGCGTTGGCGACGCAACAAGCGAACGAGTATTTAGAACAGGCAAAGAGAGAAGCGATAGCGAGGAGAAGAATCGGCGAGTTTGCCAAAAGATCAAACTCAAAAATGAACGAAGACAAGAAAGCTTTGGCGAAGAGACTCCAAGCTGAGAAAGATGAAATCTCAGAAGCCGCTAAAGAAGTTCAAAGATCTGCCGAGGAAGCGTTGATGAGATTGAACTCGGCTAACTCGCAAGCGCAGAAGGAAAGAGATCTCGCTTTGAGTGATCGTCAGCAAGCCTTAGAGGAGGCTAAACGAGCCGTCGATACGGCCAAAATGAGCTTAGACGGTATGAAGGAAATGTCGAGAAAAGCGCAAAAGTATAAGAGACGCCAAGAAGAGACAGTGGATTCGGTTAAAGAGTACATCAAAAACGACGGAGAGGGCAAGTTTGACAAGTTGGATAAATTGTTGCGCAAAGCCGAAGACGAAGACCTGTCCTCTTCTCACCCTGGTGGAAAGAAATCTAAATCTTCATCATCGTCAACCAAGAAGAAGAGAAAGAACAGCGACAAAGGAATTAAAGACATCGATGGAATGAGCGACGAGGACGCGGCGGCGGAGAAAGTAAAAAAGCTATTGGGCGGTGGCGGTGGCGGTGGCGGTGAAGGAGCCGACGCGGACGCTTCAGCTGACTCGGATGACGCGGTGGCAGAAGGAAGTGGGAAAGAAGATGATGCAATCTTGGAACCAATGACAGATGATGTCGACTCTATTTTAGCCGACGCAGAGAAGAACGGCGCATTAGCTGAAAGCAACTCTGAAGTATCCACCGCAGAAGACGTTCGATCTTCGGTTGAAAACTCTGGCGCCATCACGGAAGCGGAAGCGGAGAAGAATCTCGCGGCATACTTTGGAGAAACGACCCCTTCGCCAACGTCTGTTTTGTCCGCTAGCGATGATAGTGGCAAGGAAGAGGAAAGTAATGAGAAGAAAAGTGACGACGCAACTGAAGAGAAAACCTCCACCGAAGAAAACGTAGAAGCGGCGGACAAAGGAGAAAAGGAAGAAGAGGAGAAGAAACGAGACGAGGCTAATACTGAAACGAGGCAAAACGCCGCCGACGACGACGACAACGCTTCGGATCCGTCGTCCTTGATCACTTTAGACGATCAAGAAGTTTCAAACGTCCCCACGAGTGGAGTCGTCGCTTCATTAGGTTTTCCTGGCATAACTCGCATCGCGTTTGGCGAGCCGGAACAAAAAGCGTTCAAAGGGGTGTTCTTTGCGTACTTACAAGAGCAAGCTCCAGACTCGTGCGCTAGCGCAGACGATATGGAAACGTACGTTCAAGAGCGAACGAAAAAGACTGGTACAAAAGCGGAGCACTTGCGCGTGACATTAGTGTGCCCCTCGGCGAGCTCTGAAGCAGACACTTTGAAAGCGCAGCAAGTCGTTCGCGACGGCGTCTCGGACGGTTCGCTCTTGAAGAAGCTCGCCGCTTCCGGCATAAAGAGCCGCGTATTTATGGACGAATACGAAGACAAAAAAGAGGCAAAAGACGAGGGGGAAGATGTCGATGATACCACCACTACCGAAGAAGATGAAAAAGAAAGAGGGGTGAAGCAAGAGGAAAACGACGAGCAACAGTAGAAGTATGACAAGTTGTGATTTCAATTATCAAACAATTCTTAACACTCTCACATGTTTGAATTTTCCGTATTTTAAGTTTAAGGGCCATGGTACTGAAATACTAGTTCGCACTGCAGTGTATTCTCCATGGCATGTGATCATATTCTTTTTTTAAATGAGCTTTTCTTTTTTTCGTTCCTTCGTTTGAACAAGTCGAACATACAGAGAAAAAAAGATTCAAACGCTTCTCAAATCAACCTTCTTTAGGCCTTAGAGTCGAGCTCTTTTTCAAAATTGTACGCGGATCCACCGTGGTGCGAGGTGTCCAAACCAACTTCTTCTTCCTCGACCGGGACGCGGAGCACACCAGCAGCTTTGAGCGAGCCAAACAAGATTGCGCTCGTGGAGCCGACCCAAGCGATGATAGCAAGAACACCGGCAATCTGGTTGCCGAGCTGTTTACCGCCACCTCCGTAGAACGCGCCATAATCGTCAGCACCTCCTTCACACCCGTAATCGTTGAGCACGTACTTTTGCTTGGCGAAGAGGCCGGCGGCGATGACGCCCCAGGCGCCGCAGGCGCCGTGAACGGCAGAAGCATCCAGCGGGTCATCGATTTTCAGCTTCTTGATGAGTGCACTGAAGCCGTAGTAGACAGCTGCACCGATGGCCCCAATGACTGCGGCGGCCCAGGGTTCAACCACGACGCAGTTACCAGTAACAGAAACCAGACCGGCGAGGATCCCGTTGCACATCGGACCGACGTCCAGGTGCTTCGTCAAACTGTAATGGATGGTCAACGCTGAGATACCTCCGGCTGCTGCGCCCAACGTGGTCGTCACGGCAACGCGCGCCGCAGTTTCCATGTATTCGAACGCCAGAGTACTGACCGGATTAAAACCGTACCAGCCGAACCAGAGGATAAAGGTTCCGAGCGCGACCAACACAGACGAGTGACCGGGCATATCGATGACTTCTCCCGAGGGTGAAAATCGACCGGTTCTCGGACCGAGAAAGATCGCGCCAACGAGGGCAGCCACACCACCAGTCATGTGGACAATCCCCGAACCGGCAAAGTCAATCATACCGTTAGCACCGAGGTATGGTTCAACTCCGACCCACGGAGAGAGCCACCCTTTGTAACTCCATCCCCAGTGAACGACGACTGGGTAGATGATACCGGTCAAAGCGGCAGTGTACGCCAGATACGCTTTGAATTGGCACCTTTCCGCGACGGCACCAGATACAATGGTCGATGCGGCAGCGGCAAACGCCCACTGAAACATCCATCCCGCGTAATAACCGCCGGAACTTCCGAGAGGCGACATACTCGCCGCTTTGTTCATGAACACGTCCTTGCCGTTCCCGACAAACCCGTCGCAGTCACTTCCGCCCGTGCACGTGTCCTCCGTTCCGTAAGCGAGGTGGTACCCGAGGAACCACCACACCATGGCGCCGAGGCACCCATCCATTAGATTTTTAATCAGAATGTTTTTCGTGTTTTTCGCGCGAACCGAGCCGGCTTCCAGGAGCGCGAATCCAGCCTAAGATTTTTTACAAATATGTCAGAAACTTTACTTTAGACGAAGAAGAAAAACGCGCACCTGCATAATAAACACCAAGTAGGCGCCGATGAGCAGCCACTGAGTGGTCAAGAAGCCTCCTGTGGTTGAATCGGCCGCAGTGAGCTCCGCATCAGCCGAGGTGAGATTCGTCAAGTATTGGCACAACGTTTCTGTTCGAGAGAGAGAGAGAGAGAGAGAGAGAGAGAGAGTCGTGTTAGTTTGAAGTATTTTCGAGAGAGGAAAAAAACTTGAAAAATCGAGAGGCAGCAGCAGCAACAGCTCTAGAAAAGCTCTTCAAATTTTCTTCTTTCTGTCTTTTTTTTTTTTGCAAAAAAGGCAAACACCTCCCCTCTTCCCTTTTTTTTCTCCTCCTCCTGCAGCCTCAATTTAACCGAACTTTTTTCTTTTCCGCAAAATACGGAAAAAGTGGCATCCGACGCTTCATCGTTTTGGTAGTTCGAGCGACCACCATTAACTCTACCGTTTCCCGCCCAAACGCGAACGAATGCGTTTTTCTCGTGGCTCGTTTCGCGCACTCTCTCGTCGCATCTTTCTCGCGCCAGAAGGAGCGGGAAGTAAAATTTTGCGTCGCTTCGTGGGATTTATTATATCTGAAATTGCCGGAAACAGTTGCAATCGCGACGGCAGACCGAAAGAGAATAGGAAAAGAAGAGAAAAAAAACAATCAGACGTCTGCGCGCGATACTCACCGTGAGCAGGGCTACCATCGTTCAAGACGGCGAGTTCGCCGATGCAATTCGTAGTCATCGCAAAAGTTGTTGATGTGTAAGATGTGTTTTGCGCGCACAATGAGTGACGGTTCAAAAAAGAAAAAGTGCGGGAAAACCACGAAAAAAGTTGAATTTTTCCTCGATCTCTGACTTGAAAAAGTTAAAATTTTTAACCGTGTTTGGAGGTGGAGTGAGCGTTTCCTCCAGACACGTGTCTTCCTTTTGGGGGGACAATCAAAAAAAAAAACGAGAGAAAAGTAGTTGCAAAGTTAACTTCCTGACTTCGAAGCGACGACGCTTCGGACTTCAAAAAAAAAGTACGAGAGTCGTTTTCCCCATTACGGAAAACAACGCGCGGAGAACGAATTTACCTCTCCCCTCACACATACATAAGAAAAAGAAAAGAATCGTTAGATAAGAATACACGATGGCTACGCATTGCGTCGGCGCCCTCGCCGCCTTGGCCGACGGTAAGCATCGCGTCGTCGACTGATAGTTCTTTTTTCCTATTCTCTTTTGGTTTTCGTCGTCGCAACTGTATTCAAGTTTTTGGGGGCTTTGGGGGGACAATTACGTGATGATGAAGAGTGAATTATCCACTCAAAACACACCGCGAGACAGAAAAATTAAAGAAGAGTAAACGCATTCAATGCGCTGAACTAATCGCGATACGATGCGTTCTTCTCGCGTACCACCTCCTCTTCGTTTCGTTTTAAGTCTGGAGCGCGCGCGAAGCGACGGCGATTCGGACAATTATATCCATAATTGTCCGAATCGTTGTCCTCCTTTTGGTCCCTTTGTCGAAGGAAGAAGCCAAAGGCCAAGTCCGGAACACTTTTCGAAAAAGGGGGAAAATTTTTTTTCACACTATTAAAGCACGCAAAGTGGGAGGAAAATACTGACGACACACTTCTATATATTTCTCTCTCTCTCCTTATTAAAAATGAAACGTTTGTGCCGTGTGCCGTGAATAACAATAAACAGAATCCCTCTGTGAATACTTGGCCAGTAATGCTGCTGGTGTCGCAACCATCACGGGCTCCTCGGACAACCAATTTTTGTTGTCGTCCGCGTACCTCGTGTTCTTTATGCAAGCTGGATTCGCGATGTTGTGCGCCGGTTCGGTGAGATCTAAAAACACCAAAAACATTTTAATCAAGAACGTCTTGGACGCGTGCGTCGGGGCGCTCGCTTTCTTCATCTTTGGCTACGGTTTCGCGTACGGGAAGAAAGAAGGCAAATCAACGAATGAATTCATCGGCAACTGGAACTTTGGCTTGCAAGACTTCACCGACTGGGCTGGTTTCTTATTTCAATGGGCGTTCTCTGCGGCGGCGGCAACTATTGTCTCCGGTTCCGTCGCGGAAAGAACGGCGTTCCAAGCCTACTTGGGCTACTCTTTCTTTCTCACCGCCTTCGTCTACCCAGTCGTCGTTCACTGGGTTTGGGACGGAAGCGGATGGCTCAACGCGTTCAAATCAGGAGATAAACTCTTTGATTGTGGTATGTATGACTTCGCCGGCTCTGGCGTCGTTCACATGACTGGCGGCGTCGCCGGTTTGATGGGCGCCATGATTGTAGGCCCGAGAACTGGTAGATTCGGCCCGGACGGTCGCGTCGTCGCCATGCCGGGACACAACGCCTCGTTAGTTGTTTTGGGCACGTTTATTCTTTGGGTCGGATGGTACGGCTTCAACCCGGGTTCGCAGTTGGCCATCATCGGGTCGGAAGTCGTCGTCGCTAGAACTGCCGTCGCGACTACGTTATCGGCCGCCGCCGGTGGCGTGACCGCCATGGCCATCAACTACGGATTGTACCACGTCTGGGACTTGATTGCCGTGTGCAACGGTGTTTTGGCTGGCTTAGTCGGCATCACCGCCGGTTGCTCCGTCACTGAACCGTGGACTGCTATCGTTTGCGGCTTTCTCTCTGCGTGGGTCATCCACGGCGCCGGTAAATTACTCTTGAAGCTCAAAATTGACGATCCTTTGGAAGCGGCGCCGATGCACGGCGCGTGCGGCGCCTTTGGCGTCTTTTGGGTCGGTCTCATGGCAAAGAAGGAATACGTTGCCGAAGTCTACGGCGGCGCCGAGAAGTGCGCGGGCGTCTTCTACGGCGGCGACGGCGGTATGCTCGGCGCCCAAGTTGTTGGCATCATCTGCATTACTCTCTGGGTCGGCGGTTTGCTCGGCCTCTTCTTCTTGGCCTTGAAGAAAATGAACATGTTGAGAACGTCTGCGGAAGAAGAACAGTTGGGTTTGGATGAGTCCAAACACGGCGGTTCGGCGTACAACATGGAGTTGGTTGCTCCGATGCCGTCTTTGTAATATGAGAGAGACGGAGAACAAGAAGGAATAAAAAAAATATATACCTTAAAAGTGTTTCTAATGGTCTGGTAGAATCTATGAGACATTGAAAGCACATGAAAACAAACGTACTTGAAAGAAGATTTGGATGTTTAAGTTCACCTTCGTGGTACACGATAAACTATCAGAGACGCACTTGGCGTCTTTCAAAAGCAATTCAATTCTTTTTCTTCAATACACGAAAAGTACTAATCATATCATAAAACTGGAATCATCCATCGCGCTCTTTTTTTTTCACTTCCACGAGAACTTTGCAATTGTACACGTAGGAGGTGCTACGTTATATTTTTTACACATTGAAGCGAGAGCGGGTTCTACCCCCTCGTTTCCTTCACCTCCCGACGCGAGAGAAGAAAAATTAAACTCCTCGGCGTGAATGCCTGTTTCGACGATAAAACAGCTCTTCGCGTCGACGGATTGCGCGCCTTTTATGTCGTGCTCTAAAGAATCTCCTACACACAAACATTTCGAGAAGAAAAAGTTCGTCGCATCCTCTTTCGCTTCCTCGTTTTTACTACTATTTTCGCTCAGCTCTTTGCAAAGCGTCGTGTATATTATCGGCGCCGGCTTACCAAGCTTGACGACGTACTCGTCCGCGCTGAACGCGCCGCTGCTTTCTTTATACGTTTCGTTTAAAATGTCTTTATACCACAGGCTAATCGTTCCCGGCATGACTTCTAACTTATCGCCGTTAACGGTCACGTAGTCCGGATTCGCCAACATCATCTTTGGCGGCGCTGCGCCGCTTTGTCGACACCTCTTCGCGATCCCGGTCAACACCTCCTTAATCTCTTCGTGCGTCAACCTAGCAATGTTTTGCACTTCTCTGTCGTAACTACCTAACGTTGTCCCAGGTATACTCATGGACTCGCACCCGGAGGCGACTATGTGCGTTGTCTTTTCAATCGCTTCTTCTTTACTTTGCGGTAAGACGCATCCAGACGGCAACGTCACTGCGCCTCGTTCGCCCCAGTTCAAGTGTAAGAAAGTAAACGACGACGACGTGTGCTCCGTCGCGTTCGATAAAATCTCTTCTTCGATGTATCTGTGGCACACCTCCCCGCTCGTCATCGCCGAATAGAACCACTCCTCTTCAAATCCCATCCGTTTCAGCTTTCTCAGAGTCGACGATCGACGTCTCGACGAGTTTGAGATTATGTGCACTCTCACTCGAGGAAACTCTTCGTGTATTCGACGCAAACACTCGATGGCCTCTGGGAATGGATTTTTACCGTCGTGTAAAACGCCAAACTGGTCGAGGAAAATATCCTCGATATCGTGTCGACGCAAGAGCTGCTCCATGTTGTTGATGTCGACGTTGTTGTCGATGTTATAATCTTCTTCTCCTTTTGTTTCTTCTGACGACGACGACGACTTTATCTCCTCAACCGCGCTGACTTTGAACGACGACGACGCGTCGCTTCCTCTTCTCAAACTTCCTCTTTGTCGTCGTTCTGTTGGTCGTGATCGTCTTCGTCTTCCTACCGCTGGTGATGGCACCGATACCAACGTCGACGACGACGTCGACGTCGTCGTCGTCGTCGTCGTCGTCGTCTGCATGCAAGAAAGAACGCGCGCGTTTGTTGTTGTTTTTTGTGTCTTGTGGTGGATTCCTCTGAAAAAACAGTTGGTGTGTGTGATTATATGTGTGATAATATGTATAATAAATGTGTGCGCGTGCGAACGCACGCGGTAGTAACGACGACGACGACGACGACACGTTTCAATAACGAACGCCGCGCCGATGAAGACACTTTTAAATTCTTGAAAATAACAACAACAAAAACAAGTTTTAATAACACACTTCTTCTTCTTCTTCTTCTTCTTCTTCTCCGCGCGTTCAGTTCTTTTCGAGATACTCCATGTCGCTCTCTAATTCGACCATGCACCCGTCGATTTCGCTCGCGTCGCCGGATAAAATCGCGCTCATGCAATCGTCTACTATTCTCGTCGCCGCGATTTCTTTCACTTTCTTCTTCCAAAACGCATCCGGCGCGGCTTCTTCTAACTTTTTGGACAATTTCGCAACCTTCTTCTCGGACTCGATTTGCAACAGACACGACTCTAACGCTTGTTCGTCGCCATCCGCGATCGCGCCTAAACACTGATCAAAAATGCGTTCCGCTTTAAACCGATCGTTTTGTGCGTCCCAATCGATGTCTTCCTTCGAAGAAGAAGTAGCAAAGCTCCTCACAAAGCGACTGTTGTTATTATTATTGTTATTAGTATTATTAGCATCACGATGATGATGATGACGATGATTTTTGAAAAGAACGGACGAGGAAAAAGAAGATCCTCCTCTCTTCAAAACTTTTGACGACGACGACGACGACGACGCTCTGGAAGAAGAGGTCGTCGTCGTCGTCGTTAAAACAGCTCGATGATGACAAACGCAGATCATTTTTAAATGATGCGTTTTTTGTGTGTTATTCGTTACGCGCGCGAGATAATAAATAGTGAAGAAAGAGATCGAATTTTTGTTGAAGAGATGACGAGGATTTTCAAACGAGAGAGAGTGGATTTTCACACTTAAAAAGTATGAGAAAAAGAGACTCTCTTCTGTGGAGAGAGAGAGGCAGAAAAGGCACCCAAACAAACAAAAAAAAAAGAAATCGAGAACGAAAGAACGTCACAGAAGACACGCTTTGATATATAAAAACACATCATAAAAAACAATTTCAACAAGGATCACAAACGCCACGCGCGCGCTCGAGAGAGAGAGAGAGAGAGAGAGAGAGAGAGAGAGAGAGAGAGAGAGAGAGAGAGAGAGAGAGAGAGAGAGTGTGGGGA
>Ga0255763_1000837_pt1 | contig 33301 bp, 29 predicted proteins | sample 041ome_2_FD_179963 | JGI IMG/M metagenome (GOLD analysis project Ga0255763, IMG submission 179963) | Coastal salt marsh microbial communities from the Groves Creek Marsh, Skidaway Island, Georgia - 041406US metaG (version 2) | ecosystem: Environmental > Aquatic > Marine > Intertidal zone > Salt...
TTCGCCACGGGTTTCCGTGGGTTTATGACAATGAAATGGTCTTGGATCGGCGTACCAAAAAGCTTGACCTCGGAACCATAGCGGTTCTTGAGGACGCAGATCGCACACCTATTGCATTGGTCGCGACCAATCCAAATTCGAAAATTTTTGCCCGCGTGCTCGATTTTGATCTATCCGCACAAATCGATCAGGATTGGATGGAAGCACGCCTGCGCACGGCCTTGTCCCTGCGGGAACGTCTGTTCGATGCGCCTTTCTATCGTTTGATCCATGCCGAAGCCGATGGCTTTCCCGGTGTGATTATTGATCGCTTTGGCGATGTCGCGGTGATCCAACCGAATGCCGCATGGGCAGAGGTCATGATCGACACATTGGTGAAAGCCCTTGTTGCCGTTACCGGCGTTCAAACAGTGATCAAGAACGCGTCGGGGCGTGCACGCACGCTTGAGGGATTAGATGACGAAACCTCCGTTTTGATCGGAACGATGCCTGATGCTCCGATCCCTGTCACAATGAACGGTGCAATTTACATGGCAGATGTGGCGGGGGGGCAGAAAACGGGTTTGTTTTTTGATCAACGGCCAAACCATGCTTTGACCGCAAAAGTGTCCAAAGGCGCCCGCGTTTTGGATGTGTTTTCGCATGTGGGTGGGTTTTCACTGGCTGCACTTGCGGGGGGCGCTCAGTCTGCGATTGCGGTTGATGGGTCCGCCGCCGCGCTTGAACTTGCCGCCCAAGGTGCCGAACGGCTGGGCGTGGCAGATCGGTTTGAGACGCGCAAAGGTGATGCATTCGATGTGCTGACCGCTTTGGGTGAAGAAGGGGCGCAGTTTGACGTCGTTATCTGTGATCCACCTGCATTTGCGTCATCAAAACAAGCACTCGAAGCAGGCTTGCGTGCCTATGAACGCATTGCACGGCTTGCGGCGGCGTTGGTTGTCGATGGTGGTGTTTTGGTACTTTGTTCATGTTCCCATGCTGCAGATCTGACAAAATTCCGCACCGCCTGTACCCGCGGCATTGGGCGCGCGGGGCGACAAACTGCGCTGTTTTACACAGGGTTTGCAGGACCTGATCACCCGCTTCATCCGCAGCTCGCCGAGAGCGGATATTTGAAATCGCTCTTCTTCCGTTTATGAAGCTGCTCTTTGATACATGTGTGCTTTACCCCACAGTGATGCGTGCGGCCCTGATGGGCGCGTGCAAGGTGATGGGGTGGCGCCCCATGTGGTCAGACCGGATCTTGGAGGAATGGGCCAGATCGGCCCGCAAACTTGGGCCCTTGGGCGAAGACCACGCCCGTGCAGAAATCGCCTTGCTTCAACGAGATTGGCCACAGGCCTGTATTTCATATCCCGACGGGTTAGAGGCGCGCTTGTATCTTCCCGATCCGGCAGACCGCCATGTTCTTGCCGCGGCAATTTCGGGGTCTGCAGATAAGATTGTAACCCTCAATAACAAAGACTTTCCCAAAAATACACTTTGGGAAGAGGGCGTTGATCGTATTGATCCTGATCGCTTGTTGTTTGACGCGGTCATGGAAAATCATACAGGTATGAGACAGATCGCAGATCTCATTTTGTCTGAGGCAAATCAAATGTCCCACGACACGTGGACCCACAGATCCCTTTTCAAAAAAGCACGTTTGCCCAAATTTGCAAAAGCAATCTCGGATTGAGATCGCGGAAGCCTCCGGCGGGGATATTTTCTTGACAGAAAATGAACCAGTGTCATTTTCTGTCTTCAAATATCTTCGGGGGTGAATTGTCCAACGGACAAGAGGGGGCAGAAAGCCCCCTTGGATCGTTACGTGCGCAAGATTGAGCGACCTGCATAGAGGGCGGTTTCGCCCAATTGTTCTTCGATGCGGATCAGTTGGTTGTATTTGGCCAACCGATCAGAGCGTGCGAGCGATCCTGTTTTGATCTGCCCACAATTTGTCGCAACTGCCAGATCCGCGATGGTTGCGTCTTCTGTTTCGCCTGATCTGTGCGACATGACGTTGGTGTAGCGTGCGCGATGGGCAATTTCAACGGCGCGCATTGTTTCAGAGAGTGAGCCGATTTGGTTCACTTTGACCAGCATCGAGTTTGCACAGCCTTTGGCGATGCCGTCAGACAAGCGGGCAGGGTTTGTCACAAACAAATCGTCACCGACCAATTGAACACGTCCACCAAGCGCATCTGTGAGCGCTTTCCAGCCCTCCCAATCATCCTCTGCCATGCCATCTTCGATCGAAATGATCGGATAATCATTCACAAGCGCCGCCAAATATTCCACATTTTCAGCAGAAGTCAGCGATTTGCCTTCGCCCTTTAATTCATATTTGCCATTGCGGTAATATTCTGTTGAGGCGCAATCAAGTGCAAGATAGATATCTTCGCCGGGAATATAGCCTGCCTTTTCGATGGATTTCAAAATGAAATCAAGTGCATCGCGGGTAGAGCTTAGGTTCGGGGCAAAGCCACCTTCGTCGCCGATACCGGTGGATAGGCCAGCAGCTGACAGTTCTTTTTTCAGCGTGTGAAACACTTCTGAACCCATGCGGACCGCATCGCGAATGTTAGTTGCGGATACGGGCATGATCATGAATTCTTGGATATCAATTGGGTTATCTGCGTGCTCGCCCCCGTTGATGATATTCATCATAGGCACGGGCAAAACGCGTGCGGATGTCCCGCCGACATAGCGATAGAGCGGTTGACCTGTGAACTCTGCCGCTGCTTTGGCAACCGCAAGCGACACGCCCAAGATTGCATTGGCACCTAGGCGGCCTTTGTTGGGCGTGCCGTCCAATTCGATCATTGCTGCGTCGATTGCTTCTTGTTCTGTGGCGTCAAACCCAACCAAGGCATCTGCGATTTCACCGTTCACGGCGGCCACTGCCTCCAAGACACCTTTGCCCATGTAGCGTGATTTATCGCCATCGCGTTTTTCAACGGCTTCATGTGCACCTGTTGACGCGCCTGACGGCACCGCTGCGCGGCCCAATGTGCCATCTTCCAAGGTGACGTCAACTTCGACAGTTGGATTGCCGCGGCTGTCTAAAATTTCGCGTGCGTGGATATCAATAATCGTGCTCATTTCTGGCCTTTTAACGTTAGGGATGATTTTCATCCGCCCTTTATCATGGCTCAGATCAAATGAAAATGATTTTGTTACCGCTAACAGTCATGTTTGCGCAACCTGTTTGCGGAAACAGGGATTATTGTGGTGCAGGGTGCACACGATTTTCGCGCCAAAAAGTATAAAGACCCGACCCGATCACCAAAACGATACCAAAGACCGTAATCGTATCAAGCCGTTCGCCCAAGAATGTCATGGCAAGGATCAGTGCGAAAATCAGCCGTGAATACCGAAACGGTGCCACAACGGATGCCGCACCAATGCGGGTTGAGATCACGATGCAGAAATACGCAAACGTGGCAAATAGGATTGCAAAGCCGAACCACATCGCCTGTTGAGTTGTCAGCGGGACCAAAGTTGCATCAAACGAGAGCGAAATCACACCCGCTAAACCAAAGGCCAAAAAGGCGTAGACGGATAATGTAATCGAGGGCAGGTCCACCTGCATTTGCCGGGTGGCAAGGTCGCGAACGGTTAGACACACCACCATGACCAAGGCCAATATCGCGCCAATTTGGATACCGTCAGCGGTGGGCCGGATAATGATCATCACACCGATAAAGCCCACGATAATCGCGCTCCAGCGGCGGATGCCAACAGGTTCTTTGAGAGCGATGGCCGCCCCCGCGGTCACGGTCAGCGGGATGACTTGGACGATTGAGCTGAGCAAGGTCAACGGAAGCAAAACCAATGCCCAAACAAAGAAAATCGAGCCAAACAAATCTGCCAAAGTACGAATGATCACATGCCTATTCCACAGCTTTGCCGTGAATATGGGCGATCCTGTGACAAGGGCCGCCACAATCATGACCGCCATACCGCCAAAACCCGTGATCAACATGATTTGCGCCGCCGGAACATCGACCGAGAGATATTTCAAAAACAGGTCTTCAATCGCGAAGCCTGCCATCGCAACGACCATAAGAACGATACCGCGCAGATTTGCGTTTTGCATGAGATAAATCCATTCAATCTAGGATAACGCTATGTCGTGTAATCGCTGCAGGGTCAATTGGCGAAAGTCGTGTTGGTATAAAAGTTCTGGTTCACACCCAACACGCGTTGAAAACGGCGCAGCTGTTAGATCCTATGCAAGAACGGGAACGGGTGGTTTCAACGCACAGTCTTCAATCATGTACATTGACTGCAACAGCCGGGACCGCGCGTTTGATTATCATGACCGTGAGGGATGCCAAAGGCGACACATCCGAAACTTAAATCACAGAAGACGAATGATTTGGGACAGAGTTCGGTTGTCGGTCCGCAGGTGGCGAGTAAGGCGTCGTAAAAAATGATAGATCTCAGGCTTGACCTTGGGTGCGTCTTCCTATCCAGATGCGCGTCATGAGCACACGGTCAAATATTGATAAACGCGGCGCAATGATCCTGATTGGATTTACTTTGTTGCTTGCGGTGAACCAAGTGGTGATCAAAATCACCAACACAGAAATCCAACCCGTTTTTCAAGCGGGGCTGAGATCGTTTTTTGCGATCTTTCCCTTGGTCATTTGGATGAAATGGTCGGGTATCGATATCATGACGTCGCGCAAAAACTATCTGGCCAGTGTGTTGATTGGTCTTTTGTTTGCGGCAGAATTTATTTGTCTGTATCTGGCGCTGGATTTGACGACGGTCGGGCGGGTGAGCATTTTGTTTTATTCAATGCCCATCTGGTTGGCGATTGTCGCGCATTTTGTGTTGCCGAATGAGCGTTTGTATGGTGCGCGCGTCTTTGGGCTTTTGCTGGCGATACTTGGGGTTGCTTGGGCGGTATTTGACCGTGACCCGACACGCACGCCATCGTTGGTTGGGGATGTCTTGGCGTTGGGTGCGGGGTTTGCATGGGCAGGAATTGCCTTGACCGTGCGTTTGTCGCGCCTGTCAAGCGAGCGCCCCGAAACTCAGCTTTTGGCGCAACTTTTGGTATCCACGCCGATATTGCTTGGGATCGGGGCGTTGAGCGGTTCGCCAATCCGCGATTTGACGCTGTTGGGGGTTGCAGGGATGACGTTTCAAACCCTTGCGATTGCATTTTTTGGGTATTTGTTGTGGTTCAAATTGGTGGCAAAATATTCCGCATCTGGGGTTGCGTCGTTCAGCTTTTTGTCGCCCATCTTTAGCGTTATGATGGGGGCGTTGATTTTGGGCGAGGCGCTGCATTTTGAAATCATCATGGCCTTGGGGTTGGTTGCGGTGGGATTGGTGTTTATCAACCGCAAACAGCATCGAAGCGGATTGACGTAAGGGCGATGATTTTGGGGCTTTGCCCCCTTGGGCCAAAGGCCCAATTCCCCCAGGATATTTGACGACAGAAAATGTGATGCGCTGGTCTGAAATTCTGAGATTGGGGCGCGACAATACTTCACCATTTTTTGAATGGTGGCTTTAGGAAAATCGGATATAAGAACAGCATGATAACAGAACTTGGACATTTCGCGTTAATCCTTGCCTTTTTGGTGGCCTGCGTTCAGGCGGTCGCCCCATTGGTCGGAGCGCAGAGCAATCGTTACGGCCTTATGGCCTTGGCAATCCCTGCCGCGACCGCACAGGTCGTGTTGCTTGCCGCGTCCTTTGCGGCGCTTACCTATGCGTTTGTGACATCAGATTTCAGCGTGAGGCTGGTTGTGTTGAACTCGCATTCGCTAAAGCCAATGATATACAAAGTATCGGGGGTTTGGGGAAACCACGAAGGATCCATGTTGTTATGGGTTTTGATCCTTGCGCTTTTTGGTGCGACGGCTGCGTGGTTTGGTCAAAACCTTCCGATGAAGTTGAAAGCACGCGTGATTGGCGTTCAAGGCCTGTTGGGTGTGGCGTTTTTGGCGTTTATCTTGTTCACATCGAACCCGTTTTTGCGCATGGAAATACCGCCCTTTGATGGTCAGGATTTGAACCCGTTGTTGCAAGACCCGGGCTTGGCCTTTCATCCGCCGTTTTTGTATTTGGGTTATGTTGGATTATCGATGTCGTTTTCCTTTGCGGTTGCCGCATTGCTAGAGGGGCGCATCGATGCCGCATGGGCGCGTTGGGTGCGGCCATGGACCTTGGCTGCGTGGATGTTTTTGACTGTCGGGATCGCATTGGGATCGTGGTGGGCCTATTACGAATTGGGTTGGGGCGGCTTTTGGTTCTGGGATCCGGTTGAGAATGCGTCTTTTATGCCGTGGCTTTTTGCAGCAGCCTTGTTGCACTCTGCGATTGTGGTTGAAAAGCGCGAAAGCCTGAAAAGCTGGACCATATTGTTGGCGATCTTGGCCTTTGGGTATTCTTTGCTTGGGACATTTATTGTGCGATCCGGTGTCATCACCTCGGTGCATGCCTTTGCCAATGACCCAGAGCGCGGTGTGTTCATTCTGGCGATTTTTGTCATCTTTGTCGGCGGCGCATTGACGTTGTTTGCAGCGCGCGCAAGCGCGATGGAAGCACGCGGTGTCTTTTCCTTTGTCAGTCGCGAAAGCGCGTTGGTTGCCAATAACATATTGTTGGCGGTGTCGTCCTTTGTGGTGTTCATCGGAACCATCTGGCCGTTGATTGCCGAATTGTTTTTTGATCGCAAACTGTCGGTCGGCGCCCCGTTTTTTAACGCGGCCTTTACGCCATTTATGATCGTTTTGGGGCTTTTATTGCCGATAGGTGCCATGATCCCGTGGAAACGGGGGCAGGTATTGCGTACGGTTGCACGCCTGAAATGGGCGTTTGTTTTGGCGGTTGCCTTGGCGGGATTGGTGTGGTCGATGCAGACAGGCAAATCCTTGCAAGGTCCCATCGGATTGTTTTTGGGGGCGTGGTTGGTTTTTGGCGGTGTTGTGGATTTGATCACACGGCTGGGCAAAAACCGTGACCTAAGCCGTTTGTTCCGTCTGCCGCGTGCAGATTGGGGCAAGTTCTTGGCCCACAGTGGGTTGGGGATCACCATGTTTGGCGTGGCGGGTTTGATGGCTTGGGATCAAGAGGATATTCGCGTGGTGCCCATTGGGGGATCTTGGGAAATCGCACCTTATGAATTCACGCTGGATGCGGTCGATACGGTTCAGGGGCCCAATTATGTGTCGACAATGGGAACGGTGACGGTCACGGAAAACGGGGTGCCCTATGCGACGATTTTCCCTGAAAAACGCAACTATCCTGTGGCGCGTATGCCCACCACCGAGGCCGCGATCGATTATCATTTCTTGCGCGATCTTTATGTGGTGATTGGTGATCCTCAGGATGAAGGCGGTTATGCGATGCGCACCTATATCAAGCCGCTGGCGAATTGGATTTGGGCAGGGTCAATTTTGATGGCCTTGGGCGGATTGGTCAGCTTGTCAGATCGTCGGTTCAGATTGGCCGCCGGCGCTCGCAAAGCCCCGATTGAGGGAACCCCAGCGGAATGAAACGGATTTACATAATATTGTGCGCCGTTTTGGTTGCAACGGGGGCCTTTGCGGTTCAGCCCGATGAAATCTTGGCCGATCCCGCGTTAGAAACACGCGCGCGGGAAATTTCAAAAGATTTGCGCTGTTTGGTGTGTCAAAACGAAAGCATTGACGACAGTAACGCGAGCCTTGCCCGAGATTTGCGGTTGATTGTTCGCGAACGCCTTGTTGCAGGGGATAGTGACCAAGAGGTCAAGGATTTCATCGTGGATCGTTATGGTGAATTCGCCCTTCTGCGGCCCAAGACTTCGGGGGCAAACGCGATTTTGTGGTGGTCGGGTCCGTTGGCATTTTTGATCGCGCTGATTATGGGGGCCCTCTATATTCGCAGCCGCTCAAAAGTTGTGGAAACGCCTGTTGATACCCTGAATGATGATGAGCAAAAGCGGCTCAACGCGATTTTGGGCAAAGACTGACGTTGTGTCGCCATTGAACTTGGCCGCAGATCCCGTCATGGTGTGGCCAAGTTAAAAGGAAATGCGCACATGCAATACGATTCAATAAACGTTACGCTGGAACATGATATCGCGGTTATCACACTGAACCGTCCTGATGTGATGAATGCGTTGAATGCACAAATGCGTGCAGAGATTACAAATGCAGTTCACGAAATGGGCAAGAAAGCCCGTGTTGTTGTTTTGACAGGTGTGGGCCGTGCGTTTTGTTCGGGCCAAGATTTGGGCGATAGCACCGCTATTTCAAAAATCGATTTGGAACGCACATTGCGCGACGAATACGAACCCATGCTGCAATCGATTGTGACCTGTCCTGTGCCGACCATTACTGCCCTGAACGGCGTGGCCGCAGGGGCGGGCGCGAACCTTGCCTTGGCGGCAGATGTGGTGATTGCGGCCAAAAGCGCCTATTTTAGTCAGGCCTTTACTAAAATCGGATTGATGCCCGACGCGGGCGGCACATATATTTTGCCGCGTGCGATGGGGGCGGCCAAAGCGATGGGGGCCGCGCTTTTTGCCGATAAGATCAGCGCACAACAAGCGGATGATTGGGGTATGATCTGGGAAGCGGTGGATGACACCGTTTTTGCCGATCATTGGATGGCGCGCGCCAAACATCTGGCAAACGGTCCGACGGTCGCCTATGCCAATATCAAACAAGCGTTGCGCCAGACATGGCAAAACACATTGGCGCAGCAGCTCGAAGTCGAAGCCCGCCTGCAAAAGGATTGCGGCAATACGCGCGACTTCCAAGAGGGTGTGTTAGCGTTTTTGGAAAAGCGACCCGCAAAATTTGAGGGCCGCTAGTCGACGCGACATTTAAACGAAAAACGCGCCCAGATTATCCTGGGCGCGTTTTTAATTATCTGTTTTCGATGTCTGTGTAATCGCGGGTTGTTTCGCCCAGATACAGCTGACGCGGGCGGCCGATTTTCATTTGCGGATCGCCGATCATTTCTTTCCACTGCGAAATCCAGCCAACTGTGCGGGACAGGGCAAAGATCGGTGTGAACATGGATGTCGGGAAACCGATCGCTTCAAGAATGATACCCGAATAGAAATCGACGTTCGGGAACAATTTCTTTTCGATAAAGTAAGGATCGTTCAGCGCCACTTTTTCCAATTCTTTTGCGACTTGCAGCAGTGGGTTGTTTTCAACGCCCAACAACTCAAGAACTTCATCAGCGGATTGTTTCAGAACACGTGCACGTGGGTCGGTGTTTTTGTAAACGCGGTGACCAAAGCCCATCAAACGGAAAGGATCGTTTTTGTCCTTGGCACGTGCGATGAATTCAGGGATCCGGTCCACTGAGCCAATCTCGCGCAGCATTTCCAAACAGGCTTGGTTCGCGCCGCCATGGGCAGGGCCCCACAAACATGCAATGCCCGCGGCAATACACGCAAATGGGTTCGCGCCAGAGCTGGATGCCAAGCGCACAGTTGATGTGGATGCGTTTTGTTCGTGATCCGCATGCAGCGTAAAGATGCGGTCCATCGCACGCGCAACGATTGGGTTCACGTTATATTGTTCGGCAGGGACCGAAAAACACATGTGCAAGAAGTTTGCAGCATAGTCCAAATCATTGCGCGGGTACACAAATGGCTGACCGATTGAATACTTATACGCCATCGCCGCGATTGTCGGGATCTTTGCGATCAATCGGATGGCCGCCACTTCACGGTGATGCGCGTCATTGACGTCAGTACTGTCGTGATAGAATGCAGACATCGCGCCTACAACGCCGACCAATGTCGCCATCGGATGGCTGTCACGACGGAACCCGCGGAAGAAATAATGCATTTGTTCATGCACCATTGTGTGGCGGGTCACGAGCAATTCAAACGCTTCGAGCTCTGTCGCATTTGGCAATTCGCCGTATAGAAGCAAATAGCAAACTTCTAGGTAATGGGATTTCTCGGCCAGCTGATCAATCGGATAGCCGCGGTGCAACAATTCGCCTTTGTCGCCATCGATGAATGTAATCGTGCTGTCGCAGCTTGCTGTCGACGTAAAACCGGGATCATAGGTGAAAACACCGGCTTGCGCATACAATTTACGAATATCAATGACGTCCGGGCCAGCAGTCGGTGAAAAGATAGGCAGTTCATAAGATTGCCCCTCTATGTTCAACGTTGCTTTCTTGGTCGATTCGGCCATAGTTTTCCCTTTCTCAAAAATGTCTGTCACCAGACACAGGTTACGGCGGCTCCTATGCTAACGTCGAATTCTATGCCGACTTTAGTCTTTGCATTGTGCCATCGCTTCGTTCAGTCGCGCGATCGTTTCATCGCGCCCCAGAACCAACATCATATCAAACACACTTGGCGTCACTGAGCGCCCCGCAAGTGCCGCGCGCAATGGGCCCGCCAGTTTTCCAAAATTGACACCATGGGATTCGGCAACCCGATTTCCAATCGCCTCAAGTTCGTCTCGCGACCAAGTAGCATTTTGCAACTGCGGCGTCAATGATTTCAGTATACCGTGGGATACTGCATTCAGGTTTTTTGCCGCTTTCTCGTCGATATCTAACGGGCGATCCGTTAAAATAAAGTGACCTTTTTCAATAACTTCACCAAATGTTTTTGCACGATCCTTAAGGCAATAGAGCGCACGCAACAATCCTGCTGATTTTTCGGAATCAAATGCAGGTTGATCATTTTTTGCGCGATAAGCCATGATTTCATGCAGCAGCGCAGCATCTTCCGATGCCGCGATATGCTGTCCTGATAAATTTTCCAATTTCTTGAAATCAAATCGTGCCGCTGATTTCCCGATTCCCCCCAAATCGAACCAGTCTTTGGCTTGGGAATCGGTGAAAAATTCGTCGTCCCCGTGGCTCCAGCCCAAACGGGCCAAATAATTGCGCATGGCGGCCGCAGGGTAGCCCAAGGCCTGATAGTCTTCGACGGACGTCGCGCCGTGACGCTTGGACAGTTTTTTGCCGTCTTCACCATGGATCAATGGAATATGCGCGTAAACGGGCAGGGGCCAGTCCATCGCGGAATAGATCATCATCTGGCGCGCGGCATTATTCAGGTGGTCGTCGCCACGAATAACATGGGTCACACCCATATCATGGTCATCAACCACAACTGCCAACATATAGACGGGGGTACCATCAGAGCGCAGCAAAACCATGTCATCCAGTTGATCATTGCGAATGGTGACATCGCCTTGCACCTGATCCTTGATCACGGTGACGCCGTCAATGGGTGATTTTATCCGCACGACATAGGGCGCGTCTGGATGTGTTGCGGGATCGGCATCGCGCCACGGGCTTTGGAAAAGGGTTGATTTACCTTCGGCGCGCGCGGCATCACGAAACGCTTGGATTTCGTCTTGGGTTGAAAAACATTTGTAAGCTTTGCCTTTGGCCAACAAGTCATGGGCAACCTCGGCGTGACGGGCTGCGTTTTCAAATTGACTGACAGGGTCACCATCAAAATCCAAACCCAACCACTCCATACCACGCAAAATGGCATCCGTGGCCTCGGGGGTGGATCGTTCACGATCCGTATCTTCGATCCGCATCAGGAATTTTCCGCCACGTCCGCGTGCATAGAGCCAATTGAACAAAGCGGTGCGCGCGGTTCCGATATGCATATATCCGGTGGGGGATGGGGCGATACGAGTGACGACCTGCGACATGGTGGTAACCTTTTGGTAAGTGTTTGCATTCTATCTTGGCCCCTGTCTAGCGAGTGTCACATACAAGGACAAGCATGCACAGCGGCCTGCGCATTATATTTCACGAAGTCGCCGCGCAACGGTCCTATTTGTTTCATTGGGCTCCGGTCTTTATCGCCGTGGGAGTGTGGGTCGCGTTTACCTATGGATGGGGAATTGGTGCGGTTTGTGTGTTTGTCGCGCTTTGCGTGATTGGTATCTATATCGCAGCCATCGGGTTTGTTGACAGTCAAGCGTTGCCTATCTTGGTCATTGTGACATGCGTCGCATTAGGGGCGGGGGCAGCCATATATCGCAGTTATGCGGTCTGGGGGCCAAGCCTGAGTTATCCCTATTCTGGGGATCTGATCGGGCGGGTGGTTTTGGTTGACCGATCCGCTGGGGATAACATGCGCCTTACCTTGGATCAGGTGTCGCTTGGCCCGATTCCAAACCACAAACTGCCACGGCGGGTGCGTGTGTCATTCGCACCGGAAACTGTCGATGCTATGCCAAATGTTGGGGATAGAATACGCACGACGGCCTATGTCTCTGCCCCTCAAGGTCCGGTTGAACCCGGCGGGTTTGACTTTCGGCGGCATGCCTATTTTCTGTCACTTGGTGCCATCGGATACGGGCGAAAAGGTTTTGACATCATCGAACACGCCACACCCAAGGGGACGGATTTGATGTTTGCACGGATGCAGGCCAAAGTATCCGCGCTTGTTGATCGATCCGTCTCGACAACCACCCAAGGTGTTGCGCGCGCCATCATTGCGGGGGACCGTTATGGCGTGACCCAGGATCAAATGGAGCATTTGCGACGTTCAAATCTGGCCCATCTCTTGGCAATCTCTGGGCTGCATATGGGATTGTTGACGGGGTTGGTGTTTTTTGGGGTGCGTGTTCTTTTGGTTTTGCTGCCATGGTCGTGGATTTCGCTGCATGCAAAATCGGTCGCAGCCTGTGCTGCAATTGTGGTTGGTGCGCTGTATCTTGGGATGTCGGGCAGCAATATTGCCACACAGCGGGCCTTTGTCATGATCTCTGCATTTTATGGCGCTGCGATCTTAAATCGCCAAGTCATGAGCTATCGCGCCTTGGCTATGGCTGCGATGTTTATCCTTGTTTTGCGGCCCGAGGCATTGTTTTCCCCCGGTTTTCAAATGTCTTTCGCGGCAACAACCGCCCTGGTCTTTGTTTTTCAAACGGTGATCGTGCCGCGCACATCGGGTCGTGTATTGTCCGCAGTGGTTGGTGTGTTTTTGTCGTCTTTTGTTGCGGGCTTGGCCACGGCGCCCATTGCGGCGATCCATTTTAACCAAATCAGCCATGTCGGGTTCTTTGCAAATCTTGTTGCGGTTCCGGTGATGTCTGCGGTTGTCGCACCCTCGGCCGTTGTTGGGATGATCCTTGCGCCCGTTGGTGGCGAAGCGATTGGGTTTTTGGGCGTCGAATGGGGGTTGCGGTGGATTTTATACGTCGCAGAGGTGGCGTCAAATCTACCCTATGCGGTTTCCTATACTGTGACGCCCGCGTGGTGGGGATTGCCAATCATGTCGATCGGGGCCTTGATGTGCGTGCTGTGGCACGGACGGGGTGGCCGTTTGATCGGGGTCCTGTTTATGGGGGCGGCATTGCTGGCCTGGGCGGGGGCTGATCGTGCTGATGTTCTTATTTCGCGCGAAGGTCGCCTGATCGGGGCGATGACACCTTATGGGCGGGCCTTGTCCAAGGATCGCGGGGACCAGTTCACCGCCGACATTTGGATGGAAAATGATGGGGTACGATTGGACCGAAAAACCGCGCATGGATTGTGGGGGTCTCACGTAACGGGGGTGCAGCATTACTGGTCAAAACGTGACATCGGGCGGGATGTGACCTGTAAAGCGCAAGACGTGGTGGTGTCGGCGGTCGATATCAACATTCATGGGCCGTGCACCCAAATAACACCAAGGATGATTGAACGTCGCGGCGCAATTGCCATTTGGCGTGACCAAGAGGGTCAGATAACAGATTTACGCGGATCGGATGATGTAAAGCCGCATTTTATGTGGCGGCACACTGTGCCGCCATTTGATTGGATCGGTGGATCAATAGGTTCGGATTAACCCGACCAAGCGCCCTTGGACGCGCACCTGATCTTGCGCCAACATCCGCGTTTCATAGGCGGGGTTTGCCGCCTCAAGCGCGATCATGTTGCCACGATGAAAGAACCGCTTGAGCGTGGCTTCGCTATCTTCGACAAGAGCGACGACAATATCGCCGTTGGTTGCGGTTTTCGTTTCGCGGATGACAACGATATCGCCATCATTGATGCCGGCCTCAATCATTGAATCGCCTTTCACTTCCAACGCGTAATGATCGCCCCCTTGACGTAGCATCTGTCCAGGTACCGCGACATTGTGGGATACATGGCTGATCGCTTCGATGGGAACACCGGCCGCGATACGGCCCATGACCGGAATTTCCATGGCGTGCACCGCTTCGATTGGGGTGGCTGCGGCGGGGCGACTGTCGGGTTTTCCACCATCAATTACCCGAGGTTTGAATTCAGGATCGCCGCCCAAGCTTTCGGGCAGGCGGACGATTTCAATGGCGCGCGCACGATGGGCCAAGCGGCGCAAAAATCCGCGTTCTTCCAATGCGGTTATCAACCTATGAATGCCGGATTTTGATCGTAGATCCAACGCCTCTTTCATTTCGTCGAACGAAGGTGGAACACCATCCTTTTGAACGCGTTTGTTAATGAAATCTAATAGATCCAGCTGTTTACGGGTCAGCATTTTCGCCACCTTTCGACCATGAGTTTTATCATGTTCTATAGGTGTTCTCTTTTTGTGTCAAGTTTTGTTCTGTTACAATGTGATATATTCGACCATATCACCCGCACGCAGTGCGCCTGCGTTCGGTGGGCGCACCACCAAAGCGTTTGCAGAGGTAAGAACAGACAACAATGCGCTGTCTTGTTGATCGGCCAAGGTCACCTGTGCCCCAGACACGCTTGCGCGCATATAATGTTCGCGTGGGCCATTCGCAGGGATATCATGGGTCAAGGCCGCGCGATGTCGCTGTGCCGCCATGGCTGGCAGCCCCATCATCGCGCGCAACATCGGTACCAAAAAGATGACCCCGCACACCATTGCCGATACGGGATTTCCGGGCAGGCCAACCATGGCGGCATTTCCCATTTTGCCAGCCATCAGCGGTTTGCCCGGACGCATTGCAACTTTGTAAAAGCTTTGCTCGACGCCACGTGCGGCCGCGACCCGCGCAACCAGATCATGATCCCCGACAGAGGCACCGCCTATGGTGACGATCACGTCGGCATCAACCGCCATGTCAAACGCAGTGTTCAGTGATGCGATATTGTCGCGCGCAATCGGCAGAATACGTGCACTGGCGCCTGCGTCTTCGATCAATGCAGCAAGGCCAAATGTGTTGGATGCAATGATTTGATCGTCGCTGGGTGTTTCGCCCGGAAACACCAATTCATCACCTGTTGAAATCAGGGCAACGCTGGGTTTGCGCGCGACATTCACACGATCAATGTTCATGGCCGCCAACAGCGCAATGTCCTTTGGGCCCAAACGACGGGGGGCAGAAACCATTTGACCACGGTGAAAATCAGCCCCTTGTTTTCGCGTGTTGTGACCAGATCCGAGCGCATCTGTGATGGTGATGTGATCGCCTATGCGATCAACATCTTCTTGGATCACGACGAAATCACAGTCGGTAGGCACGGGCGCACCTGTAAAGATCCGCACCGCTTCGCCCGATTTCACCGCCCCGTCAAAGCGATGTCCTGCTGCGGCTTCACCAATCACGGTTAGTCGGTTGCCGACCACGGCGTCTGCGGATCGCATCGCGTAGCCATCCATTGCAGACGAGGTAAAGGGCGGCTGATCACGCTCTGCCTGCACTGGCGAGACCATGACGCGGCCATTTGCACGTGACAAAGGCACAGTTTCATGTGCTATTGGAGTTGCCAGTTCAAACAGGCGTGACAAGGCGTCGGATACGGAAATCATTCTGCCTCGTACCGTCCAGATTTTCCGCCGTCTTTTAACACCACGCGGATTGCGCCGATTTCCATCGATTTATCAACGGCTTTTGACATGTCATAAACGGTCAGCGCTGCGGTTGAAACAGCGGTCAATGCTTCCATCTCGACGCCTGTTTGGCCTGTTGTTTTCACGGTGGCTTCGATTTGTACACCGGGAAGATCGGGATCAAGCGTGAGTTCAACCGCAACTTTGGTCACCGGAAGCGGGTGGCACAACGGAATGAGGTCTGGGGTTTTCTTGGCCCCCATAATCCCCGCAAGCCGTGCAACACCCAGTACATCACCTTTTTTGGCGCGACCTTCTGAAATAATATCAAAGGTTTGTTGCGCCATTTTGATGTGACCGCGAGCAGTCGCAACGCGTGATGTGATGGCCTTGTCCGACACATCGACCATATGCGCGTCACCTTTGGTGTCAAAATGCGTCAGACCCGTCATCACATCGCCCCCGTCAACGGATTTGCCAAAATGCTGCGTGTGGCTGCTTCTACATCGTCTTGCCGCATCAAGCTTTCGCCAATCAAGAAACACCGTGCGCCATATTGCGCCATATCGGACAGATCTTTGGGAGTGAACAATCCACTTTCAGATACCAACAACCGATCTGCAGGGACGCGGCGCGACAAGGTGCGCGTGGTGTCCAGTGTTGTTTCAAAGGTTTTCAAATTCCGGTTGTTGATCCCCAACAAGGGCGATTTCAGGTTGATCGCACGGTCCAATTCGTCGCCGTCATGCACCTCGATCAAAACGTCCATTCCCCATTCGAAAGCGGCTGCTTCCAATTCTGCCGCCTGTGCGTCGGATACGGACGCCATGATGATCAAAATACAATCGGCGCCCAACGCGCGGGCCTCGGCGATCTGATAGGTGTCATACATGAAATCCTTGCGCAGCGCAGGCAATGAGGTTGCCGTGCGTGCCGCGACCAAATATTCCTTGGCTCCTTGAAAACTCGGGGTGTCTGTCAGCACCGAGAGACAGGTCGCACCACCATTTTCATAGGCTTTGGCCAAGGTCGCAGGATCGAAATCAGCGCGGATCAATCCTTTGGAAGGGGATGCCTTTTTGACCTCGGCGATCAGGCCATAACCTGATTTCGACGCTTGGATCAATCGATCGGCAAAGCCACGCGTTGGACCGGCCTCTTTTGCGGCGGCTTCGACGTCGGAATAGGGCACGCGCGCTTTGTCTGCGGCGACTTCTTCTAATTTATAGGCTTTGATTTTGTCTAAAACAGTGGTGGTCATGTGGCCTCCGACGTGACGCGAGCAAGGGTTGTTATGGCGGTGAGGGCGCGACCGCTGTCGATGCTGTCTTTGGCCATCTCAACACCGTCTTTCAGGGTGGTCACCTTGTCCGCGATGATTAGGGCTGCGGCGGCGTTAAACAAAACGGCGTCGCGATATGCACCTTTTTCACCGTTCATCAGCGCCATCAAGGCTTTGGTGTTGACCTCAGGCGTATCACCCAGAATGGCAGACAAGGGATGCACCGGCAGACCTGCGTCTTCGGGGTGGATTGTCATGCCGGTAATCTTGTCGCCATCCAACACCGCTACATCGGTTGTTCCGGTGATGGTGATTTCGTCTGATCCATCAGACCCATGGACCAACCAAGCCTTTTCGCTGCCCAGCATCTGAAGCGTTTCTGCCATTGGATAGATCAGGTCAGGCGCAAACGCACCGGTGAGCTGACGTTTGACCCCTGCGGGATTTGTCAATGGACCCAAGATGTTAAAGATCGTTTTGCATCCTAGTTCTTGGCGAACGGGCATCACATATTTGACCGCTGGGTGATGCATGGGGGCCATCATGAAACCGATGCCTGCCGCGGCGATGCCGCGTTCAACAGTATCTGATCCGACCATCACATTGATGCCCATCAATGACAGCGCGTCTGCGGCCCCCGATTTTGACGACAGGTTGCGATTGCCGTGTTTTGCGACAGGGACACCCGCACCCGCAACAGCGAAGGCGGTCGCGGTTGAAATGTTCAAGGTGCCAACCCCATCGCCGCCTGTGCCAACGATATCCATCGCACCATCTGGGGCAGTGACCGGCACGCATTTGTTGCGCATAACTTTTGCTGCGGCGGCATATTCGGCAACCGATTCACCGCGGGCGCGCATTGCCATCAACAAGCCGCCAATTTGTGCGGCGGTTGCTTGACCTTCAAACAAAATTTCAAAGGCCTGTTCAGCTTGGGCGCGGCTTAGCGGCCCTTCGGAGGCCGCGAAAATGATCGGTTTCATTGCATTGCTCATGCGGGTACCTTCATCATGTTCAAAAAGTTCTGCAATAGGGCATGACCATGCTCGGATGCAATGGATTCTGGGTGAAACTGAACGCCTTGGATGGGTAATTCACGGTGCTGAAGTCCCATGATCACACCGTTTTCAAGGGTTGCTGTGACTTCCAATTCATCGGGCAATGTATCGGGATCAACGACCAGCGAATGATACCGCGTGGCTTGGAACGGGCTGGGCAGGCCCGCGAACACGCCCTTGCCCTCGTGGACCATGGTGCCCATCTTGCCGTGAACGATTTCATGACAGCGCACGACATCACCACCAAACACCTGACCGATTGTTTGATGTCCCAAACACACGCCCATCAGAGGTGTTTTCGTTTCAGCCGCCGCCAGTGTCAGCGCTTTGCAAATGCCCGCTTGATCTGGGGTACCAGGTCCGGGGGATAACAAAATTCCCGCAGGGTTCATCGCCATTGCGTCTTGCACGGTGATGGCGTCGTTGCGTTTTACAACCACCTCGACCCCTAATTCGCCCACATAATGCACGAGGTTATACGTAAAGCTGTCATAGTTATCGATAAGCAGCAGCATGTTAACTTTTTCCTTGATATCGCAATCGGGGGCTAGCCCCGATCACATTGGTCGCGTTATACATGTTCAGGGATTGCATCGACCGTCAAGGGCAGGGGGTGTAATTAAGGTAAGAAAATTAACTTGATCCAAGAGGAAATAGGGTGGCACGCGGATTCTTAGGTGGATTTCTAAAGGGAACACTATTGGGTGTTGGAACCCTTGGGGTGATGTCCGTTTATTCGGGATGGGACCCTGCAGCGCGGGGACCAGACAGCGTGGTTCTTGAGGTGCCCGTTGGATCACAGTTCAACCAATCGCGTGATGATGTGGCCGCCACCGCACCAGGCCCGATTGAAACCCCTGTTTTGCCCACCATGCCACAGGTCGTTGCCCCAAAATTAGAAGCCACAGACGCAGAGGTCGTGACAGAAGCGCCGCGCGTGCCGCAAACAAATGACATGTCCCCCGTCGCGCCGAAAAACGAAACGGCGATGATTTCGCCCGATGTTGGATTGCCGCAGCCAGAGTTGGGTGTGCAGCAACCTATTGTTCCAAATAATGATTTGCGCCCTATCGCCCCACGCGCCGAAGGTGGCGTTCCATTGACGGATGGGCCCGCACAACCCCAATTGGCCGAAGATGTCGCCGTTCCTCAAACGCCTGCCATCGCCGAAGATGCGGGTCTCTTGCCCCAAGATCCGGAACCCGCGCCATCTGTGTTCGACACCCAAGAACCGACCACATTCAAAAGCGGATCCAATGACACACGGTTGCCAACCGTGGGCGACGCGTCGTCGAATGCGGCCCCGCCAGCATTGGAAAACGCACAAAGCGCTGACATCCCACAACCCATCGGCCGCGCGATTGATCTCTATGCAAGCGCTGCCGTTGAAACCGATGGCAAACCGATGCTGTCTTTTATCGTGATGTTAGATGGCCAAGCGGATTTGGATCCTGCAATGATCCAAGCGCTTCCCTTTCCCGTGGCCTATGCCATTGATGCGCTCAGCCCGACAGCCGCCGCGAATATGCAGCTTTTGCGCGATCTCAACCAAGAGGTCATCGCGATGGTCGGTCTGCCGCTTGAGGCAAGTGCGACAGATACTGAAATCACGCTTGCCAGCGTGCTCAATCTCTTGCCCAATACCATTGCGATTATGGAACGTGACGAAGGTGCGCTTCAGGTTAGCCGCGACGCGAATGCGCATGTGCCCGAAGTCTTGGCGCGCACCGGACACGGAGTGCTGGTTTACGAAAAGGGTCTGACCTCAATTCTGCGCGCGGCAGACAAGATGAACCTGCCGTCAGCCGCGATTTACAAAGATTTGGATGGCGAAGGCCAAAACGAACGCACCATTCGTCGGTTTTTGGACGGGGCTGTGATGCGCGCGTCGAACACCAATGAAAAAGGGGCCATCGTCGTGGCGCGGTTGAAACCAGATACGATTTCCGCGCTTTTGATGTGGAGCTTTCAAGACCGCGCATCGCGCGTGGCCATTGTTCCTGTGTCACAGCGCCTAAAGGCGGAATAAACCCAAACGCGCCGCGGTTCGACCACATCCGCGCCCGAATCTTGGGCAATAAGATCCCTGTATTTTAAAACTAGGGATTTCAAATGCCAATTTTATTTGGGCTGATTGCAGCGGTGATTGCCGTATATCTTTTTGCACGACATCGTCAAAACGCGGCAGGGCGCACGCGCCCTATCCACGTCTTGGATATCAACGATGTCGCTGATACGCCCCAAAGCAGGGGCGCGGGCGACATGTGATTGTCAGGCTAATTCCCGATCTTGGCAAACAAACCTGCGTCGGCTGCTGCACGTCGAATAGCGTTCGATTTATGGACGCATTCCATATATTCGGATTGTGGATCGCTGTCATACACGATGCCCGCGCCCGCTTGGATGTATAGCTTTTCATCCTTTAAAATCGCGGTGCGCAAGGCGATGCACATATCCATGTCGCCGCCTGCGCTGAAATACCCAACGCCACCGGCATAAACGCCGCGCTTTTCGGGCTCAATCTCGTCAATGATTTCCATGGCGCGCACCTTGGGGGCGCCTGAGACGGTGCCGGCGGGCATTCCGGCAAAGAATGCAGATAACGCGTCTTGGTCATCGGCCAATTCGCCAATGACGTTCGACACGATATGCATCACATGGCTATAGCGTTCGACGATGAATTCTTCGGTCGGCTTCACGGTTCCAATTTTACAAACCCGCCCTGCATCGTTGCGCCCAAGATCCAGCAACATCAAATGTTCAGCCAGCTCTTTTTTGTCGGCCAATAGATCAAGCTCAAGCGCTTTGTCCTCTTCGGGCGTTGCACCGCGGCGGCGGGTGCCCGCGATTGGGCGAACCGTGACTTGGTTGCCAAACACGCGCACCAAGATTTCAGGGCTTGCACCAATAACTTGGAAGCCCCCGAAATTGAAATAGAACATGAACGGCGATGGATTGGTGCGCCGCAATGATCGATAGAGCGAAAATGGCGGTAGTTTGAAATCTTGGGTCCAACGTTGTGACAACACAACTTGGAAGATGTCGCCCGCGGCAATATAGTCTTTGGCCTTTGAAACCGCGTCCAAGAACCCTTGGTGTGTGAAATTCGAAACCGGTTCGGGCACATCATTTGCCGCCCCCAAATCACGTGGGTCTGTGACAGGGCGTTCCAGATCACGCACGGCATCCATCACACGCTCTGCCGCTTGGGCATAGGCGGCACGTGCCGAAACATTTTCATCATACCATACGGGCGCGACCAAGATCACCTCGCCCTTGGCGCCATCAAGAACGGCAACCACAGAAGGGCGCACAAACAATGCATCTGGCAATCCGATGGGGTCGGGGTTGATATCGGGCAGATGTTCGACATGACGGATCGTGTCATAGCCCAAATACCCAAAAACGCCTGCGGCGGCTTGGGGTAAATCATGCGGCAAATCAATGTGGCTTTCGGCCAAGAGATCGCGAAAGGCGTCAAGCGGTTTGCGATCTTGATCAACAAAAGCCTCGTCGTCAAAACGCGCCGTGCGATTGATCGAGGGCTGTTCGCCGACGCATTTCCAAATCAGATCAGGCTTGATCCCAATGATCGAATATCGGCCCCTGATTTCCCCACCCGTCACAGATTCCAAGATGAAACTGTTCTTTCGCGCACCCGCCAATTTCATCATGATTGACACAGGCGTGTCCAAATCCGCGGCAAGACGCGTATAGATGACCTGATTTTGGCCAGCGTTGTAGACCTGTTCAAAGGCAAGAAATTCAGGTGTGATCGACATTGACAGATCCTACTGGAAATTCGCGTGAACGGCGTTGATGGCCTGCTGGTTCAAACTGATGCCAGCGGATTGTTGGATCTGCGTGGCATAGACATTGAACAGATCATCCGCCAAGCTCGCGCCAAACTGTTGTTCAATATTTGCACGCAGCGCTTTGGCATCATCGCTTTCGGTGTCGCCCGTGTTGATCGCATCGACACGAACAATCACGACGCTGTCATCTTTGGTCAATGCCCGTGATGCGCCCAGTTCCAATTTGAACGCGGCATCAAGAACAGCAGCTGTTGCCAGTTGTCCAACGTCATTGCGTTTCAGATCGGTCAAGATCACAGGTGTTCCCGCTGTTTCGGAATTCGCAATCACTTGATCGGCATAAGTTTGCAACGCAGCAAGCGTTTGCGCCGATGTCCAATCCTGCGTCAGTTGGTCCGCGATTTCATCCATCGGCATCGGCGCAGGTGGGATCACCGCATCAAGGCGCAGCGCAAAGATCCCGCCATCGTTTAACATTTCAATCGTCGGGAAATCGCCATCCTGCACCGCAGAGGCAATGTTGCGAAAATTTGGATAGCCCATAACATCGTCTTCTGCACCATCGTGATACAGGATCACATCGACGCGCATGCCAAATTCTTTTTCCAGATCTTCCAGCGTCGCACCAGCCGCCAGCGCATCATCAATTTCCGTCGATTTGGCGTCAATCGTGCGGCGTGCGGTTTCGGTTGCCAATTCGTCAAACAGCTGATCGCGGGCATCTTCGAAAGATACGGCATCGGCGGACAAGATTCCGTTCACGCGGAACAAGGCAGGGCCTAAATCTGTGTCGAATGGCCCGACAACCGCATCCATTTGCGCGGCAAACACGCCGTCACCTGCAGCGCCCAAGTCAGTTGCATCAACGTCACCCAAATCGACATCCGCAAGCGTCAAACCGCGATCTGCAACCAATTGGTCAAAGGTTGTTGTGCCGTTGGTGATCTGGGCCAGTTTGGCGGTTGCTTGGTCTGCATCCAAAAACACCAACCGTTCCACCAAACGACGTTCTGGTTGGTTGAATTCATCGGCACGCGCCTCATAGGCGGCACGCAACGCCTCATCAGACAGTTCAACGTCATCGAGCATCATGTCAGGCGTCAGAATGGCATATGTGATTTGCTTGCGTTCGGGTTGGGTATAGGTCGCGATATTGTCGGTGTAATATGCGGTCAATTCGTCTTGGGTCGGGGCAGGGATCGCAGTTGGGACATCCGCTGCGGTCAACGTCGTCAAAGTCAGGTTACGGGTTTCGGTCAGATAGGCCATCATCGTGTCCACAGCGGTCGACGAGGTTGTGTTTCCCGCAATGATCGCTGCTTGCAAAATGGTGCGTGCGGATTCGGTGCGCACGTTTTCTTCGAATTCGGCTTCTGTGTAGCCCGCATTTTTCAACGCAAAGCGATAATTCTCACGGCTAAAGGTGCCGTCGGGTGATTTAAAGGCTTGGATATCGTTTAGATCTTTGGCCACGGCCGCATCATCAACAGACAGGGCAATACGCGCGGCTTCGGAATCAAGTGCGGTTTCAACAACAACCCGCGACAGAACGCGATCTGTTATGCCAAAGGCTTGGGCCTGTTGCAGGGACAATTGTGTGCCGAACTGTGCTTCGGTCGCGCGCAATTCGTTTTGCAATGCACGCGCATAGCGATCCACGGAAATGTCTGTATCCCCAACAGATCCAATGGATTGCACCGATCCCCCGAGATTGATCGCACCAAATCCCGCCAATCCTAGGAACAAAAAGCCCAGTAGGATATAAGAAAATACACGTGACATCGACTTGCTGCGCATGGCCATAGCGTCCCCCAAATTTAATTTTCACCAATCTCTACGCGCCCTTGGCGTCGGGGGCAAGGCGCAAGGTGGCTTGAACAAGGCGCTCAATCAAAATTTCTATGGTTTTTTCGTCAATATTTGCAAAAGCCAACCGCAAATGTCCTTGGGCCTCGGTCATTGTGGGGGGCGCAAAAAATGTGCCTGGCAGGGAAAGGATGGATTGGTCTTGCAAAATGCGCTGCGCTGCGTGTGCGCCAATGTGCGAAAACGGATGCGACACATAGGCAAAATATGCCCCAATCCCCAGCAGGCGCCATCCCATATCTGATAGGGGCGCAAACGCCGTGCGCATCGCCGCAGCCTTGGCGAGTGTTGTGATGCGTTCCGCCTCAACCCAATCGGTCAAATGTTCCAATCCCCACAATGCCGATTTTTGACCCAATTGGGCGGGGCAAATGGTGACGGTATCCAGAAATTTTTCAATCTCTTTCAACTTCTTCGGGCTTGCAATGACGGCACCCACCCGATGACCAGTCAATCGATAGGTTTTAGAAAAAGAATACAAAGATATCAGAACACTGTCCCAATTCTCATTTTGCAATAGCCCATGTGGACGCTGCGCGTTTGAGTGAAAATCTTTGTAGGTTTCATCAACGATCAACGCGATGCCACGGGCGCGACAGAGTTCATAGAAAGACTGCAACAACTCGGGCGCATATTCGACCCCACAGGGGTTGTTTGGGCTGACCAAAACGATCGCCTTTGTGCGTGGGCCAATCATCTGCGCCGCGCGGTCGGGATCGGGCAAAAGCGTATCATCACAGAGTAATGCTTGGGTTTTGACGCCGGCCATTTGCAGCCACATGTCATGATTAAAATACCATGGTGCGGGCAGAATGATATCATCCCCCGACCGACAGAGCGCCGCAATCGTCGCACAAAACGCTTGGTTACACCCTGCTGTGATCGCAACGTGATCGGATGTGACAGGCGCGCCATAGGTTGCGGCCCAATGGTCCGCCAATCGGCTGCGTAGGTCCGGATTGCCTAAAATCGGGCCGTATAAATGGGTGTCCGCATCGTGTACAACCATCTCGGCCATGGCTTGGCGCAGGGCAAGGGACGGAGGAGCGGTTGGGGCCGCTTGGCTGACGTCAATCAAGGGCTGAGTGTCAGAAAAAGAAAGACCGCGCAGCCAAAGCCGCGCGGCCATAATCGGGGGGGCAGTAATTTGCGATGTGCTGCCGTCCAGTATCATAGGTCAATCTTTGCCGCGATAGGGTTCGACATATTGCAGTGCCATATCCCAAGGGAAGAAAATCCAAGTATCTTGGCTGACTTCTGTGACATAGCTGTCAACTTGGGGGCGACCCATCGGCTTGGCATAGATTGTGGCAACATGCGCCTTTGGCATGACTTTGCGCACAACTTCCAAAGTGCGCCCTGTATCGACCAGATCATCGATGATCAGAACACCGGTGCCATCGCCAATGATATCCATATCAGGCGATTTGATGATGCGCGGTTCGGATTGTGTTTGATGGTTATAGGATTTCACGCTGATCGTATCGACCATGCGAATATCCAATTCGCGGGCGATGATCATCGCAGGGGCCATGCCGCCGCGCGTGATGGCAACAACCGCTTTCCATGCGCCTGCGTCGGGACCTTGTCCATCCAAACGCCATGCAAGCGCGCGTGCGTCACGGTGCAATTGGTCCCATGACACATGAAACCCTTTTTCGTGTGGCAGACGTTCGGTCATTGATCTTTCCTTCCTGTGACTACGTCGATATCGGGGGCGTCGACCGCCTTCATACCAACAACGTGATAGCCTGCATCGACGTGAAGGTTTTCGCCCGTGACACCAGACCCCAAATCAGACAACAGATACAATGCTGATTTGCCCACATCTTCGATTGTCACGTTGCGACGCAACGGTGAATTCAATTCGTTCCATTTCAAGATATAGCGGAAATCGCCAATCCCAGACGCCGCCAATGTTTTGATGGGGCCGGCAGAGATGGCGTTCACGCGAATGTTCTTTTTGCCCAGATCTTCAGCCAGATACATGACCGACGCTTCGAGCGCCGCTTTCGCAACGCCCATGACGTTGTAATGTGGCATCACCTGTTCGGCACCGTAATATGTCATTGTCAGGCAGGAACCACCGTCGGTCATCAATTTTTCTGCGCGTTGTACTATGGCTGTGAAGGAATAGACCGAAATATCCATCGTCATCATGAAATTGTCACGGCTTGTGTCAGTATAGCGGCCGCGCAATTCGTTCTTGTCAGAAAATCCGATGGCGTGAACGATGAAATCCAACTTGCCCCACCGTTTTTCGATTTCGTCAAACACACGATCCACTGAGGTCATATCAGTGACGTCGCAATCCACCAAGAAATCGCTGCCTGTTTGCGCAGCCAAAGGCGCCACGCGTTTTTTCAATGCGTCGCCTTGGTATGAATACGCCAATTCGGCACCTGCGTCGGCACAGGCCTTTGCAATGCCCCACGCGATTGACTTATCGTTGGCCAGCCCCATGATTAGGCCACGTTTTCCAACCAATAGATTATTTGACATTTCGATGTCTCCGCCCATAAAACTTTGACATGGGTTTAAAAGATGAAAACCTATGTAGCAAGACGCTATCACACTTTATCCGATTATTATCAATCTAGGCACAAGGGGTACACATGTCTGATCGTACAGGAATCTTCGCGGGGGATGACCCGTTTGAATTGGCGCGTCAGTGGATTGCCGCCGCCGAAGACGGGGAATTGAATGATCCAAATGCGATTGCGTTATCGACCGTAGATGCACATGGTTTACCAAATGTGCGCATGGTGTTGTTAAAAGACATCGAAGACGATGCGTTTGTGTTTTATACCAATTACGGCAGTGTAAAATCACAGGAATTATTATCCAGCGGCAAGGCCGCTTTTGTGTGGCATTCCAAATCGTTACGGCGCCAAATTCGTGTGCGGGGTCACGTGGAGCAAGAACGCGGGCCACAAGCGGATGCCTATTATGAATCAAGATCGCTCAAAAGCCGAATTGGCGCATGGGCGTCAAAGCAATCGCAACCCTTATCATCGCGCACCTCTTTGATGGGGGATGTTGCCGCGTTGGGGATCAAGCTTGGTCTTAACCCTCCGCGGCCCGAATTTTGGGGGGGCTGGCGTATTTGTCCGGTTGAGATCGAATTTTGGGCCGATGGGGATTTCCGTCTGCATGATCGCTTCCGTTGGACGCGCCGCGATATTTCCGCAACATGGGACACCCAAAGGTTGTATCCATAGATTTAATTCGTATAAATGCGGGAAAAATTCATGTAACATGAACTTAAATATCAGTCTCAAAAGGATATATTTAGTTGCATTAGTATTAAATATGGAGCATCAACAGGTAGAACTGGGGCGACTAATTGTGGTGTAGTACGTGATACAGCAAACATTAAAAGAAATATCTGGTGTGGTTAAATGGTTCGATCCAGTAAAGGGCTTTGGGTTTATCGTGGCCGATGAAACGCATACAGACATTTTGCTTCATGCAAATGTTTTACGTAACTTTGGCCAAAGCTCGATTGCGGATGGCGCGCGGATCATCTTCTTTGCGCAAGAAACCTCGCGCGGGATGCAGGCGACTAGCGTGATTTCCATTGACCCCCCTGAGACCTATTTTATGGGCCTAAGCGATTTCGAAGACGTTGACCCAACTGTTTTGGCATCGCTGAAAATGGAGCCAGCCCGTGTTAAGTGGTTTGACAAATCAAAAGGATTTGGGTTTGCAAACGTTTGGGGTGGATCTGATGACATCTTCGTGCATATCGAAGTCTTGCGTCGTTCTGGTCTAGCTGATTTAAGTGCAGGTGAGGCCATCACATTGCGTGTCATGGATGGCAAGCGTGGTAAGATGGCGGCCGAAGTATGTACGTGGGAAAGTGTCTGCAAATAATCATCGCAATTGTATGCGTCTTCGCGGCGCAGATGAGCTTTGCCGAGTGTTCAAACGACACGCTACGTATTCGTCACGATCGCGGAACGGTTAAGTTTTCGGTCGAGCTTGCACAATCCCCACAAGAACATGCCGTCGGTTTAATGAATCGCGAGAGCATGCCGTCAGGTCACGGCATGCTTTTTTTATATCCCACACCCAGACCCGTTCATTTCTGGATGCGCAATACGTTCATTCCTTTGGATATTCTTTTCATCGACGCAACAGGGGTGATTGCGAAAGTCCATCACAACGCAACGCCATTGGACGAAACACCAATTCCAAGTGATGCGATGATCCAATATGTATTAGAGATTAACGCCGGGCTTGCAAAAAAGTACAGAATTTCAAAAGCGGCGCAAATCCAACACCCGTTGATTTTAACTACTCCCGTTTGGCCCTGTCATTAAATTCAAAAAAATTTTGAAAATTCGCGAAATTACTCTTTTCAATTCCCACAGCTTTGTTTAGACACGCCGCAAGTCGGGGCGTAGCGCAGTCTGGTAGCGCACCTGTTTTGGGTACAGGGGGTCGCAAGTTCGAATCTTGCCGTCCCGACCACTTCTCTTGAAAATGTAAGTGGCGACTTCATCATACATCACCTTGATGTGATGATGTGATTTTTGCACGGTTTTTACCTTTTCATCCTTGGACAAAGAACTTGTGTTTAAGCGACAGAGAAAAAATTTTTCCTAACATTCGGGTATGATTGTGCCCGTCGTGAATCACTTTTTGATCCGCTGGACATCGCGCAGAAAAACAAGTCCGTTGTCTAAGCCGCCAAAAATACAAGAAAAAAAATTTGCGGCAAACAAAGGTTAGCATTCGTTAACTTTTGTTAACGGCTTTTCGCGTTAGGATCGTCAAGACCAAGGATGCAAAAGATAGAAAAAAAATCCGTTGACCCTGTACAGTTTTTTACGTCAGGTTGTGTGCAGCACCTGGGAGTGCCACAATATCTAGTGTGACGTCGGTCGGTAGAAAAACCGCTGGCGAATAAAAAATGCATCTAATTTTGTGCGGCGCTTTCCCTCTGAACCAAAGAGCAAGAGCAAAAGACATGAAAATTGAGCGCAAGTTTACACATGCTGGCAACGACGCCTATGCGTCGATTGAATTCACGCTGACCTCGTCGGAAATACGCAATCCAAACGGCAAAGTGGTCTTTCACCTCGAGAACGTCGAAGTCCCGAAATCATGGTCCCAAGTCGCTGCGGATGTGATCGCACAAAAATATTTCCGCAAGGCAGGCGTCCCAAGCGAGGTCAAGCGGATCAAGGAAAAGGGCGTGCCTGAATTCCTGTGGCGTTCCGTTCCTGCTGCGGCCGATACGCCGATGGGCGGTGAAACTTCGGCAAAGCAGGTGTTTGATCGTTTGGCGGGGGCTTGGACCTACTGGGGCTGGAAAGGCGGGTATTTCACAACCGAATCTAATGCCCGCGCGTATTTTGATGAAATGCGTTACATGCTCGCCAAACAGATGTCTGCGCCCAACAGTCCGCAGTGGTTCAATACGGGCCTGCATTGGGCCTATGGAATCGATGGCCCAGGTCAGGGGCATTATTATGTTGATTATAAATCTGGCGTGCTGACAAAATCAGACAGCGCTTACGAACATCCACAACCACACGCGTGTTTCATTCAATCGGTCAGCGATGATTTGGTGAATGAGGGTGGGATCATGGATCTTTGGGTGCGCGAGGCCCGATTGTTCAAATACGGATCCGGAACAGGCACAAATTTTTCAAGCCTGCGCGGGGATGGTGAAAAACTCTCTGGCGGCGGCGCATCCAGCGGTTTGATGGGCTTCTTAAAGATCGGGGACCGCGCAGCGGGCGCGATCAAATCCGGTGGGACCACACGACGCGCCGCGAAAATGGTGATTTGCGATGCGGATCATCCGGATATCCAAGAGTTTATCAATTGGAAGGTAAAAGAAGAACAAAAGGTTGCGTCGATTGTCGCGGGATCCAAGATGCACAAACAGCGTCTGAGCGAAATTTTTGACGCAATCCGCTTGTGGGATGGATCAACCGAAGACGCGGTTGATCCTGTAAAAAATACGGCCCTCAAAGCCGCGATCAGAGAGGCAAAAAAGGTCGCAATCCCAGAGACATATGTAAAGCGCGTGTTGGATTACGCGCGCCAAGGGTTCACAAGCATCGAATTTCCGACCTATGACACGGATTGGGACTCTGAGGCATATGCATCAGTTTCGGGGCAAAATTCCAACAACTCGATCCGCGTGACAGATGCGTTTCTGAAGGCGGTTGAAGAGGATGCGGATTGGTACCTGACCAATCGCACCGACGGCAGCGTGGCCAAAACGATCAAAGCGCGTGATTTGTGGGATGATGTTGGCCATGCCGCATGGGCCTGTGCCGATCCGGGCATTCAATTCCATGATACGATCAATGCATGGCATACCTGTCCTGAGGATGGCGAAATTCGCGGATCAAACCCCTGTTCGGAATATATGTTCTTGGACGATACGGCGTGTAACCTTGCGTCTATGAACCTTTTGACATTCTTGAAAGAGGGCGTGTTCCAAGCGGATGAGTACACGCATGCAATCCGCCTGTGGACGCTAACACTGGAAATTTCCGTCATGATGGCGCAATTCCCATCCAAAGAAATTGCACAGCGGTCCTTTGATTTCCGGACGCTTGGTTTGGGCTATGCCAATATCGGCGGTTTGCTCATGAACCTTGGTCTGGGATATGACAGCGCCGAAGGCCGCGCCTTGTGTGCGGCACTGACCGCGATCCTGACAGGCGTGTCCTATGCAACCTCGGCGGAAATTGCGGGGGAATTGGGCGCATTCCCGGGATATGAAAAGAACGCACAACATATGCTTCGGGTTATTCGCAATCACCGTCGTGCGGCCTATGGGCAGGCCAATGGGTATGAAAACCTATCGGTGCAGCCTGTGCCGTTGGATGTGGCGGGCTGCGCGGATAAATCCTTGGTCGCGTTGGCGCAAAAGGCGTGGGATGATGCCTTGGCATTGGGGGAAAAGCATGGCTACCGCAATGCGCAAGTGTCGGTCATTGCACCCACGGGTACAATTGGTTTGGTGATGGATTGTGACACAACAGGGATTGAACCCGACTTTGCGCTGGTTAAATTCAAAAAGCTTGCGGGCGGCGGATATTTCAAAATTATCAACCGCTCGGTTCCGGCCGCGTTGGAAAACCTTGGGTATTCCACCGCGCAGATCGAAGAAATCATTTCTTATGCGGTGGGGCATGCGTCATTGGGGAATGCGCCTGCGATCAATCCAACCAGTTTGATCGGAAATGGATTTGGCCCAACCGAAATCGCCAAGGTCGAGGGCGCTTTGGCGCAAGCGTTTGATATTCGTTTTGTGTTCAATCAATGGACCCTTGGAACCGAATTCTGCACCGATGTGTTGGGGATCCCTGCGGCCAAGTTGAATGACGCAAGCTTTGATTTGTTGCGTCATCTCGGATATTCTCGGGCCGAAATTGATGCCGCGAATGATCATGTCTGTGGCACGATGACCTTGGAAGGCGCGCCGCATCTCAAGCCCGAACATCTGTCGATTTTTGACTGTGCAAACCCGTGCGGTAAAAAAGGAAAACGTTATCTTTCCGTCAACAGCCACATTGACATGATGGCCGCGGCACAATCCTTCATATCAGGGGCGATTTCCAAAACCATCAACATGGCAAATTCCGCGACGATCGAAGATTGCCAAAAGGCATATGAACGCTCATGGGCTTTGGGGGTAAAGGCGAACGCGCTTTATCGTGATGGATCAAAGCTGTCGCAACCCTTGGCCGCTGCGTTGATCGAAGATGATGAGGATGCTGCCGAAATCCTTGAAACGGGAACACCACAGGAAAAGGCCGCTGTGATTGCCGAAAAGATCATCGAGAAGGTGATCGTCAAAGAGGTGATCAAATCGCATCGCGAAAAAATGCCCGAACGTCGCAAGGGTTACACGCAAAAGGCCGTTGTTGGTGGGCACAAGGTGTATTTGCGCACCGGTGAATATTCCGATGGGTCGTTGGGCGAAATCTTTATCGATATGCATAAAGAGGGCGCAGGCTTTCGTGCCATGATGAACAACTTTGCCATCGCGGTGTCGGTTGGCTTGCAATATGGCGTGCCGCTCGAAGAATTTGTGGATGCCTTTACCTTTACCAAATTCGAACCCTCGGGGATGGTGCAGGGCAATGACAGCATCAAAAACGCGACCTCGATCCTTGATTATATTTTCCGCGAATTGGCGGTTAGTTATTTGGATCGCACCGATTTGGCCCATGTCAAACCAGAAGGCGCAAGTTTCGACGATTTGGGGCGTGGCGAAGAAGAACGGGCATCGAACCTAACCGACGTCAGCGAAGACAGGGCAAACAAATCCCTTGCCATGTTACGCTCTGTCAGTTCGACAGGATATTTGCGCAAACGTCTTCCGCAAGAATTGTTGGATCTGCAAACCTCGACGGCTGCGATCAGCGCGGGCGCTATGGTTGCCGAACGCACGACGGTCGCAGTGGCAGAGGCGATTGCACCCGTGGACGAACGCACAAAGGCGAAAATGCAAGGATACGAAGGCGACCCGTGCGGGGATTGCGGAAACTATACGTTGGTGCGCAACGGCACCTGTATGAAATGCAATACCTGCGGCGCAACAAGCGGGTGCAGTTAATCGGTCAAGGGGGGCGGTGCGCTGCCCCCTTAACGACGTTCAAGCCGCAGGCATGAGAATTCCGAGCGGTACAATGACAGAGCTTGGACGGCGAAACTGGGTCCCCATTGCGTGGGGGCCCATTTTTATATCGGCAGCTCGGTCGTTGATTTGATCTCTTCCATCACAAAAGACGCGGAGACATCTGAAAAATCGATGTTTTTTGTGAGCCGTTGGTACAGATGATCATATGCTTTCATATCCCGCACCCACGCATGGATCAGATAATCCAAATCGCCTGACATCCGATGAACGGCCGTGATTTCGGGAATGGACTGTGTGATTTGAGCGAATTTTTTGGCCCAGTCTGATGAATGTTGGGCAGTCTTGATTTGGATAAAAACTTGTAGCCCCAAACCCAATGTCTCTGGATCCATCAAGGCGACACGTTTGCGAATAAATCCACGGTCTTCTAACATCTTGATGCGTCGCCAACAGGCGTTGCGCGACAGGTTCACGCGTTCGGAAATATCCTCTAACGCGGTTGTGCAGTCTTGTTGCAATATTCGTAATATTGCGCCATCTATCAAATCAATTCCCATAAATTCACCTTGTGTTGGGATAAATTCACACAGAAACTAACATGATTGGTTTAAAATGGGAAATCTTTTCATCCCGCCTCGATTATAATGACCACAACATCATGAGGAGGATGACCATGTTTTACCGTTTGTTCAAAGAACACCCCGAAGCCGTGCAGGAAACTTATGTTCAACATGCTATTTTTGCATCGCGCTTTGCGCTGAAATTGGCGGCGGCTGCAGGGGCCGCATTGGTGCATGCCGTTGTACCCGCCTTGTTTGAAAAAACAGCAAGCCGGATTGTGGCCGACCTATATGCGAAAACGCACAATCGGGGGAATTAAAACCTAGGCAGGTGCGCGTTCAAGTTTGCGCAATTCCAACACACAGATCAGAGCAACCAAAGTGG
>Ga0255763_1000846_pt1 | contig 33177 bp, 22 predicted proteins | sample 041ome_2_FD_179963 | JGI IMG/M metagenome (GOLD analysis project Ga0255763, IMG submission 179963) | Coastal salt marsh microbial communities from the Groves Creek Marsh, Skidaway Island, Georgia - 041406US metaG (version 2) | ecosystem: Environmental > Aquatic > Marine > Intertidal zone > Salt...
TCAGCCACCTGGCCACACCTCGCCACACCTAGCCACACCTAGCCACACCAGGTGGTGACCTACGGACCTACGGACGTGCACGGAGCAGCCATAAGGCTGCGACGTCAGTCTGCGTTCGAGGTGGAGCGTCGCGTGAGTACACGACAGACGCGGGAGGATACCATGGCGGACGACGACGGGACGACGACGACGACGACGGTGGAAAAGTCTGAGAAGCTGCTGAAGCGCGAAGCGGAAAAGGCGGCGAAAAAAGCGGCGAAAGAGGCGGAAAAGGAGGCGAAAGCGGCGCGTGCGCTCGAAAGGACGAGCGCACGAGGTGGTGCGGTGAGTATAACCGTCGTGTCTCCGACTCCAGTGGAGCTCGAGCCGTGTTCGGGGACGCGGGACTGGTACCCGGATGAATTTCGAGTGCAGCGCTGGATTTATGAAAAATTTAGAGCGTGCGCGAAGAAGACTGGCTTTGAAGAATACGACGCTCCGGTGCTCGAGCGACAGGAGCTATACAAGCGCAAGGCTGGTGAAGAAATCACGGGGCAGATGTATGCGTTTACGGACCAAGAAGGTGTGGAGGTGACGCTTAGACCTGAGATGACCCCGACGCTCGCGCGCATGGTTCTTGGACGCGCGTCCTCGACAATGTTGCCGCTGAAATGGTTCTCCATTCCACAGTGCTGGCGTTTTGAAACCACACAACGTGGACGAAAGCGCGAGCACTACCAGTGGAATATGGATATTATCGGGTGCAAGTCTGTAAGCGCCGAAACAGAGCTTTTGTTTGCGGTGTGTGAGTTCTTTAAATCCATTGGCATCACATCCGCCGACGTCGGAATCAAAGTGAACTCCCGTAAAGTCATGGCGAGCGTGCTTGATTCTTACGGCATCACCGCCGAAAAGTTTGCACCAGTGTGCGTGGTGATGGACAAGTTGGACAAGATTGGTCCTGACGCGGTGAAGGAGGAGCTTGAGCAGACGCATGGCGTGTCGGCGGAAATCGCCTCAAAAATCATTGCGTGCTTGGCGTGCAAGACTGTGGACGAACTCCAAGGTTTGTGCGGCGAAGGTGTCGATCAAGCTGGAATTGAGGAGCTTAAGCGTTTGTTCACGCTCGCCGAAGACTACGGCTACGGTGACTGGCTTATCTTTGACGCATCCGTCGTTCGTGGGCTGGCGTATTACACTGGGATCGTTTTTGAAGGGTTCGATCGCGCCGGTGAGCTACGAGCGATTTGCGGCGGCGGTCGCTACGACCGCTTGCTTTCACTCTACGGCTCAGTGACTGAAGTCCCGGCGTGTGGATTTGGTTTCGGCGACTGCGTGCTGGTGGAATTGTTAAAAGACAAAGGCTTGATGCCAGATTTGCCGAAGGCGATCGAATTCGTCGTCGCCGCGTTCAATGACGACATGCAAGGTAAAGCGATGAAAACGGCTGCGTTGATTCGCGATGGCGGCGCTGATGTGGATATGCTTCTCGAGCCCAAAAAGAAGGTGGCAAATACGTTTGACTATGCAAACCGCGTGGGCGCCCGGTACATCGTCTTTGTCGCGCCGTCAGAATGGGAAAACGACATGGTTCGCATCAAAGATTTACGCGCCGATTACACCGAAAACGACGACGAAAAACAGCTCGACGTGAAGATAAGTGACCTAGGGCGAGTTCGTGAAATTTTAGCCGCGCATCAAGCCACGGTTGCGGCGAAGAATTCAATGGGCGCTCTCGCCGTGTAGCCTTTGACGATTAATTTACTTTTGAATGTTAATTTCCACTTCTCAGTGGCTCTGTTCCTCTATTACACTGTCGTAGAAGTCTTAGGGGTAACGTAACTAAGCTCTTTCGCTAATTCGTCTACGTGATGAACAAATGCGTCTTCGAGTGCGTCAAACGCAGAGTCACCCACGGCTCGAAAAGAACCACAGTTGCTAGAGTGTTCGTTTTCAACGCGGAACACGTTCCAAATCGCGCGGCGAACAACTTCAACGCCGGACAACCCAGTGACGATGACTTGCGTGGATAGATTTTGAATCGGTAAACCAGGCACGGCTGCGAAAAGACCCGCTGATCGAGCGAATACATTAAACCACACCGCAAACGTCCAACCAACTGTGGAATTTATCAACGTACGCCGAGTCGACACGACAACTTTCCATTTGGACGTCGGAGAAAATTCTAACACTGACCAATCGCAGAAAAAATCCCACGTGAGAGAGTAGCACACGGAAAAGCCAGTCGCAACGTATGCTATGATCCATGCTGCTGTCGTGTGCAAATCTTCGCGAACGGACGCATTGTAGCGAAGCCAAATGGCAATGATGGACGCCGAATATTTGCCCGCGTTCAACAAGTGTGTCTTGGCTGCGCCGCCACGTTTAAGAACTACTGAATCTCGCGCGCGACGCAGACATTGCAAAAATCGCCACCATTGAGGAAGAGTGGCTGCAATCGCCCGCGTTTCAGACGTTTCTTGTGCTATGCTAAAAGTAATCAACAAATCTGCAATCGCTGTAGACTGAGAGCAGAGCTGGTCGGCGAGAAAGAAATCCGGAAACACGACCGAATTCCACGGCGCTGTCGCCGCACGAACGAAGTGCCGTGCTAAAAATCGTCTCGTTTTCATGGGTGGCTGAATAAACCACAGTTTAGGATTATCAGCCCATTCCATGGAGTACGGAAGAGGGATGACGAAGACGCAAAAGAGCGCCATCGTAAGCGGTTTCACCCATGAGGTACTTGCCTGCGCAGCGGACCACATAATCGTGCTCGTCGTCAAAATGAATATGAAGGCGAGCCACGGTAAAGATGTGGCTAAAATCGCATGCTCTGCGCGCAAACCAGTTCTACCGAGCGTTCTGAAAAATATCAGTTCCCAATGCACCATAACTTGCTGCCAGACGTATACGGTGGGACCCCACAATAACGACTGTCCAAACACGAGCATGACTCCTCTGAGGGTGACGAAAGCAGACAACTCGGCTGCACACCTCTCACTTTGAGTTTCCAGTCCACATGTGACGCATAAAAACCAAAGTGGAATAGCCAACCCTGGAAGCGCGAGGCCCCACAAAAATCCGCCCGCAAAGTAGAGTGACGGCTCTCCTGGGCTGTCGCGTAAAATATTCACCTTTGTTCCGTCATCCTTGATTCTCTTACCAGTGTCGCGCAACTTGTGCAACAAATCTAATCGCTCTTGCCGCGTCAACGCGTGCGAGGCGTGTGTGGATTCAACTGTAAACAATCCAGCGCGCGTAACTTCAATCTTGCGCATCATAGAGTGACAGCTCAAGTAGGCGTCTTCGACGATTTTTGTCATGGATTTCAGCTGCAGTGTCGTATCTTTAAGCACGGGCCAAAATGCCAACTTTGCACACGCCGTGCAATATGAGCCACTCGTATTCGTGCGCGACTCTTTATCCATCTTCTTTGTGATTTTGCGAATGCCCACGGCGTTGAGTGTGGAAAAATTCTGAATCATGCACAACGCGTAATAAATCTCCTTGACGTCATGTTTGAGCGCCCGAACGGTAGCTTCTCTACTCTGCGCGCTAGCAACGCCAGTGGTTTTAGCAGTCTTTGCCACCGCGCGCACGAGACGTCCCGCCTCGGTAGCTTTTTGGACATCTTTAGGCTGAGAGAACAGGGCATACAAATCGGTTCCGCTCGTCGTCGTCAGCGAGCTTGTTCGGTGATGTCTCGGGCCCTTCGCCGCATCTTTCAGTTTTCGACCCTCGAATGCGTTGCCTTCGTGCATTGATGATTGCAGAGACTCACTCTGTGACTTCTCACCCGGCGTGCCTTGAGACAGCGCGGCGTCTAATACGTCCATGCGTTTTAACGTCGTCGCCAAAGCCTTGGCTTGCGCGTCAACGAGTTGCTCGTAGAACACATTGCACTTGTTCACTTGCTCATCCAAAGCCTGAAAAAACGCCCGTTGCGTGTCTTGAACTCCCAATCCACAGTCCTTAAGCGAGCTCCGTAGCGCCATGGTTGGCTCATATTCAATCTCCAACGACGCCCACAGCTCTTCGCGGCCGCCGTCAACCTCGCCACTCACGTCTTCAAGTTCAACCTCCAACCTCGGTGCGTGCACGTACCGACCCCACTCTTCACTTTGTCTGCGCGACCCACCATCGTCTTCAAACTCCCCAGACGTCGTTCCGGGCACGACTTCGACGCGCTTCTTCATCTCACTGACGTACTTTTTCAACTCTTCGTACGCAATGTATCGAGCCCACCACTCGGGAACGCGGTGCCGTGCGAGCGTGGATGAAAACGCAACCATGGCGGCTGTGGTCGTCCTATGCCGTCGTCACGTAACCGTCGTCGTCGTCACGCGTCACGCGTCGTCCAAGCGATGAAAACATGCGACGGCGTGTGCGGACGACGCCGCCTCCAACGGGGCCTCACCGCGTGCCTCGCGTCAGCGCGCGATGACGACGCACGGGTAAAACGACGACGCGGGCGGGCCTAGGGCGTAGGCGCTTTTCGTGCGCGCGCGCGGCATACATGGCGCCGCCGTACGCGCACGTGCGCGGCGTGCTCGATGCCGCCACAGTCGCCGCGCTGCGACGAGAGTGTGAGTGCTTGATGACGCAGTGCGCGACGTCGTCGTACGATGCGCTGGATGTGTTCGAGCTGGCACGGGCGTTACCGGACGATGCGTCGAGTGCGCGTACGGATAATGCGGCGTTCGTGCGCGCGAGACGCGCGGCGCGACGGATTTTATTTGCAGACGCGTGCGACGCGTGCGCCGACGCCGACGCCGACGCAACTGTCATCGCGGCGGCGCAGTTGCGCACGATTCCTCAGTCGCTTCCGACTGACGGCGATGACAGCAAGAATGTGTTTTTATTCAACGCTCACTACGTGGTGAAGCCGCCTGACTCGACGGATGTCTTCGCGTGGCATTGCGACGGAGACGAGCAGCTTGGTTTAGTAGTAGGCGAGCGTTCCACGTACGTGTCGGCTTGGTGTCCTTTGGATGATGTCGACGAGCGCAATGGATGCTTGTTATTTCGAAATGGCTATGATTTTGACAGCACCGACGATGGTGACGGTGGGAGCGTGAGCGTGCACGCCAAAGCCGGTGATGTTGTGTTCTTTGCGAGCGACATCGAGCACGCGTCGGGACCGAACACAACCAAACGCAGCCGGCGGGTGTTTTACGCGCAATATTCATTCGAGCGAATCGTAGCGTCGGTGTCGGATGCTTATCCTCTCGCTTTCGCCGTGCCGACAGAAGCCACAGCATAGAATAAAACTAGACTGCTGCAGACACCACGCAATCAAAAACTCTCGCGCGCGTGCAGGCGCGCGCGCAAGGGTTGTGCATTTTTCTGGGACGCGAGCGCGTGTCTGTTCAAAGGCTACCAATGTGTGCGTGCGTGTGTGTGATAATAATACAAATAACAATATTGAAGTTCTAACCATCACGCAAGGCGCGATTTAGTCGTCGTGCATGCGTTCATCGACCGTCGATGGCGTCCAAAGCGCTCAACGCGTCGTTGGCACATTTCACGACTTCCTGTACGGATGCGTTTGTTTTCAGACCACGAGGATCAATATGAGAACGCGTCGCGGCAAATCCATGCGCACGAAGAGCAGTGGTGAGAACATCACGCGGAGGTACGCGCGCGGCGCGGCCTTTACGCGCGAGTTCGTCGGTACGGAAATAGTGCGCGACGCCATTAAGCGCCGGAAGCGCTTCGCCAACGAACGCATCGAGCAAGTCTTCGAGAGACATTTGACCTTTCTCTTTGCATTCAGTTGGGTCATCTAGCCACCCGAGACGCTCAGCTTCGTCGCGCATCCTATGCACGACGTCAGCGTCGTGTAAGGGCCCAATCCAAAGCGGTCCCGAGAGCGCGAGCACGGCGCTTCTGCCGTCGGCGTCTCGGCCTTTACAACGCGCGCACGTCACCGTACTTGCCATCTCAAGTTTATTGTGGTGAAAGATACGAATCAAAGGCTCGTCCACGACCGAGGTGTTTCCACACGCATCACAGTGACCGACAAAGCCAATATTGTTGTCGCCGCCAAATCCTCCATAGGCGCCGCGGAGCGGCCCGACGACGCGAAACATGGCGCGAAACACCGGTCCATGGGCGTGAAACAAAGAAAAGACTGGCACGACATCCAGTTTGAGTGCCGCACCGCGCCGCACGACGTCGCCGATGAATGTCCGCAATGCAATTTCATTCACCGCCGGCCTCGACGGCGCCACGACGGCGTTGCCAAAAGCGACTTGCAACCGCGAAGGATTCTGCCCACACAGCGCTCGTCCGTCGGTGGAACACGCGTAGAACAATCCACCGTAACGCACGACGCGCAACGCAGCATCGGCGAAATTTGTCGAGCCAAATCCATCGACGTCGACAATGTCAAACTTTTGTCCATCCAACCACGCGCGCGTCAGCTCGCGTTGCGCATCCTCAAACGTCGTGGAATACGCCGGTGTCTCCGCATCCGCCTCCACCTCTGACGCCGCACGACTCAAATTCGTCTCTAGCACCGCCTCCACATTCGCATTCACGTCGTTACACACCACCGAACGAACAAATCCCGCGCGCATCCAACGCACCGCGCGCGCCCCGCTCGCGCACGTCGCGTCGTACGCGTCAATACCTTCATCATTCGCCGTCGCCGCGCAGCACAACACGCTCAAATCCCTCGATTGCGCGCTTTCCGCGCGATAAAAACACGCTTCATCGATATCTATCGCACATCCACGCTCGTACACCGTCATCCGCGCCCCGTCGCCTCGACCGCTCCTCACTCGTCCTCCAACGCGACGACCACCGCGTGGTTTCGGTTTCGGTTTCGGTTTCGGTTTCGGTGACGTCGACGCCGACGTCGATGGTGTCGTCACCGAGGTCATCGACGCGCGCGCCATCGCCATCGGCGGTCGACACTGCAGTCGTCGTCGTCGTCGTCGTCGTCGTGAACGGCGGCGTCGGCGCACACAAAACGGTCGGTCGGTCACCCCAACCCATGACGCCACTAATGTATCATGTCACGACCAGACCACACCACACCACCACACGGACGACGCAACACCCTCGAGCGCCATTGCGACGCGCTCGCACACGACCAACCAAGCGCGCGCGCGACGGGGGCAAGGAGACGTCGACGCACCGACGCAGAGTGTGTTGCACGCGCGCACGACTACGGCGATGTGGTCGCGCGGCGCACGTGACGAGTACGACGCCGTCCCGAGCGCGCACGACGACGACGATCATCATCACCATCATGTTCGGACAACACCCATGATGATGATGCCGACGGCGACGACGACGATGGCGTCATCGATTGATCCGTTCGCGGGCGAACGGGCGTCGTTGACGGGACGAGGGGATGTGCGGTCGTCGCGGCGCGCGTCGACGTCGTCGATGTCGTTTGGGCGGGTGACGGAGTGGGTGGGCGCGCGGGCGAGCGCTTGGGGCGTGGCGTGCGCGGCGACGTTCGCGCTCGGCGTGGCGACTGGGGCGATGACGATGACGCGAGGGACGGTGACGGCGACAGCGACGTTAGGTGCTTCGTCTGCGCCTGTGCCAGCGCCTATGCCGCAGCTTGGGCTGACGCAGTATCAGCGGGCATTGTTGCGCGCGAGAGAGGCGAATGGGAATCCGGGCGCAAACGATCGCGGCGATAAAAAACCAGGCGCGGCGAGGAAGAAGGCTCGAGATGTACCGGACGAAGAGGAATACGATGAAGAATCGTACGAAGAAGCCATGGGTGGGTTGTTTGCGCAGAAGCGCGACACGCGCACGGTTATTCCGGGTGTGAAAGCTGAACTCGAAAGTGAGCGCGCCAAGCTCGTCGAGGACGACTACGGCGAGGACAAGATGGGATACTACAGGTTTCCTTCAGTGACGGGAAATAAATTGGCATTTGTATCAGAGTCGAATATTTGGATTGGCGACGTGCACGGTGGTAAAGCGGCGCGTTTGTCGTCGACGTATAGTCGCGAGGGCGTGCCCGTGTTATCGCCAGATGGGTCGCGTGTAGCCTTTGTCGCCGTCACGTACGATGGCGCTGACGTATTCATCGGCTCTACTAGTGGTGGTGCGATTGAACAAATTACAACGGGTGGTCGCGCACAACAAATCGCCGCATGGCCAGAGGATGACGAGATCTTGATTGTGTCCTCGGCGTTTTCTAAATTGTCGAGCGCGCAGCTCGTCAAAGTGAATCCCTCGACGCACGTTGCCGAACCCTTGCCTTTTGCGCAAGCCGTTTCAGGCGCGAAAGACACTTATCACGGATGTTATGTTTTCGTACCCTTGCGACAAACGAGTGAGACGAAGCGGTATGAGGGTGGCGAGCAATCTAGAATATGGAGCTGGTGCACGCCGAGTCCGGGTGACCCGCAACCCGAGGCAAAGAATCTCACGCCAGAGTCTACGTGGGGTGTTCGAGGTGCTTGGAGCCCGAAAACGTCGACTTCGGGCAAGTTGCAAGATATGATTTTCTTCTTGAGCGACAAAGAGGACGTGGCAAACTTGTGGGTGATGAAGCGCGACGGTAGCGTGTCCAAGTCGCTCACGAGCGAGTGTGTGTATGACATTAGAGAATTCGACATTGACGGTGAAGTTGTTGTGTACCGTCGGCTTGGAGATTTGTACAAGCGAACTATTTTAGGCGACACTGTACACGGGCTGTACTTGAGTAGTGAGCAACGGATTGACATCGAATTGGTGTCTGAATTCCGCAAGACAGCGCCGCAGCACATTCAAGATCCATATGAGCAAATGAGTGAGTTTGCAGTCACCAAGGATGGGGCCTTCGGCGCATTTGTAGTTCGCGGGCAAATTTTCTACTCGTCTTTGCTTCCGTTCTTGGGTGCTCGAGTGGAGAAGGTTTCGTCCTATGCTGGCGCCGTTCGTTACAAGCACATTCAGTTCATTTCTGACGACAACGCCGATGCGGAAGCAAAGCTTCTCGCGTTATCAGATGCATCTGGTGAGTACGAATACGTCATGTTCGAACGCCACCCTGAGGGCGGGATGTGGAAAGAGACCCAAATTACTTCGGAGGGCGCAATTAAGGGAGCGATGTCGTTTAGTACGATTTCGCCCAATAACAAGTTCCTCATCATCGCGGACACGAGTGGTCAATTGAAGCTTGTCAACTTGACAAAGACCGCGGTGAACACGGCTGACTACCGCACCACAGTGCCGAAAGACATTGCCGTAAATGTTGCAAAATCTGCGTCTAAAGCCGATGCGAAGACCAAAGCGGCGATGGCTGGAATCGGAAGCAAAATTGGCGGCGCGATGTTCCCCAAAAATGTCAACCTCAATGGAGCGAGAAAGAGTGCGCGACCAGCTCGGGCGCGACGCGTTGCCCGCGAGCAGCGTCGCGCCGTGAGACATTTAGCATCTCTTGGTGCGAGCCCAACGCCATCATCTGATTCTCTAGGTTTGGCCAATGTAGAGTCTATGTTGAGTGGTCTTCGCCCTGAAGGCTTGCGCGGTTTGTCGTGGAGCCCAGACAGTTCGCACATCGCGTACGCCAAGGAAGAAGCCAATGACTTTACGACGATTAATGTTCTGGAATTGGCCACTGGCAAGGAAACACGAATTACTTCGCCAAGCTATAACGCGCACTCTCCAAAGTTTTCTCCTGATGGTTTGTACTTGTACTACTTTAGCGACCAGCAGATTACTTCAGGGTCAAACTCGCCGTATGGCTCGCGCGGCTCTGAGCCTACGCTCACCGCCGGCGAACGTTTGATGTGCGTTCCGCTCCGTTTAGGTATGACTTGCCCGTTCTTCATCGGTGATGAATTACATTCTGAAGGCACAGTTTTTGACGCTGAAATTGGTGAGAAGATGCCCACGGTGATTTCCACGCCGTACATTGAACAGCGCGCGCAAACCGTGCCAGACTTGCCCGAAGCGGTGTACTTTGGATTTGATCTCATCGCCGACGGTAGCGGCATTCTGTTGACTTTGCTCGTAGACGATGAAGAATACGTTGCGGTGTATAGCATGTACACCCGATCGTTGTTGCCTCTGTATCCGAATCCCGTCGCCGCTATCGTGAGCGGGGATTTGAAAATTGTCACCCTCATCACCGACAACGGCGTCGGGCTCATGTCGTCGCAGCAACTGATGCAACCCGGCATTAGTCAAGAAATGGCTGTTTCATCCGCACAAGTTTGGAATCCCCCAGAGTCATTCACCGTCACCGTGAACCCGCGAGAGGAGTGGTTGCAAATGTACGAAGAGGCGATGCGCAACATGCGAGACGCCTTCTACGACCCCAACTTGCACGGCGTCGACTGGGTAAAAGTCACCGACCGCTACCGCCCATCCGTCTACCGGATTTCCTCAAAATCTGAATTGCGCGACATTCTCGCCCAGGCGTTTGGTGAGCTCTCGGCGTTGCATGTGTTTGTTCACATTGAATCTTCTGACGATATCGTCTTACCTTTTGGCGAACCTTCGTCGTGTTTGGGTGGCGATTTCAAGCTCACCAGTCAAGGGTTACTCATCGAGCGCGTGCACGACAATTCGGGAATTTTAGAATCCCCGGCGTCGCCGCTTCGCCTCACGAATGACAAGTCGCACGTGAATTTGATGCCAGGTGATATCATCACCCGCATTGACGGAGTGTTGGTGAACTCCACGTCGACGCCGTTGCCAGACTTGTTGTTTGGCAAGGCGGGCACGCAAGTTTTACTTGAAGTCATCAAGGCGCCGAGATCAGAAATCGAGCAACGCGACGCTGAGGATTTGTTAAAGTTGCAAGAGATTCGCATGATGCAGCAAATGATGGGTGGGATGCCGATGGCCAAGGCGTCAAGCAAGGCCTCAGCACAACTCGGTACGTCTGGATCGCCCATGACGGATGCTCACGTGGCCTCCTTGGTGCGCAAGTACGCGCGGTTGGGCATCACAAAGCGAACCGACGCCAAGGCGCGAGCGCTGCTTCATCAAAAATCGAAACCGAGCGTATCATCCAAGAAAGTCGCCGACGACGAAGAAGACGCCGACAACAGCAAGTCCACGACCGAGTTAATCGTGGTTACGCCGCTCGACTTGCGCGGGTGCGACACACTCCAAGCCGCCGACGCGTTGAACATCAACAGAGAAAAGGTGAAGAATGCGACAAATGACAAGGTGGCTTACGTCTACCTCGAAGACATGGAGCAGATTGGCGAAGGTTCAAGCAACTCGTTCGATGATTTCGCCGCGCAGTTTTATCCCAACATTCGCAAGGATGGTATCATCATCGATGTGCGACGAAACGCGGGCGGTAACATTGACACGTGGTTATTAGAACGTCTCCGACGCGTCGCTTGGATGTTTGACACCGAGCGCAGCGGTCCGGGCGACACGACGATGCAATATTCGTTCCGCGGCAAAGTCGTTGTGCTCATCGACGAGCAAACGAGCAGTGACGCAGAAATGTTTGCCCTCGGTATCCAACAGCTCAAATTAGGACCAGTCATTGGCGAGCGCACGTGGGGCGGCGCCATCGGCTACAGCGGCCATCCCGAGCTTCGCCTCGTCGATGGCAGTGGGTTCACCATTCCTTCATTTGGGCCCTATTTACAAGGCGAATGGGCGATTGAACAAAAAGGTGTCTCACCTGACATTGTCGTGTCTAACTTGCCCGTCGCCACCTTCAACGGCGCCGACGCACAGCTCGACAAGGCTATTGAAGTCATCAAAAAGCTCATCGCCGAATCCACGGGCGTCGCCTTGCCAAAGCCGCCCGCGTACCCCAACCGCGCCGTCGATGTCGAGAAATGCGCGGCAAAAACAAAAAATATCTACGACGCCGCCGCCGCCATCACCGGTGCCGCCGTCTAATACATCACACATCTAGTAGAACACACACACAACACCGTGAGTGTGGAGTCCCGTTGTAACCTGTTGTCCATCTGTAGCACTGCATTGACGTTTTTGAGCCGCCACTTTGGTGCGTAACGACCACACACATCGTCGCCGCACACGCACGCACACACACGCCACCATGCGCGCGAGTGCCGCGGCGTTCACGCCTTCATTCGCACCACCGCCGCCGTCAACGCCACCGCCGCCGTCAACGCCACCGCCGCCGTCAACGCCGACGACGACGGACGGTACGCGGGCGTACCCGAGCGACAACGTGGTGAGCATCGACGTGGAATGCGTGGCGACGGGGGTGACGCATAACGACCGCGAGGTTGCCCAGATCGCCATCGTGAACGCCGTGGATGAGAAGGTTTTATTGAACGTCTTCGTGCGACCGCGATCGAGCGTGGTGTCGTACATGACACCGCTTACGGGGATCACGCGCGAGACGCTGGAGGCGGAGGCGGTGTCGTTTGACGACGCGTTGGCGATGGTTCGGCGAGCGTTACCGACGGATGCCGTGGTCGTCGGGCAAGGGGTGCTGAAGGATGTGCAGGAATGGCTTAAACTCGAACGTGGGGTGGATTATGGGGATTTAATAGATTTAACAGGGATCTGGAGAGTGTGGAACGAGCGGTACAAATCGTGGAGCGTGTTTTCGCAAGACCACTTGGTCAGGTGCTTGCTCGATGACACAGAAGTCAACGCATCGCACGACGCCGCGGGGGATTGTGTAAAGAGCGTACGCCTTTACCGCTTGTTTTTGAAACTGAAGGAAGATGCCGCTGGTTTGGCGAGCGCGCACGCGAAGTTATTGGCGACGCCGCCCGAGCCATCCTTTAGCAAGCGATTTCCATCTTTTGAAGGCGTCTGTCAGGGAAATCGTAAGACGTGCGCGTGTGGAGCGCCGTTTTTTTCGTGATCGTCTCTAGAGTACTGTAGTGTGTTGATCGTTTCAAAGAAGAAGACGTGATTTTGTAAAATCTAATCATTCAAAGCTTTTGTTACTTGCTATCTCGCGGCGGTGTCAATGATGGAGATTTTCAAGCGCGACCGCCGCGCCGGAAGTTGCTCAACCTCAACGCATACGGTGAGCTTGTCAAACACCTTCCACGTTCTGCCTCGATTCGTCACTGTCATTGCATCTTCATCCAGCACCGTCGCCGTCGGTTCGTTCCCATCCGTGTCGTCATCAAACAACACTGGTCCTTCAATTCCAAATTTTGGAACGAAGACGACCAATCCGTTTGAGCGCACCTTGAAGACGCGAGCTTCGACAATTTCCTTTCGCGTGCGGAAGAACACGAGAGTGTGAAGCTCAACCGAAGCGCGACCAGCTTGTTGCGAGTTGCGATGACGGACGTTACACACGTCCGCGATTGATTTCACGTGATCCGAATCTTCAAGAGACGGATGGCGCGGGCATAAACCGATAGCGGCACTCAACAATCGATGCACGATGACGTCGGCGTAGCGTCGAATCGGTGACGTAAAGTGCGTATAAAGCGGCATCGCTAAACCATAGTGCATACGTTCAGGACCTGCATATTGCCCCGAGCTGCAATACACAGCTTGCGACATGCACCGCGTCGCTTGTAAACGAAGCAACGTGTTGAAGTAATCATCCTCTGGTCGCACCGCGGCGTCGAGGCTCGTCGCGAGCGTTCGATTGGATTGCACGTCGATATCGAACCCACACGCGTTCGCCGCCTTAAGTAGCGGCTCGAACATTTTCTGGTCTGGAATAGGGTGTCGGCGTAACATGGCTGCCGCGGGATACGCTTCCAAGATGCGCTCGGCGGTGCTCACGTTGGCGAGCAACATCATTTCCTCAACCATCTTGTTCGTTTCTCTCGATACGTACATGCCAACATCAAGCGGGTCGCTCGATTGCTGATCGAGTTCAAATCGCACTTCGGGAGATGCCAATGTCAACGCGCCATTATCCATGCGGCGTTGGCGCAACTGACGAGCGACGTTGCGCAGTCGACGCAAGCTCAACGTCACCTCGTCGTTCATCGAGTCGTCATCGATGCGAATTTGTGCTTGCTCATACGTCAACGCCGCAGAAGATTTAATCACGCTTTTATGAAATCGCGGCTTGATCGTCTCGTCGGGTAGCATCGTGTTCGGATCGACAATCCAAAACGCTGAAAACGCCAACCGTTCTTCGCCGCCGACGAGGGAGCAAATATCCGTCGTCAGCGCTCCTGGTAGCATGTCCAAACGGCGCTGCACTAAATATGTCGTTGTCCCGCGTCGAGCGGCTTCTTCATCCATAGGTGTATCGGGTTTCAAAAACGACGTCACGTCCGCGATGTGCACGCCAATCTCGATGCGCCCATCATCCATCAACCGCGCACTCAACGCGTCGTCAATGTCCTTGCACCCCGGAGGATCGACGCTGCACACCACTAAATCGCGCAAATCCACCCGACCAGGTTCGGCTAAGTGATCGGGCGAAACTTTCCATGGAAGAGCGGGTACGCATGCGTACACAGCGGGCGCGAATGGTCGATCGTCGACGTCGTTTTCGAGTAAAAGCGCTTGCGTTTCGGCATCCACGCTTCCCAGCAAGCCGAGCGACTTCACGTAATGACCTTCGGGATACATACTATCCACCGGCCAATCATCAATGACAACGACAATACGTTGGTCTAAAAGTGTGTCGAGCTGGCGAGTCTGGATGCGAATCTTTGGAAATCTACGATCGCTCGGGATACACAGCACGCGAGACGCGAAACCACCAGTCGCCGCCGTCGGCCCTTGCCCATCCCGACCCATATCGATCGATGCCGCGTACCCGCGTTCGCGCCAGTTTCTTCGAACGATACCGACGACTTTGCCCGTGGGCACGACTCCAGCTGCTTTGGTTTTTGCCACAACCGCCTCGGTTTCATCCGCGGTTTCTGGCGCCAAACCGCCGACGTCAGTCGCCGCCTCCTTATCCTTGTCCTCTTCCTTCGTGCCCGTCACGAGCTTGGCCCCAGGACGAACCCACTCGGACTCGGGTAATATTTCAATTGCCACGATGTCGCCATCGATGGCGCGATTTAACGCCGCGCGACCGCTCAACAAGATGCTATCTCCCGTCGATTCGTTCACCACGTGCGCCTCCCAAGGATTATACCTCGACGTCCGCACGCCCCCTTTCACGAGCACCCCGCGTGCTAAACCATCCTTGATCGCACTCGCACTGAGATGCTCTTCAAACACGGCGCCCACGCCCGAGGATGCACTCGCGCCGCCACCCCCGCGCGCGCGTTTGGTGTCGCGTTCATCTGGAATGTCCGCGCCGCCGCCAGGCACCACTAAATCCTTCAACGCGGCACTTTCCTCGGCGCTCCATCCCTCACCTTTCGTCGTGATGACAAACGAAATCCACTCCTCAACAGACATGACCTCAATGTCCTCCTCGCGCGCCTTTCTCGCGTTTCCTCGATCATTCGTCACGAGGACGATTTTCTCGCACGCGCTCCGCGGCACCACCCGTCGATAAAACGCCGCCGCCATTCGTATCGCCCTATCGTTTCTATCGTTCACACTCTCCCCAGCACACGCCTCCACGTACGTCTCTTTATGATGCTCGTTACTAAACACAAAAAACCGCTTCGTACGATCGGCACACAACCCTCTCAAGCGCTCGTACGCGCTTCTCGATTTCGCTCTCGTCTCCTCCATAACCGTCGAACAAATCACCACATCTCTCACCTCGGCGTGCGCCAAAGCGTCCATTTGATGCAACGCAACGTTGGAATCGATAACCGCAATCACGTGCTCGTTCCCGGCGAACACCACCGCCGACGCATCGGGCCCGCGATAGCGCACATCCGCGCTCGCGTGGCCACAAAACACATCGTCGCGCAAGTAATGCTCGCGACGAACTTTCGTGACGCCGCCACCACCACTGCCGCGCGCACCGCCGCCGCCGCCGCCGCTCTTGGTGCGCTTCACGAACACCTTATTCGCGCGATACATTGCCGCGCAACGTGCGCGCGCGTGTGCCGCGAAGCGTCCTCGCTTCTGGCGGCTCGAGGCGGCTCCGGAGTCCCCCCCCACGCTGCTGAGTCATGAACGGTCGATTTGCCTCGAAAACAAAGTCCGTCACGATGTACACACATGTCGAGCGCGGGCGCACGCGCGTGCGGCGACACTTTAGGACGCGACGCGACGATGAGCGACGTGAATGACACCGTGAAGCAGTTTGTGAGGTACTTTTACCGCCACATCAAAGCCAAGAATGGTGCGTATCGCCGCGCGTCGTCGTCGTGAGGCGGTGATCCCGCCTGTTGGCTGGGGTCACATCATCATCGTTCGATGGGTTTGTGACGCATCGCGCGCGTTGGGACGTTGGCGGCGCCACGACGTGGGTGTTGGAATGGCGCAAAAGACTGACGAGTGTGTTTTCGTGTGTGCTATCACGCACCGATGCAGTGTACGAGACGTTGACGATGTATGAACGGTCGTTCGCGGCTATTAGCGAGAGGTTTTTCAAGCGCGAGGCGTGGCCGGCGCCGCGCGCGATCTCTTCGCTCGCGGATGACGACAAGGTTTTTGTGTTATTGTATGCGGATTTATACTATCGACACTTGTACATGACGACGACGCCGAGCGTGGATGAACGTAAGGCGTCGTGGGAGAATTACTGCGCGTTGTTTGGCGTCGCGTTGCACGGAGACGTAAACATGCAGTTGCCCAACTTGTGGTTGTACGAAATGGTTGATGAGTTTGTGTATCAGTTTCAGTCGTTTCACCAATATAAAGTATCGCCGAAACGAACTGCGGAAGAAAAGTCGGCGTTGGATGCGCTCGACAAGCAGGTATGGGATCAAACGAGCGTGCTGAATTTCTTGCAGGCGTTGGTGGATAAGAGTGACGTGAAGCGCGTGCTCGAGCGCGAACGCGCGGGGGAAATTTCTTTCGCCAAGGATGAAGGATACTCCATCGAGTCGAGCAATGTGTTGCGAACGCTTGGTTATTTTGCGTTGATTGGTATATCCCGCGTTCACGTGTTGGTTGGGAACTATGAAGGCGCATTGGCGTCTCTCGACGCCATCGACTTGGACAAGGAGGGCATGTTCACCAAGGTGTCTGGAGCTTTTGTCGCCACGTCCTACCACGTCGGGTTCGCGTATTTGATGTGCAGTCGATACACCGATGCCATGCGTCACTTCAACGAAAGTTTGCAGTACATTGACCGGGTGAAGAATGGCTCGACGCGTCCACACGCGTTGCCGCTGTTGATGAAGAAGCAAGAACAAATGTACGCGTTACTCGCCATCATCTCCGCCCTCGTACCAGGCCAGCAGCACTTGCTCGACGACGGCGTTGCGTTGAGCTTACACCAAAAGTATAGCGACAAGATTTCTCGCATGATGAACGGCGAAGTGAACATTTACGATGAGCTCTTCTCCTATGCGTGCCCAAAATTCGTGGGCAGTCAAGAGGCGTACAAGATGCAACTCAAGGCGTTCCTTGAGATTGTCGCTGCGCACGCTGTGATCCCCAAACTCCGTAGTCATTTGAAAATGTATGCTACCGTCAAAGTTGCCAAGCTTGCGGCGATTATGGATGTGTCTGAGAGTGATTTGCGTGCGAGCTTGACAGCATTTGACAAGGCAAACACTGTCAAGCAATGGAACGGCGGGGCAAGCGCGTTGGATGGTGACGACGTGTACTGCGGTGATATTCGAGTTACTATGGAAGGAGATGTGATTAAAGTTGAAGAAATGAAGAATCGCAAGAGCGCGAAGACATTCTTTGAACAGACGAACAAAAAGTTGTCCATGCAACTTGAAGAATTGATGGCGGCGAAACCGCTCGTCGTCAAGCCCTCGGCGATAGTGAGCTAGTCGCTTCCCATGAGCTTACCGTAGTTTTGAAATGTAATGTTCTCAATAAATTCACTTTGCATGTGTTTTCAGAAAGATTTTTGCTTATTCTTCATTACAAGTGCGCGTATCTTTAAGTGTACGCGCTGAGGTTCAACGGATTATCAAACTAAAGACAATACATTTGGTTGTTCACTTACTTTCCACCAAAACCAGGTGGCGGTCCACGACGCGGTGCAGGCACCGATGATCCAGATCCCTCGCTAGAATTTCTCGAATGTTGTGACGTTCCTTGCGCAGGCGACGTGGACACGCGGATGTTGGCGCCGGGAAGAAGCGCGCGCAGCAACGACTCTCCATTCTTCGCCACCTCGATGTCTCCGTACGCCACCGGACATTGACCGGGAGATTGCGCTTCGAGGGCGAATCCGAATCTAGAAGCCCGCGGTTGCTCAACCCGCGCGTCCGGAGTTGCCGCGCCAGCGTGACGTCGAAGTACCGCACTCGGGTCGAAATCCAAGCTCGAGTTGAAGGCGTCGGTGAAGAGCGCGTCTGGAAACGTGTCTCCTGCCTCACCCGCCGGGCACTGTGTCTGCGATAACGCAGCGTCGTCATCCATCTGGGACGATGAAGACGCAACGTTTACAATCTTGCGCGGTTGCGGCAGCACAAATCCATTCTTTGTCGTCGCCTTGGGGGCCTCGCTGCTCGCCGGCGGCGGGGTCGTTGGAGGCGCCGGCGGAGCCGCCGCCCGAGCAGCGGAATCTGCAGATGGTCGTCCTGGCGATGGTGGTCCCCCAAAGACTCCAAGCGCGGGATTCGATTGACCCCATCCAGTACCTGCCCCTGACGCCATAGGACGCACCGGACACACGCCCGCATTTCTCGGCGCAGGCACTCGAGGCGCCGGAATGGTGACCCCTTTGGCGGGAATAGTTACCACCTTGGCTGGCCCCATGCTCATAGATTGCGCCACCGACATTGGAGGTGGAGCTGGCGTGCGCGGCACTATAGGCGGAACCGCCAAAGGCGCGCGTGGTTTGCTATTGCTGCTTCCTAGACTCGGCCACGCCGTGGCGACTGGTACGCCTACCCCTATGGCGCTCGGCGGCGGAGGACCGGCGGGCGGTGCTGGAGTGGGCAGCCGCGGCGCAGGCACTCGCACTGGATTCGGCGCTGGAATCGAGCTTAGACTAGAAGAACGCTCCAAACCACCACCTGAAATCGCGCGCGTGGCTTCTTGGAAGCTTTGATGCTTTGTTCCGTAGTGCGCCAACATCTCCTCCTTTGTAAACGAGTCGTTGTCATGTCCTATATCATGCAAATACAAACAATCCGGATTGTTGCACGGTTGATACTTTAAAAACGCGTTGCAATACTTCGTCGTTCCAAAGCATGCGCGTAAAACTCTCCCATCCAGTGGCGTCCCATCGATGTGCTGAATGCACTGCATCGCGTCCTCCTCCTCATAGAAAGTCACATAGGCACTTCCAGTATTCTCTGCATCTTTACCCGCATATGACGAACTTCCTTGACGATTCACCGACACTTGAAGCTTTAAGATCTCTCCATACTTCCCAAAAAATTCATTCTTTCGCAACACGTCCTCCTTGCAACACTCTGTGCTCAAACCGACGACGTATACGAGGTTGCGTTGTATAACCCTCACGTTTTGCAAGTGCTTTCTAGGCTGGATACCAGCGTTAGATTTAGGGCCAGTTGCACCCACACCCACGCGCGTGCCATCCTTCTTCTTCTTTGTCTGATTTAATTCCTCCGCAGACGGCGCATCGAATGATATCGAATCCTCGTCGTACTCTGTTCGACACGCCGGGCACCGACCTTTGCCGTCATCTTTGGCTGCGAGCTCCATCAACTGATGCCAACACCACGCACATATCTGATATCCACACCTACACGGCCGAAACCTACGATCCGTGGCATCCATCTCGTTACAACACAACGGACATAACTCACATGCCTCGGCGTACTCGCCGTATTTATCGTCCTCCGCCATGGCTGCTCGGGCAATATCTGTGTCCCTCGCGTCGCGCTCACCCCGCGTTCGCGCAATCCAACCGCGATCTCCACCTCAACGCGCGTCGCAACAACGACCCCTCGTCCCACGCCCGTATGACGCCACCGCACGCTCTCGATCCTCGACGCCGTCGCTCGCACGCGCGGCTTTTACAATCAAAATCGCACACGAGCCGCAGTGGTGATCTTCACCTCTCACCGCCTTGTCGTGTGTGTTTGACGCTCGATCGCAGGCGTGCGCGCGGGCGTGCGCACGTGCGCACGTGCGTGTGCGTGTGTGTGCTATGGTCTGCCTCACGCGCGGGCACTGGATCGCGCGTGTTTCACTGACGCACGCCAGGGCGAGTCACCAGAGCCAGAGGAGGGTATAGCATGTCTGCGGGCGTCGGCTGAGCACGCGTAGCGTCGCATTTGTCGGTCGATAGGCAACGCGCGATTTGCGTTCGATGACACAACGAGAGCATATGAGTACACGGGTGTGACGTATATTTATTTAGCGAATGTTTGCACGTAGGACGCGTGCGAGACGCGGACGCCTGGTGGGATGTTTTCGCCGGCGTAGGAGGCGCTTGCAGCGATTTCGCACGCGGGTGGGACGCCTTCTGGGACGTTTTCTATGACACCGCCCGCATCGGTGATCCACTGCGCGTGCAAAGTGGTGATGAGTTCGCGTGCGGTGTCGGGAGAGTCCTTGCCCGTGCCTTCAGCGTTCTTTACGGGCGCGAAGTCGCGAGCGCGATGGCCCTGGACGACGCATACGGAATTTGCATACTTGTACACGTCGAAAATAAACGCTTCGAGTTTTATGCCGTTCGGTTGCTCCGGTGTTACGGTTTCCCCGGTGGCAACGTCGAGGTATGGAATTTTCTTCCGCGCGATGTGATGCGGGAGCTTCAAGTCCAAACAACACTTGGCCAAAAACTCAAACGAGTAGTAGTGCAACGCGATGTTGGCGGCGTTGAATTTTAATTCACCCGTCTTTTTGTCCTTGGCCGTGGCGAGGGATTCCGGAATTTCGCTATACTCAACGACGTGATACTCCTTCTTCCCAGTCTCCGAGTTGACACGAGTGGCAAACACGCCCACTGGTTCGGTCGGATACGCCTTGGTAATCACCTTGGCGCCGGCGTCGCATCGCCGTTCGACGCAACATCCCACAAACGCCGGGTCGCCGACTTGCACCAACGCGTTATCCACACAATACGCATACACGTGCTCGATACCCCGGGCGCGCATGTCGTCAATGATGCCTTCTCGCGCCAACGCCGCATAGATGCCCCCGTTGCCATCTGGCGCTTCTGAAACCTCATCAAACGACTTTAAAATGATCTCCCCAGCCTCGGTGAAACACGGTAGCGTGCCTTGTTTGAAGAATTTTACATCCTTTGCGTTCAAGCCGAAATACTTGTGGCGCTTAAAGTACCTCGTCGTCATATCATGCGTAAACGGCGATGTCATGACGTACCACACCGGCGGCGGCGCACCCGCCAACGCCCCGAGCTTGGCTAAACGTTCGCCTTGCAACGCGAATAACGACTTCGCGCTCGGCAACCCGATATCGTACATGCCTTTCGGATTCGCCGACCCCAGACGCGTGCCTTGCCCACCCGCGAGCAACACCACCGCGAGAGATTGCGAGCGCACGACATTTAGCCCCACATCGCGCCATCGCGCGTACTCGTCGCTCCCCGGTTCGGCGACGTAATCCGCCACCGCCGGCTCTGGCGCGCGCGTCGAAGCCGACGCCGCGCACTCACCCATCGATCGCTCGAACACATCCACCGCGCGCTCGGCATCGATAGACATTAATGCCTGGCATAATCGCTCGCATCGCGTTCGAGATCCCGGCGACGTTTCGGCGGCATCCAACGCCGCGAGTGCGCCATCTTGTTTCACGCGCAGCGCGCCGTATCGCGCCCGCACCGCCGCGGGACTCGCGCCGCCGTCGCCTCGATGCGATGACGCACGCACGTGAGACGGCGACGAAGGCTTGGACGCTGCGCACCCCATGCGAAGCGAGCGTCGACGGCGAAGAATGACGCCGCGCGCGTGGCGAGCGCGTGGACGTGATGCATGATGATGAGACAAAACATAGAGCAAAATCCGTCACAGTATTTGATCTAGGGTATAGCGTCCTCAGCCATCGGGGCCGTGCGTGCCGCCTCGTCCGTCTCTTTGCGACGCACGCGGTTACCCGTACGCCACACACACACACACACACGCATAAAGATGATTTCCCACGTCGACGCATCCTCGGAATTGCTCTGGCAACTCACCAAGTCGCACAACGCGCACTTGAAGACGAGCGTGAACAACACGCGCTTCTCCAACGAAGCTGGGAACCTCACCGCCGAACACTCGTTCAAGGCGTCTGGTGCGTGCGCGATGCGATCGATCGCGCGACGCGACGCGCAAATCTATGGGTGAATATTCGTTGTATATCCAGCACGATTCGAGCGGTGCGAATGCGCGCGTGGTGTGCGATGCGAGCGCGACGAGCTAACCGATGGCGATCCTTTCGCGCGCGAACGCAGGTCTCGCCAACGGCGCGACGGCGGTTGACATTCAAGAACTCGCCGATGCGGCCAAGGCGGCGACGGTTGTGAACGGGAAGAAGTGCGCCGGGACGTTCCGCTCGCAAGTGGGCGAAACCAAGCTCGCGTGCGCGGGTCGTGCGGACTTGGAGGTGCGTGAGCGATGTGTTAGGGTTTCCCAGTCGCGAACGCGAACGGACGTCCAACCTCGAGGTTCAAAGCGCACGAGTTGTCGCGTCTCGTGATGCGATGCATGCGCGTTCGTGTGCGTGCGTGCGTGCATGCGTAAGGTTCTCACGACTTTCGCGCACCATGCGATCGATCGGCGCCTTTGCGTACGCGCTTCGCTACGTCGCCCGCGTTTCATCTCTCGCCGCTGTACTGACCAATCGTATCGTTTATGTACTCTCTTTTGCGCGCACAGAAAGCGGCTCTCGCCCGCGTGTCCGCCCTCCACAAGGCTGGTCGCGTTGCCCGAGCTAACTAGACGCCTCGCGTTGAGTGAGACACGTCGTGCTTAGTATTCTTAGAGTGTTGAATACGAATGAGAACGTATTCCAAATGTTTGTCTACGCGACGTCTGCGACTTTCGTCTGCCTCGGCTCGCGCGCGCACACGCTTAAAAGCCCAAACCATAATGAACATAACCTCATCGCGCACCCTTGACGACGTCGACGATTGACATACCGCATCGCACGACGCGATTAAATCGTCATCCGACGCGAGCAGAGGGCGCTTCGTCGCCAAGCCGCCAGAACGACACCACACCCTCACACGTCGTCGCGACGTGCTCGGATATTTCGCGCGATGGCGGTCGCGAACGACGCGGGGCAAGCGCACGCGTCTGTGTCTACGCCCGATGGCGCCCCAATGCATCACTCGCTGTCGCGCCAGCAGCTGGAAGACCTCGCGCACGAACGCGAGTTGGCTGAGAAGGTGGCCACCATGAACACGATGCAGCGGTTTTGTCACCGGTTTGGGTTCTCCGATACGTTTCTGTCGGGTCCAAAGTATGCGAAGGAGGCGTATGCGTATTACAAGGCGAATCCTTTGAGGTTTAAGAATGAAATCTTATCCGGGCTCACGGTGTCGTTGGTGTACGTACCAGAGTCGGTGGCTTTTTCGTTTGTGGCAAACGTGGACCCGATTGTTGGATTGTATGCGACGTTCTTTATGGGCATCGTCACCGCATTGGTCGGTGGCAGACCTGGTATGGTGAGCGGTGCCGCGGGTGCGATGGCGGTCGTGGCTGTGAAGGTGATGGAGACGGATGGATTGTTGCCGCAAGCGACGTTGTTGGAGTGGGGCGAAATCGCCGGGTGCACCGGGGACGTCTCGAGTGGATGCTTGAGTTTACGCGAGCAAGCGTACAACGCGCGATTGGAATGGTTGTTCATGGTGATGATTTTCTGTGGGGTGATTCAAATCGTGCTCGGGGTGTTGCAAGCGGGTAAATTGATGCGACTGATTCCGACAACAGTCATGATTGGTTTTGTCAACGGTTTGGCCATCATCATTTTCAAGGCTCAAATTGAGTCTTTTAAAGAAAAGGATTGGGACAGCGCGTTTGCGGTGTTTGATTCTGATAGCAATAATATCATTACTTCGAGCGAGGTATCGGCAGTTTTTGCGTCAGAGCTTCCTGATTTGGACTCCACGCAGTTGGCTGCGTACGTCTCGAGCGTCGTATCCGAAGTCGACGCCGACTCGAGCGGGGACATTTCCCCCGCCGAGTTCGAAACCAGTAACGATTATGCTATTCATGGCGGATACGAAGATGTCAGGGTGTGGCGCACACTGGACCAAGCCGTGACTTGGATTATGTTGTTTTACGTCGCCACATCAATGGCCATCGTGTACATTTTACCAAAGTACACAAAAATCATCCCATCGTCTTTGGCGGCGATTATTTGGTGCTTGATATTCGAGCACGCCATCAACCGACCGTTGATTGGTTTAGATACTCCAACCGTGAAAGACCGCGCGGCTGTGAATGGGGCGTTACCGATGTATCACACGCCGCAAGTGAAACTCACGGGGAAATCCTTCATACACGTTTTACCAATCTCCTTCTCCCTCGCCGCCGTGGGGTTGATTGAGTCTGTTTTGACGTTGCAGTTTGTAGATGAAATTTTAGACGACACATCGGACGGCTCGGGTCGATACACACAGGAATGCGTCGCGCAAGGCTTGGCGAATGCCATTTCTGGAATGTTCACATCCATGGGAGGAGATGCGATGATTGGACAGTCGACAATCAACGTCAAATCCGGTGGCTACGGCCGTTTATCCACTACTTTTGCATCGGTGATCTTTCTCGTGTTCGTCGTCGCCGCTTCTCAGGTGATTGAACTCATCCCCCTCGCCGCATTGACGGGGGTGTTGTTTATGATTATCATTTACACCTTTGATTGGACGTGTTTACCGCTCATGTCTGGCAATATCAAGAGCTTAATTTGTGGACGACAAGAAGATGGCACGCGCGTAGATTACGCTGGCCGACGACAGCGCGCGTGCTTCTTCGACACAAATGATCGCATTCGTTGGAAGGATTCGACAATCATCATCTTGGTCACTGTCATCACGGAACGTACCAACTTGGCCATCGCCGTTGGCGTGGGCGTCGTCGTCGCCGCGCTTTTCTACGCTTGGGATAACTCCACGGGCGCGCTCAAAGTCGAGCGTCGCGAAGAGGCGGTATGGGGATGCGAGCGAGGCACCACTCGTGTCGCATACGATGTGCGTGGTGAATTGTTCTTTGGTACTGACAGAGAATTCAAAAATCACTTCCGCGTCGGTCCCGATCCCGAAGACGTCGTCATTTACATGGACAGGTGCAAAATCAAAGACTATTCATCTTTGAATGCGATAAACTCCTTGTACGAACGTTATGCTGACGCCGGTAAAACAGTTCGCGTGCACAACACCGACGCCGATAACAGAAAATTGATTGACTTGCTGGGCGTCAAATTCCTCCCGCAAGTCATCGACGAAGACTTGTCCGTAAGCGGCGTCTCCCACGTCGTCATCCGCGAAGCTCACGCGAAGCGCCCATCATTTTTCGAGGGCACTACCGATGGTGTCAGCTTTGAAGAGTCCTAACATGCATTCATTATCATTCATTCATCTTGTAAACGAGCAGCTAGTCGAATTGTTCCCAACCAACTTTTTGGCCACCACCGACGCCATTGCAACGCACGTGCGATTGAATCATGTTCGCGAGCCGTCGATGCGCCAAGGCACTCGGCACCGCTTCGCTCGTGGTCTACGCGTCGACGTCGACGTCGTATTCGCTCGAAGACGCGCGGCGCAGGCGGCAGGGCTCGCCCGAGACGCCGACAGCTCAACCGTCGAGCTCGCGGTTGAAAATCGATCACACCACGCGCACGACGTGGGACGACGATTGGGACGGGCGCGCAGACGATAGCGATGCATTGCGTTCGAACGTGACGCGCGTGGTGTGGTTCGTGAGACACGGTCAGGCGACAGCAGAGGTTTCGGGAGAAGATGACGGCGCGCGGCGGCTCACGGCGCTCGGCGAGCTGCAGGCGAGACGCACAGGCGAACGCTTGCGTGAATTACTTCACGCCGAGGGGGTGCACGCACCAGAAAAGATTACGTATTCGACGATGGTACGGGCAAAAATGACAGCGGACATAATCGCGACGGTGTTTCCAAAAGACGTCGAGCGGCGCGCGGCGGATGTCTTACGCGAGGGCGCGCCGGTGCGTCCAGAACCAGACACGTGGAGGCAAAGCGAAGAGACGCACGTGAAAGACGCGCCTCGCATAGAATCGGCATTTCGCTCGATATGTTATCGCGCATTGCCGCCGGGAACGTCGCGGTCATCATCAACAATGGTGGACGCAGATGCGATGTCGTCGTCGTCGTCGTCGTCATCTGCATCGTCTACGTCGTCATCAACGACGGCATCGTCCAAAATGCCATCGACGACGCACGAAATTGTCGTGTGTCACGCCAACGTCATCCGATATTCCACATTACGTGCGATTCAATGCCCACCCGACGCGTGGCTACGCGCGTCTCTGTACAATGGATCCATCACGCGCGTCGATTTCTTCCCAGACGGCGGTGTGAGCGTCCGAACGTTTGGCGATTGTGGCTTCATGCATCCATCTATGCTCACATTCAATTAAATCAAACGTTTCAATATGTAAAACCACAAACACGCGCGTTGGAAGCAAACATTAAACGCGCGCGCGCCTCCGCGGGCCAGCCCTTTGGCGAGGGGTTTACCACAGCTCTCATTTTTGCCCGTACCACATTTTTGCCCGCACGTCGTCGCGCGCACCGCCGACCGAGGACACCACACGCGACACACCACGAACAATGTCTGAATTCGCCCCTCCGAGCTACACCGGCGACCCGAACAGCGCGCGCTGCCAAGAAGACTACTTCAAGTTGGGGTTCTGGGGTTTGCAAATCGCCCTCGCGTGGAACGCCGTGGGCATGTCGCGCGTCGCTCGCATGAACCCGGGCGTGAACGGGGACACGGCACTGATGCTCAGCGAAGAGGCGGCGAACCGACGACGGGAGGCGAGAGGCAAGGGGCGAATGACGTGGGCGCAATTCGGGGATAAGACGCAAGTGGGGTACCAGCAACGCGCGCTCGAGTTCCGCCGACAAGCAAACATGTAAACGGCAGGCACACGGGAAGAAAGCCGCGAAGTACTTAGTGTTATAACAGTATAGATGATGATGATGACGACGACACAGCTGTGTGTGTGCGTGCGTGAGGTGAGCGCGGCGCGTTTCGGTGGGTCGCGAGACGCCACCAACGAAACCTCGACGACGACATGGACCGTAGCATTGCATAGTAGACAAATGATTGAAACAAAATGATTAATCCACGATTTTCGTGAACGATGCATCATTTGAGACGTGTCCGCACGAAGCACCTCGCGTGAATGCCACGTCGAGTCGTCCTCACAACTCGTCGCGCGATGGCTACCGTTTCGGCATCATCGCCGTCGCCATCGCCCTCGATCGCGACCGTGGTGGACATCGATGCAAGTGCGATACGCGTCGTCACTAACGGACCGCGACTGCCGCCGAATACGCGAATTCGTGTGCGAGCGATTTCCCAAAAAGACGATGACGCAGAAGATGATGATGATGATGTCGCGCCGCCTGGATTAGACGACACGGTGACGCTCGCCATGTACGGCTGGCGCGCGCGCGCATTCATCGATGACAGAATCGTACATGACGCTGTATTGAACGCGTCGCCACGCATCGAAACGCACGTGATGGACGGCGTAGACACGACGTTGTGCGCGGGACTGGAAGCGGCGACGCTCTCGGCGCGTGTCGGCCAACGGCTCGGGGTCGTCGTGCCGAGCGGTGGCGCGCCGTTCGCCTCAGCCCCGTTCGATGCGCCGAGGGATGTATATATTGAGTATGAGCTTGAGGTGTTGAGCATCGCACGCACGGGAGGATTGTCGGTGGATGCGCGGGACGAGGACGCGAAGCGATTCGCCGACGCTAAGAAATCGGAAGCGAACGCGTTGTTTTCGCGTGGGGAGTACGCGCGTGCGCTGCGGCGGTACGACGATGGCTGCGCTGCACTCGCACGTGTTTTAATGTCTGGAGCAGGGACGCAGGATGACGTCAAGGCGACGGAGCGGGTGTTGGTGACGTTTCACGTAAACGCCGCCGCGACGCTGTTAAAGCTCGAGCGCTTTGTTGACGTGTGCCGTCGATGCGACGACGCACTCTATATCGAAGCGACGAACGTCAAGGCGATGTATAGAAAATCGCAAGCGTTTGAGGCTTTGGGCGAACTCGCGAGCGCGCTTGAGGTGCTTCGCGAGGCGCTTGAATTGAGTAAGGACCGCGCGATTCGTGAAGCGTTTGTGCGCGTGCGTCGGCAAATCACCGCCGCAAATGACGCCGAGCGTGCAGTGTACGGGCGAATGATGGATGGTGACGCCATGGCGGCCATGGAGGCAAAAGAACAAAACGCGACCGTGGAAGCTTCAACGATAAAAGGCGAGATTTCGAGCGGGAGCGTTTTCGAGCGATGCTCAAAGTTTTGTCGCGAACGGCCGTTTGTCGTTGCGTCTGGCGCGTCGATGGTCGTCGTCGCTGCGGTCTTCGTTGCGCGTGCGCGCGGTGATAGAACAAAATAGTATGCATAGAAGCAAAATAGCTCATAGCCAATAGCGTAACAATTACGTTTCACATTCTAAGGAGTTGATTAATTATCGTCTGAGCATTCGCGCAGCTTGCGAACGTATCGCTCGATGAACGAATTAGTCGTTTCCTGTGCGCGAGGAGTTGTTTTCTCGGAGCGATTGGTGTGTGTGTTCATCGTTGGTGATGCGGTGGCGATATTATGCTTAATATCATCGACGGCGGCGTTTCGGCGTTCCAAAGCTGCGCATCGAGCGTTTGCCACCGCGAGCTCCTTCTCAACTCTCGTCACTCGACCGAGCACTTCGGCGAATTCCAACCGAAGTGCTGTGACAATCTCTCTCGCGTCATTGCGTCTGCATTCATGTGGCGTGACTGCGTCTTCTTCATCATCGCCTTCTTCGTCATAGTGTGAGTTGTCGTAAACGTCGTCGTAGTCGTCGCTTTGAAACGACGTCTCGATGTCGTCCGCGTACGTCGATGGCGAAGGCACACGGCGCCAATGTACGTCATTGTGCGATTTAAGCTCGTGTACCCGTCCATAGTTGGTACTACCCTCATCTTCATCGTGTCCAATGTCATCGCGCGCGGCGATCATGGCGCGGAGGGGCGCGCTCCACGTTCGCGGCGCTTTCAGCGCCCGCCACCGCTTGGCGGTTAAAGACGCGACAACCCCAGGTCGCTCCCGTCGTCGCCTTTCTCGCTCGCGACGCGCGAAATCAATATCCATCGCCTCCACGAGCGCTAGCACGTCACTCACGATTGCTATTTTCACACGAGCAAACCCGCTATCAGAGGTGAATTGTAACGCGCTCGCCTTTGGTTTGTACCCAAAAACATCAATCGTCGCTCTAAACGCGCGCTCGGTGAACCGCAGCGCGTTATCGACGCCCACCAAGTCGTGTCCGCGATTGGCGATCGCCCGCGCCACCGCGGACGAACGCGCGCATAGCGCGTGACGAAGCATGGGCACGAACGCCGACGAATTGCCTCGCGCGAGCGCAGTGTCTATTGGTATTCCTCGTCCGAGCGCTGACCGAAGGGTGGTGAAATCGAATTTGGCGCGATGCAGGGCGCGTTTGAGCGACGCGCACGCGCCTGCGATGTCATGCATCGCAACGTGTGTGTATACGTGAGGCAAGGTATGCGTGTGTATCGACCCGCGTGGCGATTAGACACGCGCGACACGCGCTCGCGCGACTGAGGCTGCAGGCGTCCCGTTGACCCGAGTTGACTACGCGCGTGGTTAACAACGTCGTCGTCGTAACACTATGTGACGCGTTTGTGGTTTTAAAGAATGTAGTCATCACACTAATATCGGTGAAAATAATAAATCGGATTATGGACGCGCATCGCAGGGCTTTTAAATAATTCTCATTGCGACGACTGCGCTCGGCGTAGCAATCGCTCAATCGAGACTCGCTGCTTGCTCGTTTATTCGCGCACCCACGGAGTGTTGGTCGGCGTCCAGTCAACGATACCCGCCTTGTCACCAAACCAAAGCGCAATTTCACGCTCGGCGGATTCGACAGAGTCAGAACCGTGGATGATGTTGCGACCGACTTCAACCGCCCAGTCTCCGCGAATCGTCCCGGGGTTGCTCACCAACGGGTTCGTCTCACCAATCATCAAACGCGCGCTCTTCACCGCACCCGGGCCTTCCCAGATCATCGCCACCACCGGACCAGAGCAAATGTAGTTGACCAAGTCACCGAAGAACGGCTTGGAGGACAAATCTTGGTAGTGTTCCTCCGCCACCGCCTTGGGCGCTTGGTACGTCTTCAAGCCCTTCAACACCATACCCTTCTTTTCGAAGCGAGAGATGATATCGCCCACCGCACCGCGTTGGACACCATCCGGCCTATTTACACAATGCACACACGCGCGTTCGCGGTCAGTATCGCGCTCAAAACATCCACTCGATCGACATCCAAAACGTAAACAATTGACCTCGCGCGCGACGCAACCCTGAAGAAGCACACATTCTTCCCACCCCTACGCGACGACTTCGACGCCTCGATTGATGTTCGCCCCACGACACGCATCACTACACGCACTTGATCATGATGTACGTGCGCTCGGCTTCAAATCGCCCAGCGCGCGTCACCGCACGCGTCGCGCGCGCGTTGGTCGCCTTTCGCCCCTTGGTCATCATCACCTTCTGCGTCGCCGCGCGGCTCGTCATGTGTGCGCTCATGGAGGACATCGTAATTGCGGGTGCGTGTGTGAACCAAGTCTTTCTTTCTCTCTCTGTGTGTGTGTGTGGCTGGCCGTGCGTGCGAACGAAACCGGTCGCGCGTGAACGAATGACGCGTGTGTCGCGGATGGATAGAATGCGACGTCACGACACATCGCGACGCGCACGCACCCGCAAACGCATCCGCGAACGCACGGCGCCGCACCACCGCACGCGAAAGAGGTTTCGTGCAGAGCGCGCGTGATGGCATCCTCCGCACCGCGCGCGGCGACGTCGACGACGAGGACGATGAGTGCGTGGAGAAGACCATCGACGACCACGTCATCGATCTCGCCGCGCGCGCGTCGCGCGTGCGCCGTGCGCGCGTCGTCGTCGTCGAATGCGAATGGGAATGGGAGTAATAAAACGTTAGTAAAGGTGTGTGGGATCACCAGCGTGGAGGATTGCGCGGTGGCGACGGCGAGCGGGGCGGACTTTATTGGCATGATTTTGTGGCCGAAGAGCAAGCGTTCGGTGACGGAGGATGTGGCGAAAGCTATCGCGGCGCGTGCGAAAGCGGATGGCGCGATTCCGATCGCGGTGTTTGTTGATGAAGATGCTGCGACTATTGTTCGCGTGTGCGATGCGATCGGTGTTGATCACGCGCAATTGCACGGGGACGGCGCGAGAGACGCGTTGGAGGCGTTGCCGATGCGCATTCGAGCCGTGTGGGTATTAAATGCCGACGCGAATGGGCAAATTGTCACCAAGCTTCCTGGAGATGAAGATAAACTTATCGCTGCGCGGCAAAAGAGTATGTCTGGCGAACAAGGGTGGCGCGCCGCGGTGGATTTTGTCAATGGTCCTCGCCGCGTGGTCGATTGGTTGCTCATCGACGGCGTCAACGCCGGAAGTGGGACGGCGTTCGATTGGACCAAGCTCAAGGCGCCGAGAGGAGCGTCGCGTAAAGGGTGGTTACTTGCTGGTGGTTTGACCCCGGAGAACGTTGCAGAGGCGATTGATGCCGCGCATCCGAATGGAGTTGATGTCGCGAGCGGCGTCGCGGATGCGAGCGGCGTCGCCAAGGATGAAGCCAAGATCAAGGCGTTCGTCGCTAACGCGCGTAACGGCGCGACGACCACCGCGTAAAAGCCAACACCGCAGCAGCAGCATGATAAATAATAGTACTTTCGTTTTTAATTGCACAGAAACTAATAATACAGTAAAATCAACCTACTTCATTTCTGCGTTGAGCGCCGCTTTGAGCGACGGCGCGCACTCGTCGGCAATGTGCGCCGCCCACGCGGCGTAACCATCATCATTAGGGTGCACACCATCTGCACACGTCAACTGCACGACTACACGCCCACCGTTTTCTTTCGTGACGCGCGCGCGCAAGGCTTCCAAACTCGGTTTCGACACAAAGACGACATTCTCCGCGAGCTCGCTCACGCGGCGCTTTTGCGCGTCCCACGCGTCGTTCATGCGCGTGGCAACCCACACGAGTGGTGGTGGGAACAGCGTCGCCGCCTCGAGCGGTGTCGCCGGGATAACTACCACGCACTTCTCACCGACGACGTCGCGAATATCGCGCACGAGCGCCTCGAGGTCGCGTCTAAATTCCGTCGTCGTGCGTCCGACGATGGAATGTTTCGCGTCATTCAATCCGCACATGAGCACCACCGCGTGCGGCGGCGACGACGACGACGACGACGACGACGACGATGACGACACCATACCACCATCCACCTCATCCTCGCCACCGCGCATCATGGCTTCACGCAACGCCGGTAGAAGTTTCGCGCGCAACGCGCGCACATCCGCGCCTTTATACCCGAGCGCTCGCCACTCCACATCCACATCCAACGCCTCGCCCAGCGCGCGCGCTAACCGTCGCGGCAACGTCGGCCCATCGCATCGATCGCTCGTCGCGCACCCTACACCACACACCGTACTATCGCCCGCCACGAACACCACCCGTCGTCGTCCCGCGGCGCCCGATGACGTCGTCGACGTCGTCGTCGTCGTCGTCGTCTGTCGACACTCCAACCCAAACCTCGGCCCTTTCGCCTCCGGCGCCGTCACGTACGTCGCCGTCAACACCCCCGCTTGCGCCGCCGTCGTCACCGTCGTCGCCACCGCCGCGTACGCGCACCCGCGACGCACAAAACCACCACCACCACGCATCTCTCGCTCCACAATCACCGTCCCTTCCCACCGCGAATCCAATCCAATCCAATGAATGAATGAATGAATGAATGAATGCACGCAATGCACGCAATGCACGTCGCACTTTGGTCCACCCGAAAACCAAACTCCCAACGCCGAGCCCCACGCGCGTCCTCACCCCCTCTCTCGCGCGCGCGCGCTGTGCCGTCCATCGGTCATTCGGTCCATCGGTCCATCGGTCCATCGGTCCATCGATAAATTCAAATACAGGCGATTTTTGTTCAAATAAGGGGCGCGCTCGTTCTAATCAGACCACTCTACCGCAGTACGCGCTATTCGTATAGCGTTATATGAGGGACGATATCGAGGGATATGCCGAGTGTCCGACATCGCCGAGTGTCCGACCGACCAACCAACCAACTGTAAACTGTAAATG
>Ga0255763_1000862_pt1 | contig 32861 bp, 43 predicted proteins | sample 041ome_2_FD_179963 | JGI IMG/M metagenome (GOLD analysis project Ga0255763, IMG submission 179963) | Coastal salt marsh microbial communities from the Groves Creek Marsh, Skidaway Island, Georgia - 041406US metaG (version 2) | ecosystem: Environmental > Aquatic > Marine > Intertidal zone > Salt...
GCCTACGACGGCATCACGGTGTGTGGACGACCCGTCGGGCACATGAACTTCCTCGATCGCTACGAGATCATCGAACAGTGCATCAAGCGCATCGTCGCCATGAAATCCGACCCGTACCGGGTGCGTCTCAAGATATTTCACCCCCTCGCAGATTTCGAGACGTTTCAGAGAGAGCACCTGCCCCGGGTGCAACAGCGGGTCGATGGTCTCGTGTTCACCCCGGTGTACGAACCAGTGAAGATGGGCACGCACGAGACGATGTTCAAGTGGAAACCCAAGGACCACAACACCATAGATTTTCAAATGAAGAGGGACCCGTACCGCCCAGGGGTGTGGCGTCTGTACATCCAGGAGAAAGGGCAATTGGTCTACGAATCTGAGATTCACAATTACGAGGAACCGTGGTTCAGGGAAGACGCCATCGCGGAGTGTCAGTACATGACGGAAGACGTGCCCATGTGGTGGCGCCCCTTGAAGGTCAGGACAGACAAGACCCACCCGAACAATCGTCGAACGTTTTATAGAACTTTAGTGAACATAAAAGAGGACATACAAATGTCTGAGTTTAATACTATAGGATGAACAGAATTGCTATTGATATCGATGAAGTCCTCGTGCCTCTCCTAGACCCCCTCGCACGCTTTCACAGACGAAAGTTACCACAGCACGTCAACCACCCGTACGTGTTTAGAGACATCTTTAAATGCAGTGAAGCTGAATCACAAAAGATGATTCAAGAGTTTTATGATTCACGAGAATTTGCAGAACTTCGACCGATGAAGGATTCCCAGTACGTCCTCTCGAGACTGTCGAAGAAAAATACCATCTACGCCGTCACGGGTAGACAGGATTGTGTTCGACGGAAGACGGAGGTGTGGTTGAACATGCACTACCCAGGAATATTTCACGACCTCGTTCTGACCAACAGCTACACGCGCCATGAAATATCCAAGTCGTCCGTGTGTCGAGCACTCAACTTGAAACTCATCATCGATGATAACTACGACATATGTAAGGATTGTTTTAAAAATGGGGTGAGTGCGATAAACTTCGTGGGCGACCCGGTGTATCCGTGGTGTAAGGAAACTGACATGAGCATTAAATCATGGGACGAGTTGATAATTCGATAAATGCACTTTGACCGCATCTCCGTCTACTTCTAATTTCATGCACACACTATGAGTTCTCTTCTCCGCCCACCACACTTGAATCTCGGGATTACGTGTCAACGTATCTATCCATGTCTTGTACGAGGGTTGCCTGAACCACTCGGACAGGACGAGAACATAGCACCAGTCCTTGACGTGTGGATACGCCTGTTTGTACAACTCCAACTTTGTCGGCGAGTTTAGAATTTTTTCATCCACGCTACCCGACCCACCTTGATATTTACACTCTATGATCATGACCCAATCGTCTTTGATGTACGCACCGTCGGGATGGAACAGACGCATGTTCGGGTCCACCGGTTTCATGTGTTTCGCAAAGTCGCGCTGTTTCAAGAACCAATACCCATCGATTTCTCCACCTTGACCCTTGACGTACACGTTGGGGTACACGCACCGTTCAAACGCTAAACCATTCCTATTCGTCTGTGCACCCCCGGCCCCGGTCCCCCGGTTTGCAGACGACGAGGACTTCTGTCGTTGTTGCATCTGGTCGCTTGCTATGTATGGCGCGACGAGCCTTGATGTACAATATCTGGAAATCTTTAAAAAACTCTGTGACACATGGAACATTCGCGTTACTCATGACGAATATTGTTTTGGAGAGTGCTTTAAATAAGAGGTCCTGGTCAAATGCACTCCTCGTGTAGTCCTTAAAGGACGTCTTCGTTTCCCGCGCGTACGGTGGGTCGGCGTACACGAAATCGCGAGGACCCTGCACGTGTGTCAGGGCTTCGTGAAAGTCGCACGTCGTGAACTCGACATTCTCGATGAGACCCTGCACCGCTCGCAATTCATCAAGCGTCGGCGGCTTTGGCGTCGTGGTGTAGTGTCCATAGGGGACGTTGAATCCATCGGGGCCCTCTCGGTAGAGACCACGGAAACACGTCTTGTTCAGGAACACGAAGAGCGCACACTTTTCCGTGCACGATGGGAGTTCTCTGAACCGCAGTCTCTGGTCGTAGTAAAACACTTTCTTCTGCTCGGGACTCCTCGCGTCGTATGCACTAAAAAGTTCGTCGATGGCGCGGTGTAAGACCTCGGGGTCGTCTTGCACGTGTTTGTACAGGGCTATGAGATGGGGGTTGGCGTCACTGGCTCTCACCCGTCGCACGCGTATGTCCGGACTCGAGAGCACCGCGAGCAGGACGCTGCCGCCGCCGACGAAGGGTTCGTGATAGGTGTCGATGTCTCTCGGGAACTCCGCGAGGACTTGGTCGATGATTTGTGTCTTTCCACCCACCCATTTGAGGAACGGTTTCATGCCTACGTATCTATAAACATTGAAACTTTATATGTGTCATTCTAATATACAGGGAAATTATGTCTGATTTCCCAGAAATCGTCAGTATCATTCAGGAGTGCGATATCCGAATCTTCGAAGAGGGGTGCACGAACACCATTGACATCATAAGTAAATTTTTAGAAAATAACGACGATAACTCCGCCTTTTACATTGTCAACGTGAAGAAAATTATTCAACAATATGAACAGTGGGTCGAACACCTCCCTCGTGTGAAACCATTTTACGCGGTGAAGTGCAACCCAAACCCTGTCATCACTAAAATTCTCTCAAAGTTTGACATTGGTTTCGATTGTGCGAGTAAGAATGAAATCAGTCAGGTCATCAATCACGACGTGGACCCGTCGAACATCATTTACGCCAACCCATGCAAGGCGAGTGGTCAGATTAAGTTTGCGCGTTCCGAGGACGTGGACCTCATGACCTTTGACGACGTCCATGAGTTGTACAAGATAAAGCTGTATCACCCACACGCCAAACTCGTGCTTCGCATCAAGACGGATGATTCCAAGTCCATGTGTCGTTTCAATTGTAAATTCGGCGCCGACCCACAGGACATTAAAAACATTTTACAAACGGCGAAAATTCTCGAACTCTGCGTGACTGGCATCTCTTTCCACGTGGGCAGCAATTGCAACGACGCCGAGACCTACTACGCCGCGCTCAAAGACGTTCGAAATGCGTTCGACGTCGCTAAAGAGGTTGGGTACACCATGAACCTCGTGGACATTGGTGGTGGATTTCCAGGGTTCGACTCGAGCGATGGCGTGAATTTTCAAGACATTGCAAAGGAAATAAACAGGGGCATCGATGATTTCTTTTCCAACGAGGAGGAGGACGTGAAAATAATCGCAGAACCAGGGAGATATTTCGTGTGTTCCTCGCACACGCTCGTCACGAACATTATTGGGAAAAAGAAAAATGGGGACAAGTTCATTTATTACCTCAACGATGGCATCTATGGTTCATTCAATTGCGTGTATTTTGACCACGCGAAGCCGAACATACAACCATACAACGAAAGAGATGGCATGTTGTATGATTCGGTGGTTTTTGGTCCCACGTGTGACAGCATCGACGTCATCTCTGAAAACAGCCGTCTCCCGGACCTCGCCATCGGGGAGTGGATGTACGTCGAAAACTTTGGTGCCTACACCATCGCCGCGGCGAGCACGTTTAATGGGTTTCAACAGACGCGGTGTGTCTATTGTTTCGTGTAGACGAGAACATAGAATCCCCCTTGTCGTGGTAAATTCACAGCTTCGACGACATCATCATTCTTATAGTACCACTGGTCTTTGTGGCGCGTGAACGCGACGTAGTGTCCATCCCACTGGATGCCCACGTGTACCGCAGCCGCGAGGAGGCGATACTTCAACTCACCCACTTCGATGTATTCCGCCACGGTGATGAAACTCTTCTTGTCAAAACTCACCATGAACACCTGAGGCATGGCGGTGAACACGTTCCGCGTGGTCGCCACGTGGTGCGTCTTCCCCGCGTCGTCGACGTAGTCCGTGAGGGTGTTCCATTCCACGCTTTCTTTAAACATCGCCCCTAAATCGTGACTATTCGAACATATCAGGTGCACGCTGAAATCTTCCTCGCGAGTCTTCTTCCCACCGGGGTAGATGGTCTCTTGCATCTTCTTCCCATAGAACAGGGTTTTCACCTCGGGCACGGATTGTTCCAAAATGTCTATGATGCACAGAATCGCTTCTTGTGCGTCGTGTTGCGCACCCTTGATGAATCGCGGAAATCGTTGTTGAAATACGTCCAGGATTGCGTGCACGTCGAGGGGTGGTCGCTCCTCCTCGACGCGCCAAAAACGAGAGACGAGGTCGGCGTATGCCCGCGTGAATTCACAACACCCAGTGTATCCATGACGGATAAAATGGTTTGATAATTGTGGAATTTGTAGCAAACATTGTAGGGAGCTGTTGAAATAACATGTATTACCCACGTTGTGTAAACCACGCATAGTTTATTAAAGACGACACTCTTTTATACTATGAAACAAAGATGAATATTCAAAAAATCGTCGACAAGACCATACCCCTTTTTGAACGACACAACGATGAAGAAAACATTGAGGTGGAGATTCGGTTGGGAAAATTTAACGGCACTTTTTTTGATACGAACGTCGGCAAAGATTCGTTCGACCGAATCTTAAAGGGTCTTCGCGAGTACAAGGAGTGGGAACAGGTCAAGACGTCCACGTGTGATGTGTTCTATCACGACACGGGGGGCATACGACTCTCCGTGGACGACGCCACGGGCGAACAGACGATGGTACACAAGCAAACCCTCATTCGCGAGGATTTTCAAGAGTTTTCCGCACCGCTCGACGTGCGCTTCAGCATCGCGAAGGAGATGCCTGTGTCGGGTGAATACGAGATGGACCGCAAGCGCACGAAGCATCGCCAAAGTTTCGTGCGAAAGAACGTGTCCATTGACATGACGATATCGAGTGGTGATGTGGTGGATAAAGACGCAGAGGACCCAAATCACTACCAGATAGAATTAGAAATCGTGGACCCAGCAAAGGTGGCGTGCCACGAGGAATTTTTCAATATTTTGTGGAAAATCAACGACCTGTTTAAGCTTTTGTGTTAATTTTATTGTTCTTCTTCAAGTTCATGTTTTCAAACTTCTTAATGATGTTCGCCACCTTGACGACTTCGTTCTTCTTGTTCTCGTACACCTTCTTGTTCAACTTGTTGATGGCCTCGTTTTCCTTCTTCAACATCGCGTTATTTTTCGCGATAGCCTTGTTCACGTTGTCACCAGCCTTCATGCCCATAGCACGCATCGCCTTCTTCACGGTCTCCGGAGTCTTCATTGTTTGTACTATGGGCTGAGAAAAAAATGTCTTCATTACAATAAATGCTGTTCTATGCGTTGGCACTTTTGGTGATTTACCTCGGCATGACAGCGAAGAAGCAGTCCCTACCGAACACGCCATCACAAGCGGTGTACAAGGAAATGATAAAGAGGGGGGATGACGCGAAATTGTTCACGGAACTCGAGACTGCGTTCATCGACACGAAAAGTGTGGGCGCGGCCCTTGAACTCTCCACACTCATCAAGGAAACCTTCCCAGACTACGATTTTGGCTATCACACCGAGATGATTAAGAACGTTTCATACGTCGAGCATACAGGCCTGTCATAGTCGCGACATTCATCGTGGGGTCCACCAACTCGCGAATGGTTCTGGCCAATCGGCGCTTCAACGCGTCGTCATCCGGACTTTTGTTTTGCGCACTGAACCACGCGTTCATGCTCTGACGCACGGCGTTTCTATCGGACTGACGCAGAACGACTAATCTGATGTAGTCGAGTGCAAGTCGCCGTTGTCTCGTATATGTTTTTAAGTTTACGTTTGGTTTAATGTTTTTATTTTTCAACATGTTGAGATTGTTCTTCGTCAACTTTAATTGCTTCAATTTCTTCGCCTCGTCATCCACGGCTTTTTTCGTCACAGTCTTGATTCGGCGTCGAATGAGAGGTCGAATGTTAGCGTCGTGTGTGTTCAGGAATGTTCGTAACTTTCTTTCTCTCACCACATCCTTCACCAGCTTCACCACTTCACCCTTGAAGGGCACGCCCTTTTTGTTTGTCTTCATGGACTTCATGCCATTCTTGACGACTCGCAAATCGGCGTTGGCGTTGCGCCCTGTCTTGAATCCCGGTCCGTACGCGTTCGTAATCATCCCTCTGATGCTCGCGTTGTCAATGCCCCGGTTTTTCGAAAGTTTATTGTTCGTGTTGTTCTTCTTCTTGTTGTTGTTGAACACGCGTTCGAGCGCCGCGTTCGAACTCTTTTGAAAAATAGCTTCACACATATCCTTCTTCTTCCACGTCTTCTTTGCGAAAATACCCATGGCTTTGCAGATTTGTTTCAACTCGTCGAGCGAATACTTTGAACACATCTTATCGTTCAACAACGTGTTTGACGTGTTCGTCAGTTTTCTGACGCGGGGGATTCGCACCCTCGTAGGTGCTGGTTCAAGATTTTTCTCCATAATCGGTGCAAACGTATTCGTCGGCGTGATGAGTCCACGCGTTTTCAGGCGTTCGACGAATTTTAAGGCTGCTTTGTATGCACGTTTAATCTGTGCCACTGACTTTTTATGAAGCGTGATGAATCCATTGATAGTGACGCTGTCGATGACCTCGCCTTCGTACTTAATCTGACGCACGTCAGACGCCTTGAGTTGTTGCTCGTACGTGTGGTCGATGCTATTTTTCGTCAACGCCTCACTGAGCACCCTGGGTTGAATCGTCCCGTTGACTTGAAACGACGCATCGAGCGACGCAAATTTCAAGGTGAGGTCCGCGCTGTTTTGACCCAAGTACTTGTTCACGATGTATCTACCAACCTTGAGTGGCGTTTCTGGGTCGTTATCGACGCACCCACCTTGAATCACCATTTTGTCCTTGTACATGCGCGCGATGATCATCTTTTTCCCCTTGACGGCGACGCGAAATTCGATGAATGTCCACGTTTGGTTTTTCAACTGCGCGGGGTCTAAATTTTGATGCACCTTGAACCCATACAAGTTCGTGTGCGTCACACCTTTTTGAAATTGTCCGTAATACCCCGAAATTTCACGCGTGTTAAAGTTACCATTGATTTGTAATGGTTTAGTCTTACGAACAAAGTTTAAAACATCGGGACGGGCGATGGGTCCCACTTCTGCGATAAAGTTCGTATAACGCAGGTCACTCGTTTTGATGTTCGTGTCGTTTGCCACAATCGCGTCGTAGTTGTTGTTGTTGTTTACAAATTGTGCAAATTCACCCATGTTGTTGTTGTCGCTTTTCTCGATTCTCACGTTTGCCTTTTGTAGGAACGCTGCGAGTGTCGGTGGAGGGCCCTGACTCATTAATATACGATGAGATATTTTATTCAAAAACGGCTTCTTCCTGTATGACGTCTAAACCATGGATGAACTTCTGATTGTTGTACATGCGCCCTCTGTACGTGAGGGAGGCTGTGGTCACCGTGATGTGTCGCTGACTAAACGCACCCGCGTAGCTATCTTCGTTGAACCGTGGCTTGCCGAGGTTATTCATCTGGCAGTGTTGATTAAACGCAGCCAAGAACACGCTCTGGGGGATGAAGAGCTTTTCACCGAGCTGCACGCTGCTGTCTTCGAGGAAGTGATGAATCGTCGACGTCATCTTCGCAACTTCCTTCTGGACGCTCTTGAAATATTCGGGAACGACGTTCCAAATGTCCTTGTCCGAATACCGGCTCGCGTAATCAAGATAGGCTCGCACGCACTTCAACAGAATCACAGGTAACTCTTCGCACAATTTCGCGTCCAAGTGCGGGTCTGCATCCTGCACTTGGTGTCTGAAGTTCCACGGCAAGATGCGACGAAGCACGGAACCGGAATTGTCCTTCCACGAAGGCACCTCGTTACCACCCAAAACCCCTGGGGTGGTCCATTGCATGCTGATTGCGTTCTGGTGCTTGACCGCGATGGACACGTCTTCACCGGACACGAGCGATTGAAACTCAGCCTGCTCAAGGGAGAGGTCGCCCTTGACCTCGGGAGCGATGAACATGAATGAATCATAGATTGACGACAGACCAAACTTCTTCTCAATGTTGTTCGAAAGCGTGCGCACGTCGTTGCTCTCGTAGAATTTACGAAAAACTTTGGTGATGACCGTGGACTTCCCCGACCGCGCGATGCCCTTGAAGAAGGGTATGATTTGCCACCCATCGAGCTCACCCACGTCGAAACAGAGCCGACCACCCATGACGTAAGCCCAGCGAGAGACGTCTTCGTCAAACTTTTGATAATTGAAAATACTTTGAAAGTGTGGGGTTGGAATGTCCCACCAATCATCGACGTAGTTGTAATCATCAAAGAACTGGTCGAAAAACTTACTGCTGACGAGGGTCGGGTCTAAAGAACGGAATTCCTTACTCTCGTATGGGTAAAATCGACACGAGTACTTTCCCTCCTTTGGCTGCCACTCTTTCCCTATGAAGACCCCATTTTTAAAACTCCACACGTGTCTATCTTTGATGATTTCAGGAAACTGAGAGTCGATGCAATTCGAGAGGTGATTAATGACCTCCCTCGCCGTGTTCCCACGCGAGGTGATGTCCTTCCACACGTCGAAGTTCACCTCTTTTTCCGCAAACTCATAGACAAACTCGGGAATGGCGCACACCTTTTTCCACGAACGCGTATAGGCACCCTCTGAAATGCGCTGAATGTAACACTCCCCCTTGTAGCGACGCATCTGTTTCTTGTAGGTTTCGTCCAGACACGCGACGATAGCTCGTTGAAACGGGGTCATCTCCCCGAGACGCGTCTCGTCCATCGGGGTGGCGTCGAAATATTCAGGGTCGACGTTCATCTTGTCGGGCTGTTCCCGTGGGTTCTTTATGCGTTGCATGGTATTGAGATGCAGACGAACATTCTTAAACCCTTCAGACACTTGCTTAATCAAGCGACACACGCGTTCTCCGACAGCCAAGTTGACGTTGTCATCTTCCACGTAGTCCACCATCTCCAAGGCTTTCACGCGTGACCCAATATTTTTCAAGACTCTAATTTCCCTCTCCCTTTTCCCATCGATGACTTTCATATTAACACTCGTGGGGAACCCACCCACTTTTTCGGACGGATCGAAAAATTGGTCGTATCCCAGGCGAACGCACTTGTGCATGACGTCTTTCGCGATGTCTTCGCCGCTGAGGTACCATTTTTCTTCCATCAGTCCAAGGATGCGTAGTATTTGTTCACTGGAGAGCGTCACTATCTGATTTCTCAGTAGTTCCATCTCTGACGCCCCAGTGTCGGGTTCCCTCTCTATGTAATGGGTCATGTCTGAATAAATAATGCTGAGAATTTTTAAGTGAGTTTGGACAAAATTTTGATGAGGATTTTATTTTGCATTTCCAACTGATCGCCGATGTGCAGGAGCGCCGTGCACACGGTGTCGCCCTCTGGGGTGGCCAACGTGGACGCCAAGATTTCTTCAGACCCACCCGGGCCCATGTCAAAGTCGTCGTCCATGTCCATCTCCACGTCGTCGTCGTCCTCCAGGAGCTCGTCCTCCTCGCGCTCAGACTCGGACTCGGACTCGGACTCGGTGATTTCGGGTTCTTCTTCAGGCTGACTCATGATATACCCTAGACTGAGAAAAGACACTACGCGTTTTACCGCATGTTCCAGGCCAAATTTTTTTCTTAGTGTATAGTACAAACAACTCTCACAATGGCCGGTGGTCTCATGCAACTCGTCGCGTACGGTTCGCAAGACATTTACTTGACTGCGAACCCGAAGGTTACCTTCTTCCAAGCCGTTTACAAGCGTCACAGCAACTTCGCGTCCGAAGTCATCGAGCAAACCGTTAACGGTACCGCCGCTGACAATGGTCGCGTGTCCATGACGATCGCCCGTAACGGTGATTTGGTCCAAGACATGTACCTCGAAATGAAGGCGAAGTCTGGCCTCAGCTCGTCCACCAAGGGTGCGTCGGCCATCTACGCCGCGGAACGCGCCGTCAAGGACATCGAAATCTCCATCGGTGGTCAACGCATCGACCGCCACTTCCAAAAGTGGTGGCGTTTGTACGACAACTTGTACCACACCGAAGCCAAGAAGGCTGACTACGCCAAGATGACGTCCAACACCCAAGGCGGTGCCATCTACTTGCCGCTCATCTTCTGGTTCAACCGCCACCCGGGCTTGTCTTTGCCGCTCATCGCGCTCCAATACCACGAAGTGCGCGTCGACGTTGACCTCTCCTCGGAATTCTCCCACTACACCGATGGCTCCACGTTCAAGTGCTGGGCCAACTACCACTTCCTCGACACCGAGGAACGCCGCCGCTTCGCGCAAAAGTCCCACGAATACCTCATCGAACAAGTGCAACACACTGGCGTCGACACGGTTGAAGCGGATAAGACGAAGCAAGTGCGCCTCTCCTTCAACCACCCGGTCAAGGAACTCGTGTTCGCCATGAACAACGGCTCCGTGTCCAACGCGTCCTTGTGGAACTTCTCCTCCAACTTGACGCAAGAAGCGATCGTCCTCGAATCCGAAGCGGCCGCCATCACGTCCGCCAACGCGTTCGTGCCGGTGACCTACGCCTCGGGTGCCCCGCTCTACTACTTGGGCGATGCGGGCTCCCAATCCAAGTGGTCCGAAGATGGTGCGGTGTCCGCGACGCGTGCCGTCGGTCCGCTCGAAGAGTTCAAGCTCGTCCTCAACGGCCAAGACCGCATGAAGGCGCAAGGCGGTAAGTACTTCAACCAAGTGCAACCGTACAGCTACCACACTGGTTCTCCGACGCCGGGTGTGTACTCGTACTCTTTCGCGCTCCGACCGGAAGAGCACCAACCGTCCGGTACGTGCAACTTCTCGCGCATTGATAACGCGCAAGTGTCCGTCAAGGTTAAGGCGTCCGCCGCGTCCACGACGGCGCTTCACTTGTTCGCGACGAACTACAACGTTCTCCGTGTGCAATCCGGTATGGGCGGTTTGGCGTTCTCCAACTAAGCAGCACACAGCCTAAAAAACAAAAACGTAAATATTAAAATAAATCAAAATTATTTATTTTAATATTTAATTGAAAGTTTTGTATTATTTTTAGATACCCTTGGGTTTGCAACAAGTGAATTCCCATTTTTGATTATTCGAAGGTGTTTCTATCAATTTCGCAGAGGTCATGACTTCCGTGTTTGGACACTTTGTGTTCGTCAGCGATGCCAATGCACTCACAGACGTCCCCCGTGGTGCCTCGTCGCCGTAATGTGTGCTACACGTATTCGGCTTCACCTTTGACGAGTTGCACGTGTACTTGTACTGCATTTCAGAATCGTCGTTTTGTGTAATTTTGATGGTGTTGATTGGGCTCTCTCCACAATCAATTTTTTCATTTTGTAAATTTTTGTAATACGTCGATGCGGGTTCGGTCTCACGTGGGAGCGTTTGTCCTGAGATTTCTTCGCCTTCGAGGTCGATGCCACCCATGCACGAGTACACGGCATTATTCGTCGACGACAGTTGAAAAGAAGTCAACGCCTCGCCCGGTCCACACGCGAATTGGACGTCTTCGAACAATTCTGGCCACGTGTTATCACTCGTGCCACCGACGAGGTCCGTGACGTGATATCTCTTTGGTTTCACGTCGTGCTTTGTCATCAAATATTTCTCGAGCGCCATGTACTCTTCAGGTTTCAACGTTCGATTATACAGAATGATTTCCTTCACGGACCAATCACTCTCCTCACCTTCCCATCCATTGATGGTGAGCTGTTCGGGAATAGGCGTGTCGGGTTCGTTGTAGTATCCCATTCGAGCTGCACCGTTGGAACGATACATGCCAGGCGTCGCGACTGAAAGCACCCAGTCGTCGCCGTGAAGGTCGATGTTCTTTGTCATCCACCCATCGGCGTGGTACACGCCACTCTTACCCGCGTGATGTCCAATGAGAATGTCCTGACCACTTCCACTCTTTGTCGTGAAAATTCGAGCCCTCGTGGGGCCGTTGTATTTTGTCACGTGAAACAACGTGAAATCGTCGAGGTCCATCTCGGGAAACATCAACGCCGTGTCCTTGTCCCCCTGAATCTCTTCGCCATTCTTAGAAAGACCTAACAGGCCAGATATGGTCGTCACGTCGTTCTTTGTGTCACTCTTATCTTTCCACACGCGCTTCGTCGCGTCATAGGATGGTCCATCCCACCAACCCACGAGGCCCTTGGTTGCGCTGACCACATCACTGGGTTCCGCTGGAGATTCGACGGACTCTTTCGCTGGGGATGGGTCAGACACTGGCGTCGGTGCGGGGATTTCTTCTTTTTGCTGTTGCTGCGTGTAGAACAGGTACGCACCAACACCAACGAGTAATAGGATGATGACTATTACTTGAGGATTCATTACAATGTACTAAGAAAAATTATTAATACCCCTTCGGTTTGCAACACTTATAAATGTAGCGAGCCTTTGAAGGTTCACTTTCATTCTTTTCATATTTCAAGTACGTCATCACCTCGTTATCTTCGCACTGAATGTCGTGTGTGGTGAGGTTACCGACGTCCTGGTCGGGGGACGTGACCTCGCGACACGTATCGGTCTGCACCTCGGCATCGGTGCATCGATATTGCACTTGCGTCTGGCTGCTGTTCTTCACGTCAAACTTGTACGATTGGATTGGTCGCACGCCACAGTCGAGGGTTTCATCCAAAATCGCGTCATAGAAGTTATCAGTCTTGGTCTTGTACTCCGTGGTGAGGTCGACGGTATCACCCGCTTGGTCGAGGGCGAACATGCACTTGTACTCGTAACGAGACTTGTCGTTGTTCTGTCCAAGTTTAAACCCAGCGAGACCAGAGGTGGTGCCACAATCGAGCTTGCTGCTGTACAAGTCGCTCTCGTACGCACTGAACAAGCCAGCCCTGGCGAAGCGCGTCTCCGAGATGGAATACTTTTTCATCAAAAATTCTTCAACCTTTAAAATGTTCGCCTCGCTGAGTTCGCGGTCGTACACCAGGATTTCGGCGATGGCAAAGTCGGACTCTTGACCGCTCACGATGTTCACACCCACGTCTTTGGGAAAGCTTTCATCCAAACCATAGCCACTGTATCGTCGACCATTGGCGCGGTACAAGTTACGTTGGTCCGTGGACAGCACCCACGCGTCACCGAAGTGGTCCATGTCTTCGGTAATCCAGTTGTCGTGGTACGCGACGCCGGATTTCCCACCGTTGTGACCGGTGAACCATCCACCCTCCGTGCTCGTGAGAATGCGTCTCTTGTTGTCACCGTTGTATTTGCTGACCGCAAAGATGGTGTACTGGCGGTCGAAGAGGTTATCGGCGAGCTTAAACTTCTCATTGGTGCCCCCGTACACGTAAAGCTTGTCGTCGGAGACATTCAAAGTACCATCCACGCGGACATCGTTCGTGTTACCACTCTCATCCTTCCACATTTTTTGCGTCGTACTGTACGATTCCGCGGTGTACCTCCCCGTGAGACCTTCGATGCCAGAGATGTCGATTTGTGCGGGTGGCGCCGGCGCCACCGGCGCCGAAGGTCCCACACTTTGGAGAAGCGTCAACGCGGTCTCTTTGTCCACGCATCGCCCCATGTTTCCACCGAAGTACTGGTCCCATTTACACGGCGCCACGCACGCGTCTTGTTCCGCGATTTCCGTGCATGCCAATGGCTCTTTAAGAACGAAATAATACAAAGCAATACCGACCACCGCCAGGATGGCGACAATCATCCCAATCCGCTTGGGGTCCATTATTAATTAAACCTTAGAAAATATATTTAATCACGATGAACGTCTATACCGACGGAAGTTGTTTGGGAAATCCAGGGCCTGGGGGGTGGGCGTGCACGTGCGAGGCGTTTGAACTCTTCGGTGCCGAGGCGCACACGACGAACAACGTCATGGAACTCATGGCAGTAGAGCGGGCTTTAGAAGAGTGCGTCAAGGAGGGCATCACGCGCGCGACGATTTGGACCGACAGCACGTACGTCAAGAACGGGGTCACCCTCTGGACGGAGAACTGGAAGAAGAATGGGTGGAAGACCGCCAAAGGCACGCCCGTGAAAAATAAAGAATACTGGGTCAGCATAGACACACTTCTCGGACACATGAGCCACGTCGACTGGCGATGGGTCAAGGCACACAACGGACATCCACAGAACGAGAGGGTCGACACGCTCGCCAGGGAGTGTGCGAAAAATGTGTGCGTAAAATAATGGAACCCGCGCATGTGTGGTGCACTAAGCAGGAACAGCTCTTGGTGCGGTGGGCGGAAAAAGCCGCTGGGTACCGGTGGCTACACAACCACGCCAGGCTGCACTTCAAGAGAGTCAACGATTACATGTCCTACCCATCTATCATCATCAGCAGCATCACCGGTGTTGGTGGGTTTGCCGTGCTGAACCCGAGTGGAAACGAAAACTTGGAAGAAGAGACGAAAAACAAAATCATGATTGCGCAGTACATGTTCGCGTTCCTGAACGTCGTCGGTGGGATTCTCACGTCCGTTTCGAAATTTTCACAGAGCGCGCAACTCGCGGAAGCGCACTCCGCGATGTGTGTGCAGTATTCGAAATTTTATAGAAACATTGACATGGAGTTATCTCTGGACCCCGAACACCGACAGGACGTCATAGAGTTTGTGAACGCGTGTCGTCAGGAATACGACCGTCTCCTGGACGACGCTCCGGACATTCCCGCGATTTCCATCATTAAGTTTAATTTAGAATTTCCAGAAAAGGAAAATAAACCAGATGTATGTAATGGTCTCAGTATATTAGGTACCGATGACATCGAGAAACATGAAAAAGCCATCACACATTGGATGAGCGCCCTCTTTGCTTTAAAAAGGCGAAAGAGTCGAGATTCGTTGTCAACAGCACCTTCATTAAAGTTATGAGTGCATGTTTTATCAAGTGCGACGATGGAACAATTCCGTTCGATTCTCCGAGCAAACAACTACGCGCCGTCGACCATCGACATGTATTGTCGACGACTGCTCAAGAGTGGCGTGAACCTTAAGAACCGTCGCGCAGTTCACAGACACATCTCGTCGAGACGCGTCGAGCTCGAAGGTGACATGCAGGGCAACGATTACCGTGCATTTCTCCTTTACAATCGATTTCTGCACAACGCCACCTTACCTGGCGGAAATCCCTCGTATGGAAAGTCGAAACTCACCATTCGCGACGCGTGTTTAGCCCAGACCTCGCGCACAGACCTCGTCCGCGTGTGGTGGCTGCACACAATTGGTGGGTACACTCCGGGCGTGGCCGCGAGCTACACTCGCGACGCGAAGCGTGGTGCGGCTCTGGCGCGGGATAAACACGGAAGTGTGTTTCGCGCGCGATGTGCACTCGAACAATTTAACATGGACCACGTGTTCATCACCGATAAGGTGGTGCGTGATTATTACGAAACGTTGTGAAGTTTGTATTTGTCCCCACCTCCGTAGGCGATGTATTTGTACAGAGTCTTTATGAATTCTGGCATGTTCTCCCCATTTTTCGTGAGGTCCGCCACACCCGTGAACGTGCACGACGCATCCCTCACAAATTTCGTGTACCAACGAGGATTTGACTTGGATGCATCCGCGACTTTGTGATAATCATCGAATTGAGGAATTTTACCCACGTCATCTTTATGAATGAGTTTCATCTGCACCCGTCTGTTATCTTCGCGCGCATCGTTTATGGACCCACTGTGTATGAGGTCCGCGTTGAATAGTATAGCCTGTCCAGGGGTGCATCGAATGCTCTCCAGGGGGTGGCTGACGTTGATGAAATCTCGGCGTAAGTGACTGCCACTTATGACGTCTAAGCACGCCTCCATGGGTTCCAAGTAGAACAAAATCGTGTACGCGGGGTGCTCCTGTCCGTTGAACATTTGCCCATTCTCATCTCGGTGACACGTCGAGATGGCACTTTTTTCAAGAGACAGCACGTAGTCCTGAAACACGTACTCCGGACCCACGACGCGTTCAATCGCGCGCAACACCTCCGGGCTGTTCTGTATCATGTGTTGAAGCTCGCGGTATTTACGAAGCTCGATGAGTTCGATGGCGTGATTAATCTCGTTCTCGTTCAGACAATCGAGGACCTCGTACCCAGCGTCGTCTCTCTGAGCACTGACGAATCGCACCGTCGTGCGCTGCGTGTACATGAAAATCACGACCACCAAGAGTAAGAGAAGGATTATCATTTCTAAAATAAATGAAGAAAATAACCCCCAGAGGTAGACCCTCACACCATCACCATAAAAGATGGGATACGCACCTGTGTACGATTACCGATGGGGAAGTGGCACTAAACTAGTCACGGACCGAGCCATTTTGAACGACGCGAAGAAGGTCATCATTCAAAATGGTTTGAAAAAGGAAATAGACCACATCCCAAAGGTTGGAGAATACGGTGTTCACGGAGGGGTGCTCCAAGTGATGCGCGGTCAACGCATCATAACCTATCACTGAATTAAAAATTAGAACCCTTGTTATTTTAAATCATGAAACTTCTCACCAAAGAAAGTGCCTATGAGAAAACCATAGGTCTCGCGCAAGACGTGCGGGGTACGTACGAAAAACAAGTCACCTTTCACGCGTATTGGGTGGGCACACTCAATGAAAAACACTTGTACTCCATCATGTCGTGTAAACACCACCACCCGAAGGACGAGGTCATCCTATGGGTCCACCCAGGGACTGCCGTGCCCGAAGAGTTTCACACATACGCCAAAGTCAAAGAGTTTGACTACTTTCGAGAAACGCAGGGCACGCTTCTGGAAGGACACGTCTATCGACACGTTCCCTCATTCTTCTCGGACGTCGTGCGCTATCTGCTTTTGTACAAGTACGGTGGATGTTGGTTCGACCTGGATGTGTTTTTCTTGCGTTCCATGGAACCCATATTTGCCACGTACGCCGAAGACGTCGTCGTGTACCAGTGGGCGGACGATGTCCACCCGAACGGTGCGGTGTTCGTGTCGCTCGTGCCCGAGAGTTCGAAGATGCGTCGAAACATTGAGTACATTCTCGCCAAGGGCATGGGATGGGGATTTCAGCAGGCAAAGTTGACGTACGACACGGAAGAGATGGACATGGTCGTGCTTCCCAACAGCTGGTTCGACGCGGGGTGGATCGCGAACCCCTACGGCGCGACGTGGGACAATTGGTTCCAGGACACGGAAGAGACCTATGACATGCACACGTATCTACCAGGGGCGTTCGCCTATCACTGGCACAACCGATGGGACATGACCATCGAACCGAAAAGCCCGTTCGCACAGCTCGTCGCATGTTTTGACCAAAAAACACCCCCGGTAGTACAGCATTGATGTACATCGCGCACGCGATGAGAACGCGAACCACCACGCGCGAACAAACGTGGAACATCCAAAAGAATGGCGCCCTGACGCGCTTCCTTCACGAGCAGGGATGGCGAGACCTCGTGGACAAGATGAAGACGCTTCAGTCTAAGAAGGTCGTCACGGATGCATGCGACTTGACCACGGACCCAGAGCGTGTGGAAATAATATCCGCGTACATTAAGAATCATGGAAGTGGTCACGTATGCGAATAAATCGAGCGGACTCTTTGAAGAGCTCGTGCACAACGAGTTCGACGTTCCGGTCAAAGTGTTGGGGTGGGGCACGAAGTGGAACGGGTTCTTAGACAAGTACAAGGGCATGGTGACCTACCTACGAGAAAAAGAGGACACGGACATCGTAGTATTCCTAGATGGATTTGATACAAAAATAAACAAAGACCCCAAAGATATCGTCGCGATGTTCGAAGCGTGTGATTGTAAGATGTTAGTCTCGAAGGACCCAGAACCGATGGGTGGGTACATCTCGCATAAAGTATTCGACGCGTGCGTCGGCGATTCCATCGCGAACTCGGGTTTGTACATGGGTTACGCGAAATACCTCTTACAAGTTCTCGAAGACGCACTTCAGATGACGTGCGAGGATGACCAGAGAAATCTCAACGCCCTGTGTGGAAAGTACGATTTCATCAAGGTGGATGAGGACAAGAAGATTTTTGAAAACATTGCACCACTGACGACTCGTCGAACTTCCGATGCGGTCTTTGTGTCGTATCCCGCGTCACTCAGTATGCAGAGAGTGGTGCGTTCGTTGCGTGAGTATTCACAATTTTTCAAATGGCAATTTATCATTTCGATGTTACTCCTGTTGGCCGTGTTACCAAACAATTATAAATGGATTCCGTTGTACCTCGCTGTGAGTTCCATGCTCCTGTACACGTTGAAAGCCGACAAGTCGTGTGTATAATTTCTCAGAGTACATTAAAATGGTGGAGGTGGTCACCTATGCGAACAAATCTTTTGGCCTTTTTGACGAGTTGGTGCGCAACACATTTGACGTGCCCGTGAAAGTGTTGGGGTGGGGAAGACCATGGAAGGGGTACTCGGACAAGTCGGAGGGGTTGCTTGAATACATCAACGAAAGTAAGAATGACGATGACCTCATTATTTTTGTTGATGGATTTGATTCTAAAATTAATAAGGACCCCAAAGACGTCAAGGCTATTTTTGACAGTTATGGGTGTAAAGTGTTGTTCTCGAAGGACCCCGAGTCTTTCTCCAAAGCCGTGACGCGCGCGATTTTTCCGACGTGCTACGACGGCGTCGCCAACGCGGGTATGTACGCAGGCTACGCAAAGTATTTGAAAATCATTCTCGAAGATGAATTGTCCCGCACGTGTCAGGATGACCAGGTAAACTTTAACGACATGATTTGTAACTCCTACGACTTCATAAAGGTGGACGAGCAACAAAAATTATTTGAAAACATCGCCGCAACGAATCATGGAAAAACGTCCGATGCCATTTTCGTATCGTACCCAGCGACGTTGGGATTTAAACGTGCATTCCGTTCCGTGATAGAGTATTTACAATATTTATATGTCTACATCGCTCTCTTCATTTTTTTCATGTTTCCATTCCCAGTCACGGCATCGGTGCTCGCCGTGGTGTTCGGTTTGTTTTACATATTTTTTGCGGACAAATCCTGTGCGACATAATGAACGTCGGCATCATTACACCTGGAAGAATTTCCCCCGGAGTGAACACGTGCATCACGGAAATCGCACTTCGGGAGAAACAACGGCACAACAAGGTCATAGGCGTCGTCGAGGGGTGGCGTGGACTCAACCACGGGTTCATGGAAGATATTTTCATCACGGGGGAGGCACGGAACGAGCCGGGGTCGATTCTTCACACGTCTCGCGAACCCCTGAACATGAAGCTCGCTCGGAGACACATTCTCACCCTCGACCGACTCTATTGCATCGGCGACGCGCAGGCGCAGAGAGATGCGCGCACCATCTTCTGCGAAGACCTCCCTGTGGGCCTGGTCGGTATCACGGGATTTGGCATGCAGTCCAAATTGGAAGAAGTCTCTCGGTACATCAGAAAATGCCACGTGCTCGCTGAAAGCATACACGGTGTGGTCTTTCTGGAAATCGAGGAAAAGTACGGCGAGGTCACTCGAAACGCATCCATGTCCGAACCGCACGCCAACGTCGTCATCACACCAGAGGACCACGAAGATTTTCTCTTCGACATCCAACACCAGTTTGCCATGAATGGACACTGCGTCGTCGTCGTGAACGCGTGTTGCGACTATGGGTACATCCTTGACGCGCTCAAAGTGTACAACGTCGACACAAAAATCATCCGCCCCGATGCCATCTTGGACGTGTCCACGCCGTGCGTGTACGACAACATCCTCTGCTCGCGCATCTCCAGGGAGGCGTGCGAACACGTCGAGCTTCGAAAAAATTTCGTGTGCGACGCGGGTCGCATCATCCCGTACGCCTTTTATCCCGAAACTTTATTCTCCATAAAATTTAATGTTGTATAAATACATATGTCTCTTCAGAGCACTCCCCTACTTATTGCAATTGGCTTGGTTTCAATCGCGGGTCTTATTACCCATGATAACTATGACTACTTTGGCGGCTTTGAAAACTTCGTCAACGGCCCGTTCGTCTTCGGCATCGCCATCCTCCTCCACAGCGTCTTCGGTGCCTCAGGCGTGACCGAGAAGCCCAAGGTTCTGGACGCGTTGACGGAAAATGTCTTTTTCAAATTCTTCACGCTCATCCTCCTCGCGTTCGCCGCCGTTCGCGATTTCGAAGACACCATTTTCGTCACGCTCATCTTCCTCAGCCTCACGCAGTTGTTGCGCACGAAGGAAGAACGCGAACGTCACCCTACCATCCTTTGATGAGTTCAGAGCGAGGGACCTTTGGGTATTGTCTTGAAAACACGTCTTGGTCGTCGTGCGGGGCGTGTCCTATGGTCGACTTGTGTCTTCGGTCGATGGCGATGTATTTGCGCATGTCCTTGTAGTACACGCGCGCACCCGCCTTGATGATGTCCTCGAATTTCATGTCCACGTGATTGTTCATCGGGAGAAATAAGGGTGCATACTTTTGCATGTTCGGAACGTGCATGAGATAACACTTCGTGCTCGAAATCCACAAGACGCGTCCCTTGTCCCGTCCAGGGCGGGGCAGATAGTTTAGACAATGAAAGAAACACGCTTCGAAGTCGTCACCCTTCTCTTTGATGAACTTTTCAACCTCGTCATATAACCTTGGCGATTTCACGATGACATTGTCTTCGAACACGAGAATGTATTTATGTCCTGCATCTCGTGCGCGTGTCCAAATGTCAAGGTGTCCCATCTGGCACCCGATGGCACCGAGGTTGAAATACGTAATGTTTGGACGCACCACGTTCGAGTCGTAGTGCATCTCCACCGCCTTGTCGAAGAATTCGGGCTGCACGTGATGCTCGAACTTTCGGGCAGTCTCCACATCTCTGGTGTCCTGTCCATACACCACACGAACCTCTGGTCCGCCCGTGTTGTGCGTGAAAAATTTCTCTCGTCTCTCGTGTTCTTTCGGTAAAGTCAAGAGGTACGTCTCGTACGACCACGGACGTTCGCGACGTACAATCATCAACACAAGCAGCGCTAATATTATGACAATCTCGAACATATATTATTAGTTAAAGAATAAAATCTTTATAATGGTATAGCTCACGTGGTGTAGTGGTTTATCACTTTGGACTTTGAATCCAACAACCCAGGTTCGAACCCTGGCGAGAGCTGTCCCAGCCTTAGCTCAGTTGGAAGAGCAACTGATTGTAGTCGTTATCAAAGCTCAGTGGGTCACTGGTTCGAATCCAGTAGGCTGGACTTTTCCGTCTTAACTCAATCGGAAGAGTGTGAGGCTGTTAACCTCAAAGTACTGGGATCGAAACCCAGAGACGGAGACATTTTTTAAAAAAAAATACAATCCTTTTTTTAAAAAATGTTTAGGTTCCTCTTCGGCACGGGCCCCGACCCAGGTCCTCCTCGACCACCACCGAGACCAACGATGCTCATCCAGGCTAGGAATGAAGTCGGGGAGGTCGTGCTGCTGGAGGTTCCGGCACCGGTCAAAAGCGATGTACATCCAAGATTATTGTCACCCGTCTCCCGGAGCTGGTCTTTTCGAGACTATGATAGCGGGCGTGGTCGAAAATGAACTCGTCAGATGTTTTGTGCACGTGTGCGTCGTGCCACGTGTGAAGTGTACAATCTCCTGAACCCTCGAGGGTCATGTGATATCGAAGTTGTAAATTACTCTCCGCCCGATGTGGGGCGATGGACATCGGACCCTCGATGACAGCGATGACCCCGGTCTCCTTATCGATGCATGGAATCGTATCAATGATGCTTTGTAAAATGGGGAAATCGCTGACTTTGTAATAATAATATCCTGTGTTTTTTGGAAACCATGGGTCCATGTCATGGAAATAATGTTTCTCAATGTTTCGCTCCGTCTCTACAAATTCCTGTCGTATCGTTTCGAAATAGAATGTCATGGGCCAGAGGTCAAAGCGCGGGTGCTCGCCGTGGCCACACAAGAGGTCCACCAAGGTGTTTCGCATCCCAACCAGGGGGCGCCATGGATTTTGAAAATACAAAATGTCCAGAGGGGGTTTACAAAAGTCCCACGTGACCAGGGCCACGGGAATCACCCACCACATTAATTTCTTCGTAGATTATAAAAATGCCTGGATACAGACGCTCGATGTACACCGCACCCGAACCGACCGAGGACGCGCCTGACCTCAGCGCGCGTTTCTTCGTGCCGACCACGGAGGAACTCGTCATGTTAGCCATAATCCTCATCCTCTTCTTGAGACGCAAGCAAATGAACCAAATGACCTACGGCGCCGCCATCGCCGCCCTCGTCGGCCTCTACGCCTACCGCCGCGTCGAAAAAGTTGAAAAGTACTGCTCAAAGTGTATGATGATGTAAAAAAAATATACACACACATCAAGCATGAAGGTGCGTCTCATCAAAAGTCCCAAGGCGAACAAAAAGTTTCGCGCACTCTTCGTGGACTCTGGAAAACACGTGGACTTTGGTGGTCGGGGGTACTCGGACTACACGATTCACAAGGACCGAGAGCGCATGCAGAGGTATCTCGTTCGCCATAGACGACGCGAGACGTGGTCGAAGGCGGGCGTGTACACGCCGGGGTTCTGGTCGCGATGGCTCCTATGGTCACGACCCAGCCTCGATGGGGCGAAACGCGTGATGGCGCAAAAGTTTGGCATCATCATCACATAAAAATAGTGTCACATATTTCATTAATGACATCGTCGTGGAGAGCCGCAACCCTCGAGGAACTCCAAAACATCGTCAGAGACGTCATCCTCCCTGAACTCGTCCAGTTGAGGCAGGAAGTCTATCATCTACGTAAACACACATGGCCTCACGTGCAGGCGTCGAAGGAGAACGGCGCACAGCTCGGTGACATGGAGGCGAAGCGTGAATTCTTTAGCAACCTGTGCGATGAGGATGTTAAAGAATTGTTGGCTTTAAAGGCGAAAAGTGCAAAGACCATGGGTCTCTCGGCGCTCGAATACGACCGCATTAAAAAAAATCATCGGTCCGATACATCTTGACGTTGTACGTGCCATCCTTACCGAGGACCGACACGCTCTCCTCGCCGTAGAATTCCGGGCAGCCAATGTCTTCAGTGCATTCGCGGTCGTTGTGCGTCACGGGGACGGGGTACATTTGTTCACCCGACGTGGTCGTGTAGTAATTGTAGCGGTCTCTGTGCCCCCTGGCTTCCTTCCCATAGAGGGGCAGGGTTTCGTTGTTGCCGTTCACCAACAAGCCCATCTGTTGCATGTGCCCTGGTTTGTACTTTTTGATGGGCGGTCCTCTGTACTCAGGCGCGCGTCTCGGAGGTTCCACTGGGACCGGAACCGCCACGGGGACTTGGACCTCGGTCTCCACGGGGACCAAGACCTCCTGTGGGTTGTACCACATGTACGCGACCGCGAGGACCAAGACGACGATGGTGACGTACATGACTCGCGTTTTGTTTTTATTCTTCATGTATAATAATAATGGTTGAGAAAAGAAAAGCGCCGACACTCGTGGAAAGCATCCGTACCAAGAAAGCCCGAAACGACGAAGCCGTGCGACTCGCTTTAGAAATTCGAAACAAACGCAAACGCAACGCCACGGAGGCGCAGTTGCGTCGCAACATGGAGGCGCTCGAAAGAAACGCGAAGCGCATGCAACCGGCGATGCAACCGCGCGTGCGAGAAATGCTCAAAGAGCGCGCCAAGCTCGCGTACGTGCGCGTCCTCGACAAGGTGATGCGTCAAACGGCGTACACGGCGACGGATTTCAAATATTTGGGGAAAATCACAAAGGCGTACAGAGACCAAAAGTGGAGTGCGCTCAGTGAGTTCATCAAGGAATGGGAGCGTGCACTGAAGCGACGGGTGTGTGCGATGAAGAAGACGGACATGCAGCGCATCGCTCGAGGCATGAACATTGACGTCGCCCAGACTAACGTGCGAAAGACGATTTGTGCCAAGATTAAAAATAAATTGTGAGTGTATTATAATACAAAATGTCCCAGCAAGAGAGGTATAATCGAATGATTCGCAATTTGTCAAACTCGAAAACGCTCTACAACTTTCAACAAAAGCTCGCCACGTACAAGAACAACAAAGAACCCAACTACGTTCGAGCGGTGTTGAACACGCGACCGCTGCTTTTCGCGCGCGTCTTGCGTGCGTACACGCAGCTACCCGAGAAGATGAAACAATTTGGCATCGTCATCGTTCGCGATGTCAACCAAAATTCGTCGCCGCGTCTTCTCTTCGATGCGTTGAAAAAGTTGGAGGCGTTGAACACAATGGCGCGTCGTGGTTCCCCGGCGCTGTCGATGTTGACGAAACCTAGCGAACCCATCAATGCACCAAAGTACACGATGGAAGAGATGGTGAACGACCTCAGCAAGTCGAACAATTTTTCCTCCTATGGAAAGAAGATGGTCTTGTACCAGAATCAAAAGAATTACTCCAAAGCCCTCGTCAAGGCGAAGGCGAAAGTCGCTGACCGCGTGCGCACGCTTTACGAGCAATTGTCCGAAAACCAACAGAAGAAGGTCAACGCATTCGTAGACGTGAACGCGGCGAAGAATAAAAACGCAAACCCGGTGCTCATGTTTAACGCGTTGCGGGAGATGCGTCGATTCCGAAGTCCTCGAAATCAATCTTGGAGGTTTGAGTAAATCTAAACGTGTCGAAGAAATGCACGGATTTTTTAAAGTTAAAGTACACAATCATACACACCGCATCACCAATATCGTGCTTTCGTTCGTAGGGTACCTCGCGTCCGATGTACTTTTCAGCGATACTGGTGGTTCGTTCTTTCCTCTGTTCGTACGTCAAGTGTCTGATGCCGAAGTGCGCGTGCAACGACACGGGATTCACGAGCGTCACCTTGTCTCGAAACATGTAATGCAGCAGGACCTCTATGTTTTGAAACCCACCAGGGGGTTGTCTCTCCACGAGGATGTATTCGGCGTCATCGAACATCTGACGATAGTCGTGAACCATCAGTGGCACTAAGTCGACGATGTCATTGGAGTGAATGTATTTGTAATCCGCCAGACTCACCTTTTTCATCCACGTCACGTGGACTTTTGCGTTCTCGCACGACGCGGCGACGATGCCCATGTTGTGATAACCAACATCTATGGCGAGCACCTTGTACATGTAATTAAAAGGGAAAACACTCTTTAATTACATATCATGGACCGGGAGCGTGTCATCAAAAGACTGTGTTACATTGGGCAAGCGTTAATTCTTATTGATACGATACTTCGAAAGAAGCTTTTTTAAGTCATCTTCGACGATTTTAAAACGTTCCAATCTGTACTGGGTAAACATCCAAAGGAAAAACAACGTGCTCTTCAAAAGATTGTTCGCGGCGGTGTCATCCATCTTGTACACTGGGGAGACCAAGCGGTGGAAGAAGGTGTCGTTTTTATTTTTCCCAGTCACGTACGTCTCCAACTGCGTCATGGCACACGTGTCGTCGTTCACGCTCCAGTGATAAAAAATAAAGGGGATGAGGATGCTGTACATCTGTAAAAGTCGTTCGTCGTTCACGAATGGAATGATGATGAGAAATAATAACAAAAGTGCGTGAAGTGCGAAAATTATATTCATCTATTCTATGATGGAAAAAGATAAAAAATTGCCCAAAATGTGGCACCCTCAACAGGAAGCCATCCTCAAGGGGTGGGGCGAGAGCGCCGCGTGCTACAGGTACATGCACTACCAGGCGTTCCTAAACTACAGACAATCAAACATGCGTTATACTTTGCCCGTCATCGTGCTCTCCACGCTGACAGGTACTGCAAATTTTGCACAAGAACAATTTCCGGAGGGATTAAAACCCTTCGTCGCACCGAGCATCGGTGGGTTGAACCTCATCGCCGGCCTCATCGCAACCATTGCGCAATTTTTGAAAATCAGCGAACTCATGGAAGCGCATCGCGTGGCCGCGATGCAGTTTGGAAAGTTCTCGCGCGTCGTGCGTCTTGAATTGGGTCTGCCCCTGGTGGACCGAAGTCGCGACGGCTCGGACATGGTCGAACTCCTCAAAGGTGAGTACGATGCGCTCATCGAACAGAGTCCGTCCATTCCCGCATCGGTTCTGATGCTCTTTGAGAGGAATTTCCCATCCGACGAGGACATCACGAAACCTGAAATCATACACATCAGACCCATACAAATGTTCAGTGCCATCACCGAAAACTCGGTGGTGTCCAAACTTAAAGGTCTCATACCGACCGACAAAAGTAAACAAGAACTCGTGAGCGACCTCAAGAAGTTGCGTGGGACCGAGGAACCCATGCCCGCGAAAGTCTATGCGAAAAAGATTGTCGATAGCATAGCGCAGAGACAACAAGATGAAACCAAGAAGGAACTCGAGGAGTTGCGTGGGATGACGAGCGTTTCACAGATGAATCAAAAACTCGAACAGGAACTTAAACATCGCGCCGAACTGATGGAAGTCGCAGTAGAATCAGTACCAGAATCACCAAAAGAATTAGATTAAATATAGCCACACCGCACATGTATGGGAACAATTTCTTTTTTAAAGGATTTAACACCTTGTCCTCTAGAACCTCGACCGCTTGGTCCGTCAAATCTTTTTGTGTATCAGACATATGGATAGGTATCTTAAAATCATCCCACAAAAAAAGAAACCCCCTGATGATGCGACAAATCTTCACCTCGAACGCATCGCGCGTTTACGAAGGTGTTTGGACGCTGGAAAAAACGTCTTCATTCATGGTGCGTGCGGCACGGGAAAGACGTTCATACGAGAACAAGTCATGGATGACATGAATAGCATCGAACTCACGACGGACCTGCTTCGTTCGAAAAGTATTTTCAAAGACCTCATCCATGGGTCGACGAAACATTTGTTCATCGAAGATTACGAACCCGACGCCCTCATATTAAAAGCTGCGGTGGAACAAGTGTCGGATGGCCAACGCCTCACCGCGGGCTCGTTAGTCGTCCTTTCGACGCACATGTGCATGTACCCAAACTTTGAATTGATTCATGTCCCGAGACACGACCCCGATGCGCTCGCGCGCGCGTTCCCGGGCAGGTACAACAAGGACGCCGCCACCCGCGCGCGTGGAAACATTCGAGACTACGTGCACTACCTCGAGGGATTCGACGAAAAAGACGTGTTCGAAACACCTAAGGATGTCATTCATAAAGTATTGTGCGACCCGACGTACACGTTTGACAACCAACGACTTTCCGAACACGGGCACATGTGGTCGATTTTTCAAGAAAATTATTTGGACAGCAAGGAGCTCGATTACGTGAGAGTGTCGTCTTCCTTTTCAGACGCAGACATATTCGATTGCGCCATGTACAACGGGGACTTTGACTGGAACGTCATGCCATTTTTTGCGAACACGGCGATATGCATTCCTCGGCTGCACATGCGCGCACCACTCAAACCAGACACTTTACGACCAGGGGCGTGTTGGACGAAACACGGTAATTACAAAATGCGTCAGAGAAAGTTGTCGGATATACAGGTGAGAAATAATAACATTTGCATAGATGCATTGTGTTTATTACAAAAATATGCTGGTTTTGGATACGTTGATAAACTATTAGAATACGCCATCACACCACAAGACTTCGATACTATGAATCATCTGTCTATCACGAGTAAATTAAAACCAAGGGACGTCAATTCAATTAAGAAACGATTGAAGAATGCCCTTTTATCTGAACAAGGATGTCGATGACGACACCGTCGCCGATGATTACGAGTGCACCAAGGTTGTTGGCAATGAAATTTTCTACTACGGCGACATCACCGCCGAAAACATTTTGGACTTTACCGAAAAGTTTCGAAAGTTGGAGTCGGGGTTGTTGAAGATGGGTGCCGACATTGTCGGGTACTCGCCAACCATTCGAGTCAACATCATGAGCGACGGCGGTGACCTCTTTTCGGGATTCACCGCCATGAATCTCATTCAAAAATCACGCGTGCACGTCATCACCGCCGCGCAAGGCGCGTGCTGCTCTGCGGCGACGTTCATGCTCCTCGGTGGAAAGGAGCGTCGAATTGGAAGAAATGCACACATTCTCATTCACCAATTGAGCACGGGCTCGTTCTGGGGAAAGTTTGAAGAGATGAAGGATGAAATGCGAACAGCCTCGAAGTTCATGGACATGATTAAGAATACGTACATCAAACACACGAAAATCCCTGAGAAAAAGTTGAAAAAACTCTTGAAGCGGGACATCTATCTCGTGCCCGAGGAGTGCATCAAGTATGCCATCGTCGACGGCTACGATTGATATCGACGTAGCGTTTGTAAAGTAAAAGAACGGCGATGATTATAATAAAAATGATACAGGTATTCGCATTCATAGCCGGACCCACGGGTTCGGGGGCCACGCGCTCCATGCGTCCGTAGTTGACAACCGGTAGTGACATCTACTATTTCATCGAGAATTATTTTTTCTGTGCATAACGTAAGATGCCTGAACTAGACACGTCTGACCAATCCATCGACACGAATATTTTAGGTACAGATAACAAGGCGCTGACGATTATTCAGGACATTGTCGTGACCTCCGCGGTCACGGGCGTCGCCGAGTCTGTCGCCTTTGGCACACTCTGGAAACTCGGAGGTAAACAGCTCGCCCGTGGCATCGAGGCAAAGATGAGTCAAAAGATGGCTTCGCGACTCTCCAAAGCAAACTTTACCCATCTTCGTAAACTCATCATGGATCGCATTCGTAAACTCATGCAACAGGGGCTTCAAAAAGCGGGTGTCAAGGCGGGAACCACGGTTGCGGGGAAAGTCGGCACACGCGTCGCCACGGCTGGTGCGCGTGCGAGTTCTGGATGCACCGCCGGTCCTGTGGGGTGCGCCGCAGGGGCGCTGTATTTTGTCGCCGACATGGCGTTTACGATTTTCAGCACAATCATGGACATGACGGACAAAGAGGGTCTTCTCGTGTTGTTGAATAAACAATACATCGATGAACTCACCGAAGATTTCCATGAAATGTATGAAGCGGGCTTAAAGGATGCGTTCGATGAAAATGCGGTCCCCGACAGCGCCGACGCCGCATCTGCGTACATGAATGAAGAGAAGACGTTCGACCCCATCAATTTTCTTTTTAGCTATGATAAAACTGCGAAAGCATTTTCATTAAACTTTGAAGATCCGACGTGGATTTTGAGATTTCTCGAACTCGAGAACGAATACATGGAGAGCATCGGTATCACCGGCGATTGGCGCGCGCGCATGGACGACGCGGTGCAATTAGGGGATAATCTAAACATTCCAGATTTTGAGAAGAAAAAATCGAACGTCATGATATCCAGTAGTAGTCTGTCGTCGTGTTTGTGTTTCATGATGATTATTTTGTTACTCGTATAGTAAGATGAGTGACACAAAGGTTCCAACGCTCGCACAAAAAGAGGCGGCGGAGGAGTACGCACTCTCCAAGTTGTGCACGGAAATTCCTAGCAAGTTCGGAGCGGGTCTTACGACGTGGGACGAGGGGTCGAAAACGTGTAAGATAACTCAAAAGGGGTGTCAGGCGGGGTCCGGTAATCCATTGTCCCAGTTGCCGTTCGATGGTGCTGGGAACATTGTTAGTTTCGACGAAAATAATCGAACGTTCGGGTGGTTTTGGAAAAAATTCCCAGCGGACTATCTCGTGTGGAGAGCCACAAACACCAGTGGTGGAAAAGCGGTGTGTGCCAAGGGGAATGAAATGCTGTATCAGTGGTGCATGTACCCAAAGACGCGCGGTGATGGCGACCACATCAAAGGTATCACCAACGTGCCAAGGTTTCAGTATAACGTTCGAAACGGCAGGGAGGAGTGTTACATCCCGGAGAGCTATTGTAAAAACAGAGGGGTAAGCTACAACGCAACGACGCGCGATTGTTATGTAAGTAATGCTCAAAAAGTGAAGGAGTTCTTCGTCGGCTCTGTGATCACGCGCCGTTCGAGACGCGCCTCAGACACGCGGTTGAAAAAGAACATCGAACTGCACACCAAAGACTTTCCTATTCAGGGCATGAACGTGTACACATACGAGTGGAACGACGTCGCCATGACAACCTATGGCTACGTGGGTGGGGACATTGGATTTCTGGCCGACGAGTTCCCCGAAGAGTACGTGGGCGTCGACGATTTCGGCTACAAATACATCAAAACACACATCGAAGATGAGTTCATGATTCGTGTCACGACGTTTTTGAAAATCGTTGAACAATTGAAAAATAAAATGTAAATCTATTTTAATGGCAAGAAAGGTCGACGTCGAATTCGGCGGGGTTAAATACAAATTCGACCCAGATACCATGCGGTTCAAAACCGCTCAGAACGTCGACGTGGATGTGCATTTACAAAACCAAATGCTTAAGGACCCAGCCGTCAGTAGGCAACTCTTAAATAGCCTCAGTGAAGTTGATTTCAATCGATTAGCCTCGGGTGTCACAGGGGCACGCCCGACTAACCCGTCGTTATTTAAGCAATTTCGAGATGCAATGGGTTTAAATGGAAGAACGCGGGGTGACAATATCGCGGCGAATCCTTCGAGTAAAACAGTGGTTGATCAAGGTGCATCCAGACCGGAAGTCATGAAAGCGAGAACCACCAAAAGTGCAACCCAGACTGATGCACAGAAAGCCGTTGATGATGCTGTGCCAGATACACCCGAAGGTAGAAAACTAAAGGCGGATGCCGACGAACTCGCCAAAGACCCATCAGCATCTAAGACTCTTAAAAAATGGGGCATTCGTGGTGGTGTCGGTGTCATCTTCTTGATGATGGTATACAAGACCGCAAATCCGTTTGAAGCTTTGGGGAAGGGTGCGGAAGACCTGGAAAAAGGTGTCAAAGGTCTTTCTGAACTCATGAGTTCTATTTTCGAAGCTTTGAAAGGCGTCATTTCATTTCTTACAAAAAACTGGATGGTATCAGCCGCATCCTCGTGTTGCTGTGTACTTCTCATGCTTTTGCCCATGTTGATGAGCGCGGGAGGGTCCATCGCACCAAGAAGTAGAAGGTTCGGTGGTGCCTATTATTAAAAAAATCTCAACGAATACCATAGATGTCTAATGGCAACAACGGCGGTGCCGGAATTGCATTAGCCATGATTGGAGTCTTAGCCATGAGCGCGAGTGCTGGTTCGGCGGCGTACTTTCTAATAGGCAAAGAGGATGATAAACCATCACCGACGCCTACGCCTACCCCAGCAGACGTGGTGGTGAGCCCTGATGAAATCAACCCATCGAATTGCCAAGGTGAAACAATGGTCATGAAAAGGGGGTGTCACAATACAGACACAGGGGAAGTCTATGATGGTACACCTGGTAAGTGTGGTCCAGGTAAAGAACATTGGGTCCCTGACCCAGCAGCTCCAGGGTATGTGGGGGCCATTGGTGATGGGACGTGTGAGGGCGAACTTCGTGATTGTTCGGTGGATTGTCCAGTGCCATGCTCGGGTGGTGAATGGAAACAGGACCCCTCGGATTATTGTAAAATCATAACGTATGACAATTCCAACCCTCCACAAAAAGTGGAGACGCGTCTTGACGGCACCAGTGCGTGTGGTACGGGTGTGGTCTCTGAAATTCTGGACGAAACCCGTGGCAACTTTGTTGAAGCCAGGGGTTTGGGTGCGTGCACGAAGCAACGCGTGGGTTCGTGTGAAGTAGCGTGCCCCGCTGGAATGACCGCGTCGTCTGGGTGCGCGTACTATGCAAACCGACAGAAAAGCGCGAATGGGTGTATGAAAGTGGACGCCAACGGTGATGCTCTCGAGTATAGCCCCGATGGTTCGAATAATGTCGACTGTGGAGAATCGGGAAAACAAGAGTTTTTCTATTTACCCATCAACGCCTCGGGGTGTGGACGTCTCTCCGAATGGGAACCTTGTAGTGGTGAACCATGTAAGGTGCATTGCGTTGGAAACTGGCGACAGGCGAGCCCTTCAAATCCAGAGGGGTGGGAAGCGTGTACGGGAACCTGTGGGGAACAACCTCAAAAGATGCGAAAGTATCACATATCAACAACTCCTCAACACGGAGGTGACCCGTGTGTATTCGGTAATAAAGTTATGACCCAGGGAGCTGTCGAAACTGAAAATTGTGGAAGCATTACTCCGTGTACAACGCCATGCGAAGGGTCATGGAGTGAATGGTCGCCGACATGCCCGACATGTGACACATCGTCGACGTCTGACAGTCGGTCCAGAACGTGGAATACGACTAGTACTTTACCCCCTGGATACTTATACTCACCGGCGTGTCCAACGCCAAGTACAGAAACAGAATACTGCCCGGCGACCTCACCATGTTGTGTAGTTGGTGCATGGCAAGATGGGACGTGTGCATCGAATGGTTTCATGACACAGACACGCGAGCTGACTGAAAATAAATCAGGGGCGTGTGAAGGCGTTATCAAAACTCAACCTATGGCGTGTTGTTATCAAGCTGGTGATTGGACTGCTGAAGGAACATGTGGTCAGCATCAAGCAGGTAAACAAAAGTACACACAGACGACTACCGGTTATTGTACACCTGGAACGGAGATAAAGTATGAAGATTGCAAGGATTGTGTGTATAAGATGCAAGAAACTAACGAAAAATTATGTTTTAGCTATTTCACATACCCTCCACATAAAGCTGTAGGTAGAAGGATGGTTGTAACAGAACCAGCTGTTGGAACGGGTGGGTGCCCTACGGTAAAAGGATGGCGCTCTAATGACCCCTTGAGTATTATAAGGCATATTCCTAGTGAACTGTGTGATAAAACGCGGGATACGAATTACCTTACCGCTGCGCAGAATAATTTTGAAGGTTTAACTTGGACAGATGTATAAAGATTACACCCATTTGTTATATAAATGTCGTACAATCACAATTACCTTAAGAACCTCTTCCTT
>Ga0255763_1000863_pt1 | contig 32850 bp, 30 predicted proteins | sample 041ome_2_FD_179963 | JGI IMG/M metagenome (GOLD analysis project Ga0255763, IMG submission 179963) | Coastal salt marsh microbial communities from the Groves Creek Marsh, Skidaway Island, Georgia - 041406US metaG (version 2) | ecosystem: Environmental > Aquatic > Marine > Intertidal zone > Salt...
TATCAGCGTCAAGTACGCTTAGCACTCATACATGATACTTATGATGCGCAATAATCGCTACCGTTTGTAACTTCGCTTGTAAAAAAGCCCCAAAAACGGGGCTCTTTGTAACTTCTTTGCAACTCACAAACTTATATAAATCAATAGTTTAGCGTCACCCTATTACTCCCGCTCAATAGTCGACATGACTGAAACCCCAGTGTTTATAAGGGTTTGCAGGGGCAAATTCATACTATGTAGTAAGTATGTAGTTACTAGGGTAAAAACTTCCCCTCTGTTATTTGCCTTTTTTGTTTTCATATCAATATTTTACCCTATCCCCTACTACATACTATGTAGTCCTCGAATGAGTTAGTAGCTGCACCCCCTTTACGATTTTCAATTAGATAATTCCTCTCTCTAGCAATACATTTTCAATTACATGCTGCATCAAAGTGACATCTTCGTCCTTCATCACTTCACCTATATCCTGAGCGTCAATATTTGCAGCGAATAGCCAAATATCTTTCTCTGATATAACGAAACCCACAAACCAACTGACTTTGCCATCCCAACCAGTTTTAGAGTACATTTCATACTCTGGCGTGAATTTAGTTCGCATAACTCCTTTAAATTTCTCATAAACCGACTCCGAGAAGACTTGATCTTGCTTTACGATCCTTTCAAGGACTTGAATTTGATTCTGGGCACTTATTTTCAAATCTCCGTTTAACCAAAAATTGATCAAATCGAAGTTTTTTCCAAACTTCCCATAATCTAATTTTTCGAGATATTCTCGGTACACGTTTTCACCAATATTTGACGCAATAACCTGAAAGCACCATACGCAAGAGACTTGAAATGCACTTCTTAAAGTGTGATTTCGATTCCAGTTCCGATTTTCGTAAATTGTTCCATCCCAAATGAATTCTGTACCCTCAGAATCAATTATTCCCTCTTCAAGAGCAATAAGTGTATTTAGTATCTTAAATGTCGAGGCGGGAGCAAATAATTCTAAAGAACGATTTTGATTGAATATGAATGTTCCGTTTTCATTTAATGAACTTAGAACAACAGTGCCCTCTCTTTCTTTATCGCTAAACGACTCTTGTAAAACCAAATTACCCGCACTAGCAGTAGAAGATAACGAGAGAACAAACCAATAAGCTAAAAAGCTTGTAATGTTTTTGCGAGCATTCGTTAAAATACTGCCACCAATTAACCTTTCATTAAAAATCATTGATCATTCCCACTCAATAGTAGCTGGCGGTTTGCTGCTGATATCATAGGTGACACGGGACACATCACGGATTTCATTGATAATGCGGTTGGAGACAGTTTCAAGCAGATCATAAGGCAGGTGCGCCCAGCGTGCTGTCATGAAATCAATGGTTTCCACTGCCCGCACGGCGAGCACATAGGAATAACGGCGCGCATCACCGACAACACCAACGGATTTAACCGGTAAAAAGACTACAAAAGCCTGGCTCACTTTCTGATACCAGTCTGCCCTGTGCAGCTCTTCCATGAATATGGCATCGGCCTGACGCAGAATGTCGCAGTATTCTTTTTTGACTTCGCCCAATATGCGTACACCGAGACCCGGTCCGGGAAACGGATGACGATAGATCATGTCATGGGGCAGTCCCAGCGCGATTCCAATATTACGAACTTCATCCTTGAATAATTCACGCAAGGGTTCTACCAGTGACATATTCATATCATCTGGCAAACCGCCAACGTTGTGATGGGATTTAATGACATGGGCAGTGCCATGTTTGGATCCGGCGGACTCAATGACATCGGGATAGATTGTGCCTTGGGCAAGCCAGTTCACATCCCCGAGAGTTGAGGCCTCGCGATCAAAAACATCAATAAATGTATTGCCGATTATTTTACGTTTCGCTTCTGGATCCGCCTCACCCGCCAGCTTACCCAGAAATTCACTTTCGGCATCGACCCGGATGACCTTGACACCCATATTGTTGGCGAAGGTCTCCATAACCTGGTCACCTTCATGAAGTCGCAACAAGCCATTATCCACAAAGACACAGGTTAGCTGGTCACCTATTGCCCTGTGCAAAAGCGCCGCCACCACGGATGAGTCAACGCCGCCAGACAAACCAAGCAATACCTTGTCAGTTCCAACCTGTTGTTGAATTTTGACGATGGCATCTTCAATAATATTTGCAGGTGTCCATAAGCGACCGCACTGGCAGATTTCATGAACAAAGCGATTCAGGATTTCCTGCCCTGATTTGGTGTGTGTTACTTCAGGATGAAACTGGAGACAGTAAATTTTACGGCTTTCATCGGCTATTGCCGCAATGGGCGCACTCTCGGTGGAGGCAATCACCTTAAACCCTTCAGGGACCTGGGTTACCTTGTCGCCATGACTCATCCAGACATCATGCAAAAAGACATTGCCTTCCTGAATTGAATGCTCAAGGTCACTTAGGAGTGCGCTGCCGCTGGGAATCTCAATGCGTGCATAGCCGAACTCGGATTTACTGGAGCCTTCAACCTGGCCGCCTAGTTGCTGGGATACAGTCTGCATGCCATAGCAAATGCCCAGAATTGGTAATCCAGCGTTAAGAATGTAATCGGGAACTCGCGGCGAGTCGTCCAGATTAGCCGACTCAGGACTACCCGACAGAATAACACCACGGGCATTGAAAGCCTGAAAGTCCTCGGCAGGGATACCGTAGTGATGGATTTCACAGTAGACACCGGCTTCACGAACACGCCTGGCGATTAACTGGGTATATTGGGAACCAAAATCCAGAATTAGAATTTTGTCGTCATGAATATTCTGGGCCATGCCTGCTTCCGTCAAGAAAAGTACTGTTTAGATTTTTGCCGGAATGAATAATCCCGATATGACTGGTATAAATCAACCCGCTCACTGATTTGAAGCTAGCTTACGCGGTAATTCGGCGCTTCCTTGGTGATGCTCACATCATGGACATGACTTTCACTAACGCCGGCGGCAGTGATCCTGACAAATTCAGGTTTGGCGCGCATTTCTTCAATGTCGCCACAGCCGGTCAGGCCCATACTTGAGCGAATACCGCCAATCAGCTGAAAAATAATGGCTGACATGGGACCTTTATAAGGCACCCTGCCTTCGATTCCTTCCGGCACCAGCTTGCTGGCCCCTTCTTCAATATTCTGGAAATAACGATCTGCAGAACTATGGGATTGAGACATAGCGCCAAGAGAACCCATTCCACGATAGGCCTTGTAGGAACGACCCTGGTAAAGCTCAACTTCGCCCGGGGCTTCTTCAGTACCGGCAAGCAGACTGCCGATCATTACCACATTTGCCCCGGCCACGATTGCCTTCGCGATGTCTCCGGAGAAGCGAATGCCGCCATCGGAAATCACCTTGATATTGGTATCCTTTAGCGCTTCCCTGACATTGGCCACAGCTGTGATCTGCGGCACACCGACACCGGTTACTATTCGTGTGGTACAGATAGATCCCGGACCAATACCCACTTTGATGGCATCTACACCAGCTTCAGCAAGCGCTACGGCGCCAGCGGCAGTCGCTACATTACCGCCGATCAATTGCAACTGCGGGAAAGCCTTTTTTATCTCTCTGACCCGGTTTATGACATCCTGGGAATGGCCGTGGGAGGTATCCACTACAACGACATCAACGCCCGCATTTACCAGAGCAGTAACCCTGTCCTCGGTTTCTTTACCGACGCCTACAGCGGCACCCACCCGCAACTGCCCCAGGCCATCCTTACAGGCATTGGGGAAATCTTCGGATTTGCGAATATCTTTCAGCGTAACCAGTCCTTTCAGTTCAAAATCATCATTTACTACCAGCACTTTTTCAATTCGGTGGTCGTGCATCAGTACCTTGATTTCATCCAGATCAGCCCCTTCCCTCACAGTCACCAGACGCTCTTTGGGCGTCATAATCTTGTCTACGGTAGCTTCCATATTATTTTCAAATCGCACATCGCGACTGGTCACAATACCGACCAAATCCCGGGAGCCTGCATCCCTGATCACCGGCAAACCAGAAATATGATGTTCCTGGGTCAGCTCTAGCAGTTTTCGTACCGTGGTATCGGGAGTAATACAGATGGGGTCAGCGACAACGCCGCTTTCATATTTTTTCACAGCCCGCACTTCCCTGGCTTGCTGCTCAATACTCATACTTTTGTGAATAATACCCATACCGCCTTCCTGGGCCATGGCAATTGCCAGTCTAGATTCAGTTACGGTATCCATGGCTGAGGAAACCAGAGGAATATTCAGTGTAATAGAAGCAGTCAGGCTGGTTTTCAGGTCCACCATGTTAGGCAACACCTGGGAATGGGCGGGGACTAGTAGAACGTCGTCAAATGTTAGTGCATCTTCAACTATGCGTAGCATGTTATTTCCTGAAATCCCGTTGCGGGAAATCGACTTATTATACTCCAACAGGGAAATTCAGGTAAACGTTTACCTTTTCATCATTTTGATCTTAGTGGTTCTTACTTAACACGTTGAAAGACCTGGCAATTAACCTGCCTTACCGATGACAGGCGAGGATTAGCGTCTTTTCAACCCCGGACGACGCACCCTGTCTTCCGGATCAATGATTTTAAGCCCGCCAATGATACTGTCACTTTCTTCAACTGCCTCTGAATCTGAAGCGTCTTCCTCATTCCCGGTAGCCATGACCCGGGTTTCACTGGATTTCATCCGTTCTGAGGAGGCCTGCTGGCCTGGCTGCTGAGCAGACATTGGCATAGCACGTGGGCTGGCCTGTGCAGCAGCGGGACGATTAATCTCCGGTAAAGAGTTGTTCTGAGCGGAATAGTCCTGACACACCTCTTCTGCAATTTTTGAAATTTCTTCACGTTCTGCGGCTGTGTAATCAGGAGCCATCTCCTCGCTGATGCGTAAAGCGATTTCCCTTGCCTGGAGATTACACAGGCGATCATCCATTGCATTGGCGTTATTGGCGGCAAACACAGGCGCAGCAAGTATGGAACACAAAACAGGCAGTAGAGGAACTAATCGGTTCATGATTTGGTGTCTCCGGATAAATTATAAAACAGATCAATGCATAGCTATTGTAGCGCAAAATTGTAACGTAAACTTTGCAGCAACTGCAGATATCGTGTTTCACGGTGCAGCCCGACTGGCTTCAGGTTATGATGCCAACTATGACAGATCAAGGAAATATGAATTCAGAGCCTATTCTCAGCGTCAGCGAACTGAACCGCGAAGCTCGTTATCTGCTGGAAGATAATTTTCCTTCAGTGCTGGTTGAGGGTGAAATCTCCAATATTGCCATGCCTGCATCCGGCCACTGGTACCTCACACTGAAAGACAATTCGGCGCAGATTCGTTGTGCGATGTTTCGTAATCGCAATATGCGGGTACGTTTTCGTCCAACTGACGGCATGCAGGTTCTGGTCAAGGGAAAGATCAGCCTGTATGAAGGTCGTGGAGACTTTCAACTGATCCTTGATCAAATGGAAGAGCGAGGTGATGGCGCATTATTAAGGGCATTTGAGCAATTAAAGGAAAAACTGTTCCGGGAAGGCTTGTTTGACGATGCCCTGAAGAAGCCCCTGCCTGATCTGCCACAGCATATAGGGGTGATTACTTCACCCACCGGCGCCGCCGTCAAGGACATTATAAGTACCCTGAAGCGCCGCTTCCCGGAAATTAACATCACCATTATTCCAGTCTCGGTACAAGGCAAAACAGCTGCTGGCGAAATGATTAAAGCCATAATTCTGGCCAACAAAAAACAGGGATGCCTGGCCGATCTGGATGTTCTTGTTATTGGGCGAGGTGGCGGATCTCTGGAAGACCTCTGGAGCTTTAATGATGAAGAACTTGCCCGCTGTATAGCTGACAGCAAACTGCCAGTAGTCAGTGCTGTAGGTCATGAAGTTGATTTTACAATTGCTGATTTTGTTGCAGATGTCCGCGCTGCCACTCCAACAGCAGCCGCTGAAATCTTGAGCCCGGACCAGGAAGAATTTAAATTGATGTTCGATGCTTATAGCAGACAGCTGGCGGCCTCTATTATTGATGCCATTAAACAAAAACGTCAGACTTTGCTCTGGCTTCGCAAGCAGCTGAAGCATCCCGGTAGGAAACTGCAGGAACAGTCACAACGCCTGGACGAGACTGAAGCACGATTACGCAGGGCCTTTAAAAATAATTTGAATGGTATGAAGCATAATTTATCACAACTTCATTTTTCCATTCGATCTCATTCACCGCAACAACTTGTAAAACAATATCGCCAGCACAATACCCACCTGGCAGACCGGCTTGTCAAAGCAATCCAGCAGTTTGTGTATTATAAAAAATCCAAACTTGCAGAACACATTCATGCACTCAATACCATTAGTCCGCTCAACACCTTAAGCAGAGGTTATTCAATAACCTACACCGAAGACAACCAGGTTTTAAGCAGTTACCAAAGCGTTAAAGCCGGTGATACAATTCGCACCCGGCTTTTTAATGGTGAAATTACCAGTACTGTAAAAAATACTGAGACACCAAAGCAGGCAGACTTCTCTGAAAGCGATGAATAATTTGAATCGATTTGTGAAGTTGAAGAACCGCCAGCTAGGCAGTAGTTTAAACAATGGAAAAGCAATTACTCAAAACTCTTTATTACAAAGAAATAGTTAAAATAAAAACTATTTGAGTAAAGATGATCTATGTCATTATCGTGCATGGATAAATAAGCTATAGGTATATTATCTTCTTTTGTTTACTATATTTTTTCTTAATTTTATTCTAATCCAGACTCAGCATTACTATGTAAGATCAGGATTAAATATAAGGCAGCATTTTTTATGAGCAGCGATGAAAAAGATGTAAAGGAAGTCCGCGGACTCAAGCTTTACAAGAAAAAGCACAAGGCAGTAAAAAGGTTACTCAAAAAAACCAGTACGCCTGAAATTCATGGCGACAAGGTCTGGTTTTCGAGCTACATCATCATGGATTATCTACTGGAGAACCCCCCAAAGACTAATTCGAGAATCATGGAAATAGGCAGTGGCTGGGGAATACTGGGTATCTGGTGTGCAAAACAGTTTGCTGCCGATGTGATTGCAGTAGATGCTGATAAAAACGTTTTTCCTTTTCTCGACATGCATGCCGAACTTAATAACACTTCGGTAAAAACCAAGGTTTGCAAATATGAAAAACTTAAATCCAGCTTACTGGCCCAGCAGGACATGGTGCTTGGTGGAGATATCTGTTTCTGGAATGAACTGATAGATCCACTTTACTCTCTGATCAAGAAGTCACTTAAAAATGGCGTTAACACTATCGTCATTGCCGACCCCGGTAGATCACCTTTTCTAAAACTGGCAAAAAAATGTAAGAAGAAATTTGGGGCCGAACTACGCGAAGTGTCCATAAAAGACCCCGTTGAAGAAGAAGGCTATCTCCTGATCATCAGGAATAATTAAATATTTTTCTACAAACTCGCAGATTAAATCATTATGCCCGCATATAAAGAACCTCAGGAAAATGATGTCGATTTAAGCAGTCCGGATTTTTTCATTAACCGCGAACTCAGCCTGCTTGAATTTAACCGCCGGGTGCTGGCACAGGCTTGCGATCCAGCAACGCCTTTACTCGAGCGACTTTTCTTTCTTTGCATATCCAGCTCCAATATTGATGAGTTTTTTGAAATCAGGGTAGCCGGCCTGAAACAGCAGGTTGCTTTCGGCTCAATGCAAAGTGGGCCTGACAATTTATCACCGTCAGAACAGCTGCAGCGCATAAGTGACATGGCCCATGAAATTGTTGAAGAACAATACAAGGTATTAAATGAAATCGTTTTACCCAGCCTGAAGAAAGAGGGTATTCACTGTCTGGACCGGCATAGCCTTAACCAAAAGCAACGCGCCTGGATAAAAAATTATTTCAACAGGGAACTGTTACCAATTCTGAGTCCGGTCGGACTGGATCCGGCTCACCCGTTTCCGCAGGTACTTAACAAGAGCCTCAACTTTATAATATCTCTGGAAGGCAAAGATGCTTTTGGCAGAAATTCAGGTATAGCTATTGTTCAGGCACCAAGAGCTTTGCCACGCCTGATAGAACTACCTCATGGCGGCTCGTCAAAAAAACATGAATTTGTATTTCTGTCCTCCATTATTCACATGCATGCCGCTGATCTATTTCCAGGCATGACCGTAACCGGATGTTATCAATTCAGAATTACCCGAAACTCCGACTTGCTGGTTAGTGAAGAAGAAGTGGGCGATTTAATGAGAGCGCTGGAAGGCAAACTACCCTCACGTCGCTTCGCGGAAGCTGTCAGATTGGAGGTTCCGGATAATTGCCCACAAGACATGATTGACTATCTCACCCATCAATTTAACCTGCAGAAAAATGATGTATATCAGGTCAATGGACCGGTAAACCTGAATCGTCTTATGGCTATTTCACAAAAAGTTAACCGGCCAGACCTGAAATTCCCTCCCTTTACTCCAGGCATTCACAGCAGGGTATTACGCGAACAAAATATTTTTGAAACCATTAAAAAAGGCGACATTTTGTTACATCATCCGTTCCAGACTTTTAATACAGTTGTGGATTTTGTACGCCAGGCCTCGGTGGACCCAAAAGTGCTCGCTATCAAACAGACGCTATATCGAACAGAAGATGATTCCAGCATTGTTGATACATTGATCAAGGCGGCCCAAGAAGGCAAGGAAGTCACCGTCGTTATCGAGCTAAGGGCGCGTTTTGATGAAGAGGAAAATATTGAACTGGCAAATGAATTACAGGCTGCGGGAGCTCATGTGTCCTATGGTGTTGTTGGCCATAAAACCCATGCCAAGATGAGCCTGGTGATTCGTCGCGAAGGCAAACAATTGAAGCGCTATGTTCACATGGGAACAGGAAACTATCATGCAGGTACTGCCAGACAATATACTGACTATGGCTTGCTCACCAGCGACCTGGCAATCACTGACGATGTGCAGAAAGTTTTCCAACAACTGACAGCACTGGGAAAACCCGGCAAGCGAAAAAAAGTTCTGCAGGCGCCGTTCACTTTCCATAAGGGAGTCCTTGATCTGATTGAACGCGAACGGGAAAATGCAAACAAAGGCAAATCTGCAAGAATTATCGCCAAAATGAATTCACTGGTGGAACCCACAATTATTGAAGCGCTGTACCGGGCATCACAGGCCGGCGTTAAAATCGACTTGATTATCAGGGGTATCTGCTGTCTAAGGCCTGGCATTAAGGGTATTTCTGAAAATATTCAGGTACGCTCGATCGTCGGCAGATTTCTGGAACACACACGGATTTTTTACTTTCACAATGATGGCGAATATGACATTTTTCTCTCCAGCGGTGACTGGATGGATCGCAACTTTTTCCGAAGGGTTGAAACTTGCTTCCCCATCGAAGAAAAACGTATGAAGAAGAAGCTGCTTAAAGAAGGTTTACAGTTGTATCTCTCTGATAATGCCCAGTCCTGGGTATTACAATCAGATGGTAGTTATAAGAAAAATACACCCAGTGCAAATTCCCGCTGTGCTCAGAACACCTTGCTGGAAATCTATACTGTCTAGTTTTTTATTAAACGCTGTTAATGAGTCGCGAATATTCTGCAAATTTTTTCAACAAGCCTGCTGCCTGCGGCGTTGACTCAACAGCAGAAAGAATTTCATTTACACTCAGCCCCTCTGCTTCTAATTGCTCACTCCGTGCTTCGATATAACCTCGCATAATTGAAGTATCAAACTCCGGGTGGAATTGCACTCCCCAAACCCGCTTTCTAAAACGCAGCGCATGGTGAGCTTCAAATTGATTGCTGGCCAATACTCTGGCGCCGGCAGGTAATTTTGTTACGGTCTGCATATGAGTGGTATGAACGGGAAAATCTTTTATCAGATCAGCAAACAATTCATCGTCTTCTGCGTCTCTGGTCAACCGCACATTAGTGGTCCCTATTTCCCTGCCAGCTGGATGCCAGTCAACCTTGCCACCCAGTGCATGCGCCAGCAACTGATGCCCAAAGCATATTCCCAACACTGGTAATTCTGCCTCGATAGCCTCAAGAAGGTATTCCTGGCTTTGTCGGATCCAGTGCAGGTCTTGTGTCATCATCGCAGGAGAACCGGTAACAACAATGGAGGATAACGATGTGATATCTGGTAGAGGCTCTGCCTCAAAAACCGAAATACATAGGAATTGAGCTTCAGGGAGACACATGGCGTCACAAATCCAGTCCTCAAAATCCCCCAACTCCCTGGCAATGGCCGGAATTGTGCCACCTGTTTTTAGTATTAGGGTGATTTTTTCTGTTGCTGCCATAAAGAACTTATCTTTGCCTGGGAGTCCTGCTCTTTGCCGGAGATTTATCGTGACCGGACTTGCTGGACAACTCCCTGTTCTTTTTAATACGTCTTTTGCGAGCTACTTCCTTATTGGATTTACCCTCTTCTGCCCTGACAAAAGGATTGTCATCACTAACCAGCTCAATTCGAATCGGCGTGCCTTCCATCTTAAGAAACTTTCTGAAACTCTTTTCCAGAAAGCGCACATAGTGCGCAGGAACCTTATCTGTTTGCTTGCCATGAATAACAATAATTGGCGGGTTATTACCACCTGGATGTGCATAGCGTAGCTTAATTCTCCTGCCATTAATGATTGGAGGAGCATGACTCTCGGTTATACGTTCGAGCAATAAAGTCAACTTGTTGGTATTAAGTTTCAGACTGGCTGATGCATAGGCTTTATCAATGGACGCATAGAGTTCACCCACAGCGGTTCCATGCAGTGCAGAAATAAAATGAATTTTGGCAAAATCAATAAACACCAGGCGTCGTTGAATTGCTTTACGTACCTGGTCTTTGGCATAGTCATCCATACCATCCCACTTGTTTAATGCAATCACCAATGCCCTACCCGAATCCAGAACATACCCAAGTAAATGCAGGTCCTGCTCAACGATGCCTTCGCGCGCATCAAGCAATAGCACTACCACATTGGCATCACGTATCGCCTGCAGTGACTTCACAACAGAAAACTTTTCTACCGCCTCATTGGTCTTGCCCTTTTTTCGAATACCCGCGGTATCAATGAGCGTATAAGATTTGCCACGACGTTCATATGGAATATAGATACTGTCGCGCGTGGTTCCGGGGTGATCGTAGACTACTACCCTTTCTTCCCCAAGAATCCTGTTTACCAGGGTTGATTTACCAACATTAGGCCTGCCCGCTACAGCAATTTTTACGCCACTGCTTTCTGCAATATCTGCGTCATCTTGCTGTTCAGGAAAGGGGGCCAGGACCTCCTCTATCATTTTGTTGACGCCCCTGCCATGGCTTGCCGCAATCGCAAATATATTTTCGCAACCCAGCTGATGAAAATCAGCTAACGCAACATCGGGGTCAAGCCCATCGGTTTTATTAACTACCAGGAAATAAGGTCTGGATTTTTTGCGCAGGTATTCCACAAGTTGATGATCACCGGGCAGCAATCCCTCACGGGCATCCACCAGTAACAGGGTAATATCTGCTTCTTCTATGGCAAGTAGGGACTGCTCACTCATTCGCAGATCAAGTCCTTCTTCGTTACCGGTAATACCACCGGTATCGATAACAATGAAATTACGCTCGGCAGCATTACCTTCACCGTATTTGCGGTCCCGGGTAAGACCGGCAAAATCAGCAACCAGGGCATCCCTGGAACGGGTGAGACGATTGAAGAGCGTGGACTTGCCCACGTTTGGCCTGCCTACCAGGGCTATGACGGGCATCATGATGTTGAACCTCGGACTATTAAATGATCAGCCCTATAGAATTATGGAATTGCTAAACTATACTCGACTGCCTATAAAACCGTCAGGAAAAAGACCGAAACAGGCCTGGATTGAGAATATTATTCAACACTCAGAGCCGCCAGATTGCCACTATTACCAAACACATAAAGCGTATTACCCCGTGACTGCATTGGGGCGCGTATTCCTTTATTGTCCACTCGGACACGTCCGACGAATCTTCCGTCCACCTGTGACATCAGGTGAACATAGCCCTCATAATCACCTACGGCGACAAAATTATTAAAACTTTGCGGGGCGCTGAGACTTCTTAAATCAAGCGCGTCATTGGACCAGACAGGATCATCTTCACCTACCTGATAGGCTTTTACATGACCTTCAGCATCACTGATATAGACATTACCAAACCCTGAACTGGCACCATTGACACTTGACTCCTGAACGCGCCAGCGCATTTGTCCGGTTACTACATCAATAGCAGCAAGGTAACCCTGGTAGCTTGGCACCAGCAGCATGCCCGCATCGGTGACAAAAAGATCGCCATCAATGTCCACCAGACGGTCGATTTCCGAGGTACCTGTAGGTATAGCAACCCTCTCTTCCCAGCGCAAAGTTCCGTCATCAACAGCAAGAGAAACCACTGTTCCATTGCCAAAGGCTGCCAGCACAAAGTTTTCCAGGATCAACGGTGAGCTATCTCCTCTCAGAGTCAGAGCCGGTACAGTATTTTCGTATATCCAAAGCTGTTCACCGGTCTGGGCATCATGGCCGGTAAGCTTGCCATCAATTGCCAGCACCACTACAAAATTGTTATTGGCAGCGGGTGCAGACAAAACCTCACTGGTGACTTCTGTTTCCCAGAGAATGGCTCCTGTGTCTGCATCCAGAGCAATAAGCGTCGAATTTTCAGTTCCCAACAATACCCGACCACCACCGTACCCTACGCCTCCGGTAATTTCATAGTCCAGACGTGTTTCCCAAACCTCCCGGCCACTGTCCCTTCTCAGGGCAACAATCCTGCCGTTATTACCTGCTGCATAAATAACGTCGCCATTAATGGCAGGTTTCAGCCTGTTGTATTTTTTACCCTGACCCTTGCCTACATTGACACTCCATTGCTTGCGCAATCTGACCTCATCATCAAAATCGACGAGTTTAGCGGGCTTAAGGTCGTCATCACTACCGGATAAAAAACTAAGGGGATTCCAACCACAACCAGATAAAACCGGAATCGCCAGGAAAAGTAAAACCAGTCGCAGATGTCTTGTCATCATGGCTCGCATATTGGAATTTGAATAACGGTAAAAAAGTGTCGGCGCTTAACTGCCAATACCACGAATCTTCAGGTCAATGAAGCTGGCATTATCCGGCTCCAGAGAAATAGCTCGTTCATAGGCACTGCGGGCCTGCTCAGATTGCCCCAGCTGCAAGTAAGCATCGCCCTGCACTTCAGCAAAACCGGCAGCCAGTGCCCCCGGCTCCACTTCGGTAACAATAGTCAGTGCTTCCTGGGCCAGACCCTGGGCCAGTTTGACCCTGGCAAGTCTTAACCTTGCGGTGAGAAATAATTCCTCTTCGGCCTTTTGCATAAATCCCAGTTCCGGATTATCAATAATCCAGTTAAGCTCGGTAGCAGCCTGATCATAATTTTCCTGATTTACATACACTGTCGCCATCATCATGGCGCCATAACGGGCATAAATACTGTCTTCGAATTCATTTCGTAATTCGTCGTAGCTGCTTTCCAGCTGTGCCATGGACTCGGCGGTCAAGGCACTGGCCTGATCCAGCAGAGCCAACTGCACAACGTCCTCATACAGGTCAGATGCCGCCTCTGCTTTTGCCAATTGGGCGCCCTGCCACTGTCTAGAGCCAAATAAAACTACCAGCACAATAACAATACCCGTCAATAGTGACGATCCATTTTCCTGCCACCAGCGTTTTAAGGCTTCTACTTGTTCTTCGTCATTAGCGTAACTTGCCAAAAGAGTAACTCCCTAAAAAATATTAATCTGTTAATAATTATTACTATCAATTAACTGTCCCTGATTTAATGGACTTTAATTAACTGACTCTAGATCAAACCATTTCAATCAAACTGTTCCAAATCAAAAAGCCCGGACAATGAATCAAATGCTGATTCTACCCCGACTGTACTGGTTTCGCCGCTGTCGTCCAGAACCCGCAGCTTTATTTCTGTTTGTGCTGCCTCACCCTCCAGTATCAGGGCACACTGGGCACCACTGGCAAATGCTTTTTTCAACTGGCTATTATATTTACCGCCACCACAATGGGTCAAAACCCTGAGTGCCGGAATTTTTCTGCGAATTTCACCAGCCAGTATCAGTGCCTGTTGCCGCACACCCTCCCCGATCACACAGATATAGAGATCTACAGTTCTGGAAATCCCGACAGGCAGCCTGTCCAGTTCTTCCAGCAAGAGGATCATTCTTTCCATTCCAAGGGCAAAACCTACCCCCGGAGTAGCAGTACCACCCAGTTGTTTTGAGAGGCCATCATATCGCCCACCAGAACATACCGCAGATTGGGCGCCCAGTTTATCAGTAGTCCATTCAAAGACCACCCCATTATAATAATCCAGCCCACGCACCAGGGAATTATTGACCTGGTAGGCAATTCCTGCCTGGGTAAGTATTTCAAGCAATTGCTGAAATCCAGCAGCTGAATCAGCGGAAATATGATCAGGCAGTTGCGGCGCTTGTTTCAGAATCTCCTGGGTTTGCGGGCTCTTGCTATCCAGAATACGTAATACGTTCTTTTCCAATCTGCGTTGGCTATCTTCATCCAGAGCCTCGCGGTGGTCTAGCAAATATTCCTTAAGTGTTTCGCCATAGCGCTTTCGATCTTCAGGATTACCCAGATTATTGATTTCCAGAGTCAGCACATCAGCAATACCCAGCCGCTGCCAGAGATCCTGTGACAGCATCAACATTTCGGCTTCGATATCTATTCCGCTCATACCAAATGCTTCTACACCCATCTGGTAGAACTGGCGGTAGCGTCCTTTTTGTGGGCGTTCATGGCGATACATGGGGCCCATATACCAGAGTTTCTGAGTCTGGTTATATAGCAGACCATGCTGTTCTGCTGCGCGCACGCAGCATGCTGTACCCTCGGGCCGCAAGCTCAGGCTGTCACCATTACGGTCTTCGAATGTGTACATCTCCTTTTCAACGATATCGGTCACTTCACCAATGGAACGTTTGAAAAGCTGCGTCTGCTCCACCACAGGAAAACGTATTTCCTGATAGGCATAGGCAGCCAGCAAATCTCTCATGACCTGTTCAAGGTACTGCCAGGCGGGAGTCTGCGTCGGCAATACATCATTCATTCCGCGAATAGCTTGTATTTTAGCCAAAACTCAACCTTGTGAATCCATGCACTGGATTTAATTGTGGAATATTAATGGGAATTTTCCTGAATAGTGTTATCAGTTGGCATGCTTATGCCCGGATTCTTATTTGCGTAGATCAACAGACTCGCCTTGATGATCAGATGTAAGAGTTATCGTCGACGCCTGGGCATCGGCTTGCTGTTCTTTTTCTTTCACTTTCTGTCGAATCATGGCTTCCAGTTCGTCTACCAGATTTTCATTACTTATTTTATGGCTGGTCTTGCCGTTGATATACGACATGTTAACCGGTGTAGCTCCAGTCAACCCGATATCTGCCACTTTTGCCTCACCGGGACCATTCACAATGCAACCTACTACCGATACATCAATCGGTGTAGTGACATCCTCAAGTCGAGATTCGAGTTCATTCACCGTGGCAATAACATCAAAATTTTGCCTGGAACAGCTTGGACATGCGACGAGATTGACGCCTTTACTGCGCAGCCCAAGACTTTTCAGGATATCAAAACCGACCTTGATCTCCTCTACCGGATTGGCAGCCAGAGAGATACGTATGGTATCGCCAATACCATCCATCAATAACAGACCAAGCCCAACCGAAGACTTCACTGTGCCACTACGTAAACCGCCGGCTTCTGTAATACCCAGATGCAGCGGCTGATCAATTTGTGACGCAAGCATGCGATAGGCAGCAACTGTCATAAACACTTCAGAGGCTTTCAGGCTGACCTTGAAATTCTGAAAATCATAGGAGTCGAGTATTGCAATATGTCGCAGTGCAGATTCCACCATTGCCTCGGCATTGGGTTCTTCATATTTACGTAACAGGTCCTTACCCAATGAGCCGGCATTAACACCAATTCGTAACGGGACATTTTTATCCCGGGCTGATTCAATAACTGCCCTCACCCTGTCATCTCTGCCAATATTGCCGGGATTAATACGTAAGCAGTCTACTCCGTATTCAAGTACTTTCAGGGCAATCTTGTAATCAAAATGGATGTCCGCCACCAGAGGCATCTTTGTTCTGGAACGTATTGTCTTGAAAGCTTCAGCTGCTTCCATCGTCGGTACCGAGACTCGCACAATATCTGCCCCCACAGCTTCCAGTTCAGCTATCTGTTTGAGAGTCGCATCCACATCACAGGTTTCGGTATTTGTCATACTCTGCACAGCAATAGGCGCATCGCCCCCAACCGGGACATTACCCACCATGATCTGGCGTGATTTTCGTCTGACTATTGGTGATTTGCTTTGCATTATCAATTTTCCGGTTGCAGGATTACACGGGCAGAATTATCAGAGCGGACACGAGCTGAGATATCTACCTCAGCAGCATTTAATTTCACCTCGACAACGGTTGCATCGCCAAACAGAACATTAAAAGGTGCCGAGCCTTTAATGGTAAGGTCATCGCCCAAACGCAACATATCGTTATACAGCCGGATACTATTGGAATTATTTATCTCAACCCAGCTATCACCGAGAAAGTGGGCCTCGAGCATGTCATCACCCTCACTTTCAAGGCTGACGCTACGGTGATTCCCTACTCTGGTGACATTGTACTCCGGTGGTTTGGACGCCGGCATTGCCAGAGCGTGCTCAAGGTTATCTGAACCCGATTGACTGTCTCGTGGAAAATTCTCGTTTACCACGGCTGCCTGCTGATTGCCAGGAGTCTTTGCGGGGCTGACCTGAGTTGCTGTTTCCATAGCTGTTGCTGTATCTGCTTGATCATCCGTAACAGTTTCTGCAAGAATTTCTGTGTTCTCTGAACCTATGGCTTCAGGTAAAAGTGATAGTGACCTTGACCTGTTTTCGCTAACAGTGGTGCCATCTTCAGTCTCCGCTTTATTACCAGCTTCATCTATGCGGGCGATAAGCACCTCTGCTGTCACCGGTTCAGTTATGCCAACAGTGCCAGATAAATCTTCCTGACTATTCTGACTACCAACATTCAACGATGACGACGCAACACTTATTTCATTATCACCGCCTGCTACGGGCATTACTGTGCCAGTGCCGCTTACCCCTGGCTGTATGTCTGCAACTTGCTCACGGCCATTGCCAAAAATAACGGATGCCTGGCTATCATCTCCTTTAGCCAGCCACCAGCTCACACCAATCACAATAATGATGATCAGCGCTGCACAAATCATCCAGCGCAGATTCTGGTCATAGGCTTTTCTTGCGCGAATTACATTAGCTTCGCTAATCTCATTTTCTTCGAGTTTTGCCATGTACTGGTCATAACAGGTGCTAATGTTTTCTACATCGGCACCGAGCAGTTTGGCATAGGCCCTGAAATACCCTTTGATGAAAGTTTTTCCTGGTAATTTTTCGAACTGGCTGGTCTCAAGGGCATTCACATAATGCGCAGTCATATGCAGAGCCTGAGCTACCCTGGCATGACTTAAGCCCTTTTCCTCTCGTATAGCTTTCAGTATTTGTCCTGGCGGTGGCAAGTCCGGCAAATCCTTTGTGGACTCATCGTCAGCGATTGATTCTATATCCTGGTTTTCTTCACTCATTCAACAACCTTTTGAAATATGGCATATTCCTGACTTTCAGGAAAGTTGGTTTCGAGTAACTCACCGTATGCCAGCGCACTGGCTTCATTCTTAAGCGCCATTTCAAGACGGGCACCGAGAAGCAAGCTGCGGGCGTTGTGAGGCACACGGTAAAACTGGATTAATGTTAGATAGTTCCGCCAGTAAGCCCTTGCCTGGAGCACATCCCCTCTTTCAAGGTTGAGACTGGCCAGTTCAAGTGCTGATCTTAGCTGATTGGGATTGAGCTGAATGGCCCTCATAAAAGCCTGTTCTCCTTCCTCAATCCGGTTAAGACGTATGGCCGCTATTCCCATATTTTCGAATGCCTGTGGGCGTTGGTCATAGGACGTATCCTTGACTACTCTGGCCAACTGATTGTAGGCATCTTCGACGCGGCCTTCCGCAAACAGGAACGCTGCAAAATTATTACGCATCTGCGAATTATCCGGGTTTATGCGCAAGGAACGGTTGAAGTTTTGCTCAGCAAGTTCAGGCTCCCCTTCCCGTGCATAGATTAACCCCCAAATGCCGAACATTTCACTGTTATTGGAGTCAATTTCAGCCGCATTCTGAAGATGGCGCTTGGCATTGGGCAGATTTCCCTGCTCAAGATAGCCAATACTCAGCCGTAGATAGTTATCAAGCGCGTCTTCATCAGATTTCTCAACATTGAAGACCGGATTCGTAGTTTCCGTCACACAGGCACTGAGCAGAAACAAACACAAAACTGTTATTGTTACTGACTTGATGACTTTCATCCGTTTATTCCTGTTTTATCGCGAACACTGATAAAAACCTGATTTTACCCTAGCAGGATAATTTTATTGAACCTTTAGACGCTGTTCGGGGTTAGATTGTTCCCGTAATGCCCGATAACGCGCACTTCTGCGGGTATTATCGTCAACCAAGCCCACTAACTGACCACAGGCAGCGCCTATATCATCCCCGCGCGTTGTTCTTATCGTCACCGTATAGCCGGCTTCCTGAAGAATTTTTCTGAAATTGGAAATAGCCGAATTGCTGGAGCGGTTATAGTCAGACCCTTCAAATGGGTTGAAGGGAATCAGATTTATCTTGCAGGGTGTAGTCCTGAGCAATTCGGCCAGTTCCCGGGCATGCTGACGATGATCATTGACGCCGTTAATCAGAATATATTCAATGGTAGCTACCCGACTGTCAGGCAGTGAGTCCAGATAAGTATTGGTGCTGCGAAGCAATTCACTGATTGGATATTTTTTATTTATCGGGACAATCTGGCTGCGCAATTCATCATTGGGTGCATGCAGTGAAATTGCCAGAGAGGCATCCGTGTAATCCTTTAAACGATCAAGGGCGGGTACAACCCCGGAAGTACTAATGGTAACGCGACGTTTTGACAGGCCGTAACAATTATCTTCCATCATCAGGCTGATCGAATTAATAACATTGTCGAAATTCAGTAATGGTTCTCCCATTCCCATCATCACAACATTGGTTACCTGACGTGGTTTTTTGGTTCCGAAAGTATCTAGTTCCCGGTTTGCGACCCAGAGCTGGCCAATAATCTCTGCTGTCGTCAGATCGCTGTTAAAACCCTGTTTGCCCGTGGCACAGAAAGAGCAATCCAGACTGCAACCGGCCTGGGATGAAATACACAGGGTACCGCGACCAGCTTCAGGAATAAAAACGGTCTCAACGCTACTACCGCTTTCCACTTCAACTATCCACTTGTAGCAGCCATCACTGGCATCCAGACGTTCCTTGACCCGTGGCGGGCGAACCTCTGCACATTCCTTTAACTGGGCGCGCAGGGATTTACTGATATTGGTCATTTCATCAAAATCAGTCACGCCGAATTGATGAATCCATTTCAGCAACTGTATAGCGCGAAAAGGCTTTTCTCCCTTTGTGAGGAGAAAAGCCTCCATTTGCTGCCTGCTCAGACCAAGTAAATTGATCTTACTTTCCGGCATACCCGGCATACTTAGTATCCTTTGGGATGAACAAGGAGTTTAGAACTTCCTTGAACAGAGTTCCTCAGACTTAAAGAAATAAGCGATCTCTCTTTCAGCTGAAGCCGGTGAGTCTGAACCGTGTACTGCATTGGCATCAATAGATACCGCGAAGTCAGCTCGAATTGTGCCGGCATCTGCTTCAGCAGGATTGGTTGCACCCATCAGTTCACGATTCCTGGCGATTGCATTTTCACCTTCAAGCACCTGCACGATTACAGGACCGGACGTCATGAATTCTATTAGATCAGCAAAGAAGCCCCTTTCCTTGTGTTCCGCATAAAAACCACCAGCAGATTCATCATCCAACTGCAGCATTTTCATGGCAACAACCCGCAAACCACCTTTTTCAAAACGGCTGACGATTTCACCAATCACATTCTTACCAACAGCATCAGGTTTAATAATTGATAACGTACGTTCAACTGACATGCAAATTACTCCGCTTATAGAAAAAATTTAAAACTTACTGAATTTAACCCCAGCCATAGCGGGGTCAAGAAATCGGCGTATTGTACGCGCCTTTAGGGGGTTTTTGTACCGAAAATAAGGCTATTTTTGTCTGAAACCTGCTTGAAATCAGGCTTTTACGCTATCTTGAGGCAGCCAGCGAAATTTGGCTAAAGCGGGTTATTTTGGCAACGTGAATAAGTGGGGGTTTTTACTATTTTCCTGCAATCTTCGTAATGTCAGATTCTGAAAAATCCAGCCTCAATAGCCGTCATCATGGCTATAAACCTAGCTATTACAATTCCTCTATCCAAGCCATTTGTATTGCTTCCAGGATCTTTTCGCCGCTTCGCCCCGGCTCATCATCAAATCCTTCCAGTTCACAGACCCAGCGATGAAGATCAACAAAGTTGATGGTTTTGGGGTCTATATCCGGATGAGCCTCAAGTAACTCGATGGCAATATCCAGGGAATCTGTCCATTTCATAAATTTACTCCTCTAGTGGTTTTCAGAGACCATGTTGATGGTGTATTTGGGAATCTCTATCACCAGATCATCATTCTCTACCTTTGCCTGACAACCAAGTCGTGATTCAGGCTCCAGTCCCCATGCCTTATCAAGCATATCGTCCTCATCTTCGGTAGATTCAGCTAATGAATCAAAACCCTCGCGGACAACTACATGACAGGTGGTACAGGCACATGATTTCTCACAGGCGTGTTCCAGATGAATGTGATTGCGCAGAGCGACATCAAGAATGGTTTCGCCGACTTCGGCTTCCACCTGTTTACCTTCAGGGCAAACCTCTGGGTTTGGTAAGAACTTAATGATTGGCATTGGCGGAATAATTCCTCGCTTTAATCTATTTCTTCAATGGAATGACCGGCAAGTGCGGTCTTGATTTGTGTGTTCATACGTCTGCCGGCAAACTCAAGGGTCGCTTCATTGAGCGCTTCTGAAGCCTCGTGAATGGCATCGCTGTCACCGCTCTCTATGGTCTTTTGTAATTGCAGTATTCCTTCTTCAAGGCAAGCATATTCGGCCTGGCTAAGCAGCGATTGACCATCAACAACAAGCGCACTCACCAATGCTTCAATAATTCTTTCTGCTTCAACCCTGCTTTCCTGAAGCGCACGAGCTTCCTTGTCACTGGCCGCTGAAGAGTAGGAATCCATAATCATTTTTTCTATATCCTTGTCTTCAAGACCATAGGAAGGTTTGATCACCACACTACTGACAGTACCAGTACTTAATTCCTTTGCCTGAACTTCCATCAAGCCATCGGCATCAACCTGAAAAGTAACTTCAATGACTGCAGCACCGGCCACCATTGGAGGGATGCCTTTGAGTTCAAACATGGCCAGTGAGCGGCAATCGCTTACCAGTTCTCGCTCCCCCTGCAGGACATGCAGGGACATTGCTGTCTGACCATCCTTGTAAGTGGTAAATTGCTGAGCCCGGGCAACGGGGATCGTGGTATTGCGTGGAATAATTTTCTCCATTAATCCGCCCATGGTTTCAATGCCCAGGGAAAGGGGAATAACGTCCAGCAGCAGAATATCATCGCCATATTTATTACCCGCAAGCACATCGGCCTGCAAGGCAGCACCAACGGCAACTACTTTGTCAGGATCGATTTCAGTGTGCACTTCGGCCCCGAAAAATTCTGAAACCCGCTCACGTACCCTTGGAGTTCGTGTGGAGCCACCCACCATCACGACGTCAGAGATTTCATCTACTGTAACTTTTGCATCGCGCAAAACACGTCGACAGGCTTTAATGGTTTGTTCAACCAGCACATCAATCAGAGTGTTGAACTGTTCTCGAGTCAAGGTGCCTGACCATTGCTCAAAAGTGACTTGAGTCTGTTCTGATTGAGTGAGTTCATGCTTGGCGTGGCGAGCGATACTGGCAAGAGAGTTTAATTGGGCATAGGAAAGTTCGTCAGTGATACCCGCCTCATTAAGCACCCAACGAATAATGGTGCGATCCAGATCGTCACCACCCAGAGCCGCATCACCGCCAGTTGCCAGAACTTTAAACACACCCTGCTCCAGGCGCATGAGGCTGACATCAAAGGTGCCACCACCCAGGTCATATATCATGACCGTTTCTTCCTGTTTCCGATCAAGACCGTAGGCTATTGCCGCCGCCGTAGGCTCACCAAGAAGTCGTAATACTTTAATACCAGCCAGTTGTGCAGCATCTTTGGTAGCCTGTCTCTGGGATTCATCGAAGTAGGCCGGCACAGTAATCACCGCCCCTTCCAGTTCTCCACCAAGTTCTTCTTCTCCCCGCCTGACCAGGGTTTTCAGTATTTCAGCAGAAACTTCAACCGGGCTTTTATTGCCTGCTGCTGTCTTAATAAGCGGCATGCCACCATTGTCGGCAGATACAATTTCATAGGGGAGATCGTAATGAATATCTTCCTTGCCACGGCCCATAAGGCGTTTAACTGAAGATATTGTGTTGCGTGAATCTTTGGCGCCCTTCAACCAGGCTTCATAACCTACAGTGACTTTGCCATCCTCAGCATAGTGGACAACGGAAGGTACCAGGCAGAGACCATCATGATCACATAGAGCATGAGCACGACCTTCGCTGGCTATAGCAACCAGTGAATTGGTTGTACCAAGGTCTATTCCTATAGCCCTTTTCTTGACTACCTTGTTGTCGGCAGCATGGGCTTGGGGTTTTCCTTGTCCAGGTTCTGAAATACTGAGTAATGCCAAAAGTAAATTCCGTCAGAATGTTTAATTGCGTCAATAGTCCAGCAGTTTTTCTTCTGCCTTATCAATTTCATCAAGCAATTTATAGATAAATTGCAATTGGTTATAGATGGACTTTGCCTCTACAAAGTGACTGGCTGTAAATTGCGCTTCAAAGCTTGCCAGTCTGGCTGTCTTTTCTTTATCAATGGAATCTTTCATGGCATCCAGGCCTTCAAGATCCTCATCTCCAATCAGACTTGCCAGCGTCTCACGCATTTCCATTTGCTGTATCAGGAAAGCTTCATCCAGATGTAACTGGTTATGCTCTTCTGCATCAATGCCTGCAAGCTTAAGTAAGTACGCTGCCCTTTTCAGGGGTGATTTGAGGGTAGCATAGGCATCGTTAATCATGCTGGCTTGCTGCAATGCCTGGACCCTGGTTCGGTCGTCAGCATTCACCACTCTATCGGGATGAAACTCTGACTGTAATTTCTTGTACGCAACTTCAAGCTGGGTATTTTCCAGCTGAAATGAAACCGGTAAGGAAAACAGTTCGAAATAATTGGCTGGTTGTAGAGACACGATTAGACAGGACAGGACTCAGATAACGGGTTTAAACACTGAAGCTTTCGCCACAACCGCATTCACCCTTTACATTGGGATTTCTGAACTCAAAGCCTTCATTCACACCCACTTTAACAAAGTCCATTTCAGTGCCATCTATGTAAACAAGACTTTTAGGGTCAACCACAATTTTGACGCCATGATCTTCAAACACTTCATCGGCCGGATCCAGTTCATCAACAAACTCCAGAACATAAGCCATGCCAGAGCAACCTGTTGTCGTAATAGCAACACGTATACCGAGGCCCTTACCCCTGTTTTCCAGTTGACTGGCTACATGTTTAGCCGCTGTTTCTGTAATGGTTAATGCCATTGCTGTTGCGCTCTCCCGAGACTATTAAAACTTTATAATTATTCTGTTTATTGCCTGCTACTTACTGAAAATGATTACTGAGCCGTTTCTGAGCTTTCACCACGCTTCTTTTTAATATCAGTGATTGCTGCCTTGATTGCATCTTCTGCGAGCACAGAACAATGAATTTTCACTGGCGGCAAACCAAGCTCTTCAGCAATTTCGGTATTTCTGATTTTGGCCGCATCATCAATTGTGCGTCCTTTGACCCATTCGGTTAACAAAGAGCTTGATGCAATGGCTGAACCACAGCCATAGGTCTTGAATTTTGCATCTTCGATTACACCTTCCTTGTTCACCTTGATTTGCAGACGCATCACATCGCCACAGGCAGGCGCACCTACCATGCCGGTGCCAACATCCTGATCGTCATCGTCCATACGTCCAACATTGCGAGGGTTTTCATAATGATCGAGAACTTTATCTGTGTAAGCCATGTTGCTACCTCTTGTGTACCGAATATTTAAATTCTTGTTAAATTATTTCTGTCTTTATTAATGAGCTGCCCACTGAGCTCTTTATCGTGGGAACAGACTCATTTTCAATGAGCTGCCCACTGAACCTGGCTGATATCGACGCCATCCTTGAACATATCCCACAAAGGAGAAAGTTCTCTGAGTTTGCCAACCGCTTCTTTGACTTTGGCAATAGCTATATCAACATCTTCCTCGGTAGTGAAACGTCCGATACTGAATCGCAGTGAACTGTGCGCGAGCTCATCATTCATACCAAGGGCACGCAGTACGTAGGAAGGCTCCAGACTGGCGGAAGTACAGGCCGAGCCTGAAGATACCGCGAGATCTTTAAGTGCCATGATCAGGGATTCCCCTTCAACAAAATTGAAGCTGATGTTCAAATTATGAGGAATACGATGCTCCAGGTCACCGTTGATATAGACTTCTTCCATACCTTCGAAACCTTTCAAAAATCTGTCGCGTAAAGCTATAACGCGTTTCGTTTCTTCATGCATTTCTTCCTTCGCAATTCGAAACGCCTCACCCATGCCAACAATCTGATGAGTAGCAAGAGTACCTGAACGCATCCCGCGCTCATGACCGCCACCATGCATCTGGGCTTCCAGCCTTATCCTGGGCTTACGGCGTACATACAAGGCACCAATGCCTTTTGGTCCATAAGTCTTGTGCGCAGAAAAAGCCATTAAATCGACCTTCATATCCTCCAGGTCAATATCTATCTTGCCTGTGCTTTGTGCCGCATCCACATGAAAAATAACTTTCTTTTCACGGCAAATTTCGCCGATTGCCTTAATGTCGTTGATAACACCAATTTCATTATTTACATGCATCAACGACACCAGAATGGTGTCTTCACGAATGGCCTTTTCAACAACCTCTGGAGCTATCATGCCCTTGTTATCAGGATCAAGATAGGTCACTTCAAAGCCTTCACGCTCCAGTTGGCGACAGCTGTCCAAAACAGCTTTATGTTCAATTTTCGAGGTAATAATGTGCTTGCCCCTGGACTTATAAAAATGGGCAGCCCCTTTCAGTGCAAGGTTGTCAGCTTCTGTGGCGCCCGAAGTCCAGACGATTTCACGGGGATCGCAATTGACCAGGTTGGCAACATGCTGCCTGGCTTCTTCCACGGCTTCTTCTGCTTTCCAGCCAAATACATGGGAGCGTGAAGCCGGGTTGCCAAAATTACCTTCCAGTGTCAGACACTCGACCATTTTTTCCACAACCCTGGGATCTACCGGGGTAGTAGCTGAGTAGTCAAAATAAATCGGTAACATTAATTTCTCCAATACTGCTAAAAAGTACTTTTATACGTGCTTTTACGTAAATTCGGTTTGACTCAGAATAGTGCTTATCGAGAGCTGGCTGCTATCAGTTCAAGATTGCTTATAGTAGCTCTGTTTTCGTCCTGCATTTCTGTTTGGGCTGGCTGTTGACGGCCTGATTGATCAGACGCCTGCATTTGGGTAATGCGGTCATTCTGGTTACGGGCTATCTCTTCTATTTCACGTTTTGAAACCAGGTCTGCCAGAGTAATGTTACTGAGAAAGCCATGAATCTGTTTGCTGAGGTCCTCCCACAGATGGTGTGTCAGACAGATCTCGCCACCACGACAGTCGCCTTTGCCCTGGCACTTGGTGGAATCAAGGGATTCGCTAACCGCATCAATAATCTCTGCCACATCAATATCAGAACCTTCCCTTCCCAGCATATAGCCGCCACCCGGGCCACGAACACTGCTCACCAACTCACGCTTACGGAGCTTGGAAAATAGCTGCTCCAGATAAGACAGGGAAATATCCTGGCGATTGGAAATATCACTTAGCGTGACGGGTCCCTTTATGGCATTAATGCTGAGATCCAGCATTGCAGTTACTGCATAGCGGCCTTTGGTTGTAAGTCTCATGGTATTTTTACCTTTATTGCCGTAATAGCCTTAGTAAATTACGCGGACTTGAACATTATTTCTTGGCCTGAATAATGTCTTTCGTATGCCTACGTTGAGCTGCTTTTTCAGCTGTGGCGTACTTGTCCAAGCGCGGCCATTATGCAAAAACCAACCAAATTAGTCAAGTATATAGCAGAGTAAATTAGTCGGATAAATCGTCACTTAACTTTCTGACCTGTTTTTCTTGTCGAGCTGGTACTCTGTGGAGGCCAATACACCACGCAAGATATTGATTTCCATAGTATCAGGGCGAATTCTGGAATACAGGCGGCGCAGCCTGGACATCAACTGCCTGGGGTTTTCCGGGTCATGAAACTCCAGTCTGACAAGAACCTTTTCCAGGTGTTTCAGGTAACCTTCAAGGTCAGCCACCGTCGCCAGAGGCTGATCCCAGATTTCATAGATTGGATCATCTATGCCCTGTGTTTTACCTGCTGCCTGCTTGAGCGAATCGGTATTTTCTGCCTTATCCTCACCTGGTGCCCTGAGTACGGCTTTCCGTATCTCGTAGCAAAGCAGCATCACAGCCGCGGCAATATTAAGAGAGGGATATTCTTCATTGGCAGGAATCTGAACATGAAAATGGCATAACTGCAGTTCGTCGTTACTCAGTCCCCGGTCTTCACGCCCAAATACCAGCGCCACATCATTCTGATTACTGGCGACAACGAGTTTTTCAGCGCAACCTTCAGGATCTACCATCGGCCATGGGATACTGCGGGAACGTGCACTGGTGCCAATGACAAGACCACAATCGGCAATAGCCGTATCAAGACTGTCCACTACCTGGGCATTATCAAGAATATCCAGAGCAGAAGCGGCTCTGCCCAGCGCCACACCGGAGGGAAAGTCTCTCGGGTTAACCAGAACAAGCTGTGTCAGGCCCATGTTTTTCATGGCTCTGGCGGCAGCGCCAATATTTCCGGGATGTGTCGTTTGAACGAGTACGATTCGTATGCGGGATAAATCCACCACTGCTTCCTTCAATTATTAAAATGCTGTCTAAACCCAGTGCCCAGCGGCGCGATATAATAGCAGAAAGCTCCTCTACTTATTTCACTTCTTTTGCTATCATGCGCTCCAATTTCTGCCGCCGGGTCCTGGCCCTCTCACTATCATGAATGCCACCATTAACATCGGGCTAAAAGCCGCACGCGAAGCATCGGATTTAATTATCCAAACTTGGGATCGACCTGATCGTCTTGAGATTTCAGAAAAAGGTCGAAATGACTTTGTCACTGATATTGATGTCAAAGTTGAAGAAATCATTATCGAACAGCTGCGCAAGGTTTATCCCGACCACGGTTTTATCGGTGAAGAATCCGGCGAAATTGAAGGCAAGGATAAAGACACCATCTGGGTCATAGACCCCATCGATGGCACACGTAACTTTATTAACGGATTCCCCCATTTCTGTATCTCAATGGCCTGCATCAAACAGGGCAAGATTGAGCATGCCATCATTGTTGATCCTATCAAGAATGAAGAGTTCACGGCTTCCAGAGGCAGCGGAGCCCGTCTCAATGGTCAGCGTATCCGGGTCACGAAAAGGCAAGCCTTTGAAGGCGCAACGGTGAGTTTGAGTTGTGCCGGTCTCAAAAATTATGAAACGCTTTTACAAATCCAGACAGCAATGCAGGGTGTCGTAGGGGCAATACGCATGAGTGGCTCGGCAGCCCTGGATCTGGCCTATCTGGCTGCCGGACGCACGGATGCTGGCTGGATGTCAGGAATGCATTTATGGGATGTCGCAGCGGGCATTCTGATTGTGCGGGAAGCTGGCGGTCTCATCAGTGATGCCAAGGGTAACCCTGACTGCACGGAAAGTGAGAATCTGGTATTCAGCAACAATCGCTGCTTTAAAGACTGGCTAAAACTCATCTCAAAAGCGTCATAAAAAACGCTTCGGACAATTTTACTTCAATTTTTTTATGCTTTTGAAAAACGTCTTCGAACCATTAACTAGGGTAAGGCGTCGACTTCCTCACCTTCCTTGACTGGCGGCATCAAATCTTCTTTGGTAATGTGCATATAAAGCAGTACTTCCGCAGCAACATAGACCGATGAATAGGTACCAATTAATACACCAACGATCAGTGCCGTGGCAAAACCATGGATCATGTCCCCGCCAAAAATAAACAAGGCAAGCAATACCAGCAAGGTTGTCAACGAAGTAATAATGGTTCTGCTGAAGGTCTGGGTAATGGAGATATTGATCAGTTCCTCCGGTTCTGTTTTTCGCAACAGGCGGAAATTTTCCCTGATACGGTCGGAGACAACAATCGTGTCATTGAGAGAATAACCAATTACCGCTAGCACGGCCGCCATCACAGTAAGATCAAAATCTATTTGAAACAGGGAAAAGAAACCCAGAGTAATAATCACATCATGGGCCAGAGCCGCAACAGCCCCAACCGAGAATTTGAACTGGAAGCGAATAGCGATATAAATCATGATCATGATTAACGCGACCAACATGCCAAGCCCGCCCTGCTCGCGCAGCTCTTCCCCTACTTGTGAACCAATAAAGCCGGTACCCAGCACTTCAATTTCAGCAGAGGTATTGGCACGCAATGCTTCCAGCACAATGTCTGTTGCCTGGGCAGCTTCTCTCTGGTCAATATCTGCGGAACCGGTTTCCTGAATTCGAATCTGCACATCCTGGTCCGTTCTGAAATTAACCACTTCGAAATTCTGAAAACCAATATTACGGACAATGCCGCGAACTTCTTCCAGGTCCTGAGGCTCTGAATAAGATACCTGTATCTGGGTGCCGCCGGTAAAATCCATACCAAACTGCATGCCGTTTATAACCAGGGAACCGATCGAAACCAGTATCAGAATCACAGAGAATATCGTAGTGGGTGTTCTCCACTTCATGAAATCAATGACTTTCATTTCACTCATATCAATTCAACTCTTGCATGCATTACTCGACCCTGTAATCAGTCAGGTCAAAGGATCAGGATTTGGAGCAGGCGTAATTGCCGTGCCAATTGAAATACTTTTAATGTTACGTCCACCATAGATTAAATTGATCATGGCTCGGGTTACCATAATTGCAGTAAACATGGACGTGATAATGCCGATAGACAGGGTTACGGCAAAGCCTCGCACCGGCCCGGTGCCGATTGAATAAAGAATAATCGCCACCAGAAAGGTTGTAATATTGGCATCAAAAATAGTGATGAAAGCCCTGCCGAAACCCGCATCAATAGCTTTTTGAACCGGCATACCACTTTTCAGCTCTTCGCGTATCCTGGCAAAAATCAACACATTGGCGTCAACCGCCATACCCACTGTTAATACGATACCGGCAATACCCGGAAGCGTTAAGGTTCCGCCGATGATTGACATCACCGCCACCAGTAAGGTCAGGTTAACCCCCAGCGCAATATTGGCAGCCAGGCCACAGACACGGTAGTAGACCAGCATAAACAGTAAAACAAGACCCAGACCAATTTGCACCGACAGTAAGCCACGTGCGATATTTTCCTGCCCCAGACTTGGCCCGATGGCGTACTCCTCAAGGAAATACATGGGTGCCGCCAGGGCACCCGACCTGATTAACAATGCCAGATCATTGGCTTCATTGCCTTCCAGACCAGTAATTCGAATCTGTCTGCCCAATGCCGACTGCATAACCGGCGCACTGATTACCCGTTCTTCCACATAAGGTTCTGAATGGGATTCCAGCTCACCGTCTGCATTGCGTTCTGTGACTGTACGGGTTTTGGTTTCTATCAATAAAATGGCAAGGCGCCGGCCAATATTTGCGCGACTGGCTTCATTAATTTGTCTTGCCCCCACCGCATCAAAAGAGAGATTCACCTGGGGCAGAGAGGTTTGCGGATCAAAGGCAGATTGCGCATTGGTAATATTCTCACCAGAAAGCACAATATCCCGCTCTATAGTAAGTGGCAGTCCATCGGGATCGACATATTCCAGCGTCGTGCCTGCTGTAGCACTGGGTTCAGCGACCAGATGCAGTTGCAAGGTCGCTACTGCACTGATCAGGGACTTGGCACGCGTTGTATCCTGGATACCCGGCAGCTCGATAATAATGCGGTTGTTCCCCATGGGCTGAACCTTAGGTTCCTTAACACCCAACTCATCCACCCTGGAGCGCAGGGTTGTCAGATTTTGCTGCAAGGCATATTCCTGCAGTTGCAGCATGGACAGATCACTCATGGAATAGTAAAGCAGGTAATTGCCACCGGTTTCTGCGGTTCTAAAAAGAAAGTCGGGGAACTCATCGCGCATTAAATCAATGGCGGCGCTGCGGATTTCCGGTGTAGTAAAGCGAATGACAATCCTGTTGCTGTCATCTACTTCAAGCGGTGGCCGATAGCGCAGGCCCTCTTCCCGGAACAAAGTACGCATAGTGGCAAGGGAATCCGTCAACTGCTTGTTAACTGCAGCATCAAGATCCACCTCCATCAAAAAGTGAACACCACCGCGCAAGTCAAGACCATAGGTCATTGGACCTGCGCCAAGTGATTCCAGCCAGGACGGTGTATTGGGCGCCATGTTCAGCGCCACAATATATTCATCCGGTAAGGCCAGATTCACTAACTGCTGGGCACGACTTTGTAAATCAGGATCACGTAAACGAATGATGGCATTGCCGTCTTCAATCACCTCATCAAAAAATTCAATGCCATCGGCTCCAAGAGCAAATGTGGCGCTGTCCAGAGCACTCTGGTCGACGATGCCACTATCATGGGATATCTGAATTGCCGGATCCGGCGCATAGAAATTCGGCGCTGCATATATAGCACCCAACATGATAATGAAAATAATGAGCAGGTTTTTCCAGAGCGGATATTTATTCAGCATAAGAATATTCCTGCACTATTCATAGTCATGTTGTAGGTTGCTATAAAGTTTTCGATTTGAATTCTGAAAACTGGCTTTAGTGATCTACAATCCATCAGATCAAATAGACTTCAGTGTGCCTTTGGGCAGCACTGCGGCGACGGATGCTTTCTGCATCTTCACTTCTACATTTTCAGCGATTTCGACGACAACATAGTTATCATCCACTTTGCCAAGTTTGCCGAGCAAGCCGCCATTGGTCATCACTTCATCACCCTTGTTCAGACTGGATAAAAGCTCTCTTTGCTCTTTGGCTCTTTTTGACTGTGGGCGCCAGATAAGAAAATAGAAGATCAGGGCAAAGCCACCAAAAAAGATAAGGTTGAAAATGCCAGAGGGCTGACCACCTGCATCTGCCTGTGCGTAAGCTGAACTGATAAAGAAATCCATAAAATTCCCCGGGTTGAATGCCGGGCTATCACACCCGGTGTTAATTGTTAAAACAGCAATTTGCTGTTCTATATTTAGTTGTCTGGATAAGGAGCTAACTTAACGTATAAATTTTTAGCGCTTATCAGGGACCTGTCATCTATTCACTTTGCCCCGATCACACTGACTATCTGCACAAGGCTGGACCCCTGTATTTTTGACCTTTCGGCCACCATTGCAATTTTTATCCGCTTAGTCTGGCAAACCAGTATCTTGCCATAACTCACTGTATTTATAGTTAAATTTATTGCTTTTCTGCTTCCAGAATCTGCTGGTTCTGCTGGAAGGATTTTGCAAAGTCGGCCAATGTACCCTGTTCTATTGCACTGCGCAAATCACGCATGAGTTTCTGATAATAATGCAGGTTATGAATGGTATTTAACTGGGCACCAAGCATCTCCTTGCATTTGTCCATATGATGAAGATAAGACCGACTGAAGGTTTTACAAGTGTAACAGTCGCAATTTTCATCAATCGGGTTCAAATCATCCCGATAACGGCTGTTTCTCAACTTCAACAAACCTTTTGAAGTGAACAAATAGGCATTGCGGGCATTACGGGTAGGCATCACACAGTCAAACATATCAACCCCGTATTGCACTGCCTGCACCAGGTCAGCGGGCGTACCAACCCCCATCAAATAGCGCGGTTTATCTGCAGGCATTTGCGGTAGCAGGACGTCCAGTACTTCCCACATTTCTTCCTTGGGCTCGCCTACAGACATGCCGCCAATAGCATAACCATCAAAGCCGATATCGGTCAGAGCCTGCAGCGATTCCAGCCTTAACGCCGGGTACATGCCACCCTGCACAATACCAAAGAGCGCTCCCGGCTTGTCTTGATGCGCATCCTTGCAGCGTTTTGCCCAACGCATGGATAACTCCATGGATTCGCGAGCCTCAAGCTCAGTTGCCGGATACGGGGTACATTCATCAAATACCATGATGATGTCAGAACCCAGCGCGTGCTGAACTTCAATGGCTTTTTCAGGACTTAAAAAAACTTTGGCGCCATCAAGTGGGGATCTGAATTCAACACCCTGTTCCGAGATTTTGCGCAGATCACCCAGACTGAATACCTGGAAGCCACCTGAATCCGTAAGGATCGGCTTATCCCAGGCCATGAAATCATGGAGATCGCCATGAGCATTGATGATATCGGTGCCCGGGCGCAACATCAGATGGAAGGTGTTTCCCAACAGGATCTGGGCACCACTGTCCGCCACCTGCTCTGGCAACAGGCCTTTTACCGAGCCATAGGTCCCCACCGGCATAAAAACTGGCGTATCA